>Ga0315296_10000878_pt1 | contig 26826 bp, 20 predicted proteins | sample YL17G14_18_MG_FD_203921 | JGI IMG/M metagenome (GOLD analysis project Ga0315296, IMG submission 203921) | Sediment microbial communities from Yellowstone Lake, YNP, Wyoming, USA - YL17G14_18 | ecosystem: Environmental > Aquatic > Freshwater > Lake > Sediment | place: USA: Wyoming | collected... | reverse complement strand
CCGAAGCGTTCGAAGTAGGGAAATTCATCTTTGAGGTTTGAGAAGACTCTATGGTCAACGAAGGCCTTATCCTTCCCAAGGATTTCAGGGAGCTTGTAAAGACATGTTGCTCTCTCTATGAAAAAAAACGGGACAAAATGAACTCTGAAAGCATCCGAAAAAAGCGGGTCAAACTCTCCAACTATGCTGAAGCCTTCCACAAAGAATGTGAGACGCTAACACCTTCCGTTCAGAAAAAGATTGAAGATCTGAAGAATGGAAAAAGTTTAGTCTTGATGACGGCTCATCAGCCCAATTTTTTTGCTTACAGTGGTGTCTACCGCAAGGCTACGTTGAATTTCGTTCTAGCACAAACGCTTGAGGAACTATTGAGAGTTCCAGTTGTTAGTTTCTTCGGGATTGCAGATCAAGATTTTACTGATGACCGCTGGGTCAGGTCGTGTCAGCTCCCAGCGGCTTGGAGATCCGGGGGAATCTATTCAATAGATGTGAAGCTTCCTGAAAAGATGATGCTTAATAAGGTACCCCGGCCGAGCTGGGATATCATAGAGAAGTGGAAAATCGACATTGTGAAGTGGCTGGATGAGACGCTGAGTTCCGTGAAGAGACTCTGTAAGGTGTTGGGTTTTTCAGAGATCTCTTCTTCAGTGCAGTTGAGATTGCGTGAGAACCTTGAGTTTTTCTGGAGCGTTGTGAAGGACTGTGCTAGGTCTTCTGATGAGTTTTCTGACTTCAATGCCTTTGTCATGTCAAAGATTGTGAATGAGGTTTGGGGATACGACACGGTCTTCGCACGTTTCTCTGAGTGCCAGCAGGTCTTTGCTGAGGATTTCAGGTATTTGCTGTCCCGCTCTGGCGATTATTCTGCGCTGCTGCTCGAAGCGAAGAGAATACCTTGTGGTGAAGAGGTCGGTGGTGACGTTTCAGATCAAGAACCTTACTTGGCTCCTTTCTGGTATCATTGCAGTTGTGGAAGTAAAGTGAAGCTTTTTCTAGAAAGAAAAGACGGATTTTTGAGCGGGAAAGGAAATTGCGTGCGTTGCGAAGAGGAACATGAAGTAGAGTTCGGGACTGAGAAAAATCCTGACATATCGAATATTGCTTCATGTATATCGGCAAGAGCTATTGCTATGGCTCTGGTCTTTTTCAACGGTCTGAGGCCATTGTGTTACGTTGGAGGAGTTGGTGGAATTAGGTATTTGACGGAAGCTCAACATGTTGCTGCTGGGTTGGACGTGCCCTTTCCCACGGTTGTTGTTTGGCGACCAAGAGACAAATACTTGGGGATCAGTCAGTTGGAGGCACAGTTGGAGCAAAAGCGTGTTTGCAGTAGCTTGGGCGTTGATGAAGTTCATGCCGCGAAAACCTTTCTTGAGTCTTGTGTTAGTGAAATACGCAGGGACCTTGGCAAGCTTGAAGTGTTAGCAACAAGAGTTGCTGAAGAACTGAGAGAGCGTCCGCATGATGAGCGATTGAAAAAGCAAATGAGGGAGGCTTCGATAAATCGGAGCAGCTTCATAAAATCATCCAATCTTTCAGTTATTACTCATGAGTTGAGGACGCTTGAGAATGCTTTGACCATTTCGGATTTGATTCCAAGCATAATAGACTATGCTGTGAACGTCGGAATGAAAGAGACTAGTTCGCAATGGATTAAGCACCTTGTGGAGGATGGAAGCTTGCGCGAAGATGTTTGTCTGGAATCTATGGTAAGAAGGCCGTTAGAAAACGATGAGCAATTGTCAGTCATATCCAAGGATTTCGTCAGATAGATTATTCTTATAGACGAGTATTCCATAAGCATATTTATTTAGGGGCTAATTTACAAATAGGGGAGAAAGCTGAGGAGACAAGCATCAAAATTGGTGAACATGTCTGGCAAATCGCTAAATCCTGTGGAATAATTGAATCTATTGCGAGAACTCTGGTGTGAATAAGTGCTTATGAAAAACCCGCCGACAGCTAATTCCAACGCAACAGCTGATCATCGTGAGTCAGAGGATATGCTGGATATCTTAGTTCTGGCTCAATCGCACGTAGATGAGGTGAACATGAATAAGTTTATCAAGTTGCCCAATGATCTTCTGAAAACCTACTTGGATTACTTGATCAGGGCAAAATACCTTCGCACTACCAATAGCAGGAATAAAACATTCTACGAGGTTACTCCAGCAGGAAATGAGTTCTTCAACAGCAATTTCTGGAAAGTGGTCTCAACCGAGTTCTTCGAAAGAGATCTTGAGAAACCTATTGTGTCGATTGTCATTCCCGCCTTTAACGAAGAAAACAGTCTAGGATCTATTATTCGGCAAACGAATGAGGTGCTTCAGGGCTTTGGGATGCCGTATGAGATACTTGTCATCGACGACGGATCGACTGATGGTACGGCTAGAGTTGCTGGTATACACGGTGCAACTTTGGTTAAGAATGGTTCCAATCGGGGGAAAGGACACGCGTTACAACTGGGTTTTGAGAAAGCCAGAGGATCCTATGTAGTCACGATGGATGCGGATGGTTCTCATAGACCTGAGGAAATACCAAAGTTGCTGTATCCGCTTCTGAGCAGAAATCTCCGTGCATCTGCGGTCATAGGATCACGCTTCATAGGGAACATTGAAGATGGTTCAATCACGAAGTTGCACCTCCTGGGGAACAGATTCTTTGATTTCGCTGTCAGACTGTTGACAGGCAGGGGTGTTTCAGACACTCAATCAGGATTTAGGGCCTTCAGACGTGAAGTAATTGAAAAGATGACTTTGCATTCTTTGGGTTTCGAAATTGAAACTGAGATGATCATAAGGATTTTGAGGGAGAAATTAACTTCGCTTGAAGTGCCGATAACATGCAGAAAACGTCAACATGGATATACAAAGCTCCGATCTTTTGCAGACGGGTTTAAGATATTAAGGGTGATTATTCGAACTTCTTTTGAACTTTGAAGCATCAGGTCGTCAATTGTACAAGCAATTCATAGCGCGTACTTGGGCTGCTGAGATAGCACGATGGATGTAGCAGGTTATGACAGAAAAAACTCTCAGTGTTGCCGTGGTCGGACTTGGCAAGATGGGCTTACTACATTCTTGTATTCTGAATGTTTTGCCCAATGTCAGACTCACAGCCGTGTGTGAAAAAAGCGGTATGACGCGTAGATTTTTCAGGAAACTGTTCAAGAATACACGTGCGCTTGATGACGCGGAGAAGCTTTCGTGCCTTGATCTTGACGCGGTGTACGTGACCACCCCTATACCTTCTCATTTTGCCATTGCGAAACTTCTATACTCAGAAGGGGTAGTGCGGAACATTTTTGTTGAGAAAACTCTCGCATCAAGTTACGAGCAAGCTGAAGAATTGTGCACGCTGGCGCATCGTTTCGGGGGGACGAACATGGTCGGCTACACAAGAAGATTTGGCGTGACATTCAACAAGGCCAAGGCTCTATTGGCTGAGGATGCTATAGGCGAAGTATCCTCTTTCAAGACATACGCCTACTCTTCAGATTTCGCAGAAAGCGGTGAGAGCAGAATAGGGGGCTCTAGGGGCGGGGTTCTCATGGACCTGGGTTGCCACGCTGTGGACTTGGCATTGTGGTTCTTCGGTGACTTAGACGTTGAAACTGCCAAAATCAGCTCTTCTGCCGACGGCGGTTCCGAGAATTCCGTCCACTTCAAGGTCAAAGCAAATCATTTAGAAGGAGAGTTTGATGTTTCATGGTGCATGCCAAACTATCGTATGCCCGAGGTAGGATTTGCGATAAGTGGTTCAAAGGGGGTTCTAGAAGCGAATGATGACCTCGTACAGCTAAGACTAAGCAACGGAAAACCCGTATGCTGGTATCGGCATGATCTTGACGACAACGTGGATTTCTGGCTAGGAGGACCTGAGTATTTCCGCGAAGACCAGCACTTTGCGAATTCAGTGATGAAGAACCACGAGGCTGAGCCAGACTTCGAATCCGCTGCGAAGACAGATCAAATCATTGCCAAAGTGAAGAGTAGAGCTGAACAAAATGAATGACGATAGAGAAAAAGTGCTTCTGGTAGGTGACAACCCCTTCCATGGCATAAGCCACTTGTCACAAGAAAGGAGCCGAATGAGAGGTGATAACTCGACTATTGCAGAACAGGCCGCTAACCTAGTCATACTCTCACATGAAAACGGGGCCAACGGTTTCATGTTCTCAGTGAGCGATCTGACTCTTTCCATTCTGAGAAAGATTAAAGAATCAGGGAAAAAAGTGTCCCTCGACCTTTACGCAATCGTGCCCTACATGTATGAATACGTTAGACTGGCCAATCAGTTGGGAGGAATTCCTGGTTTAGCAAGAAAATTCGCAAAAGACCTAGTCACATCGGGAAATTTTAAGGCGATTGTTTATGGTCTGGATGCTGTAGCAAGAGCTGACGTAGTGTCGCTCACTAAAGCCTATCTAGCCTATGAAATCTCTAGGACAAAATCTTCAGCAGGAAAGCAAGCGAATCTGCGCTCAATGCTGCTTCACCAAAGCTTAACCGATATGGCACTGGCTCTGGACATGGATTGGCTTTTCGAGGCGTACGTAGGCTTCATGTTGAAACAAGGAATAATCCCGGGGTTCAACACTGGCAACTTCGTATACCTCGTGAACAAGCTCGAAGAGTGGAATTTGGATATGAGCAGGATAGTGATAGCCGCTCCATTCAACAAGGCAGGGTTCCAGATGAACCCGTCAAGAATGGAATGCGAGAAAATCCTACCAGATAGCAAGAAGTCGATGGTCATCGCAATTAGTATTTTCGCAGCTGGATACCTTAACCCTTCAGAGGCAATAGACTATATCGCAACCTTACGCAATTTAAGAGGAGTTGCGGTAGGAGTGTCGAAAGAAACACACGCATGTGAGACATTCAGGCTCCTCGAAGATAGACTTCGACTGGAACACAAGAGTCTTTGTCGTGCTACGAAGTAGGAAGCATGATCGTGCCAAGCTTATGGAGAGAGTGCTGACTTGTTTGGTATATTAAACGTTCTGACTCTAGTTTTTCTAGGGATACCTGTTTTCATTTTCGGGTTGTACGGAGTAATTCTTCTCCATTTTGGCATGTCAAAGAAGAAAGAGAGCGACGAGAAAGACGACTTGTTTGAACCGTCGGTATCGATAGTGGTTCCAACACATAACGAAGAAATGATTATTGCGAAAAAAATCGACAACATTTTGCATTTGGATTACCCAAAGGAAAAGCTCGAAGTAATTTTCGTTGATGATTCTAATGACTCTACTCCGAAGATTATCGAGGAACAGTCTCGAAATTCTCCTTACATTCGCCTAATAAGATTTGACCAACGTATGGGGTACAGTCCTTCTATGATAGCCGGGTGCCAAGTAGCAAAAAATGAGATAGTGGTCTACGCTGAAGCAGGCTCCTTCATGGACACACAGGCAATAAAAAAACTGGTCAGACACTTCAGAGACCCTGGGATCGGACTTGTGACTGGCAGAAGCATAATAATAAACGTCGAAGATGAAATTGGCCATGCAGAAAAGTCATATCTGCAGATTGCGGACTTCTTAAGGATGGCGGAAAGCCGAATGGATTCGACATTCTGGGTGAAGGGAGAAGCGACTGCGGTTAGGAGGGAATTGATCAAGGATTTGGATAAGTGCAACGCGACCTTTGACAATACTTCAGCTCTGTTTGTGAGACAAAAAGGATACAAGGCAATTTTCGACCCAGATGTGAAGTTCTATGAATACGCGCCGAAAACTTACAAAGATTGGGCAAAACAGAAAACCATCAGGGCTGCAAACTGGATGAAAATGCTCTTACGATTTAAGGGCATGTTTTTCAAACGCAGATACGGCCTGTTTGGATGCTTAACGCTTCCGATGCAATTTTCAATGCTTGTTATTGTTCCAATTACTTTATTGATGGGAGTGGCATGTTTGACAATCCTGACATTCTTGGATTTTGCCTTTGCCTTACCCATATGGGTTGTGCTACTGTGTATACTTCTAATATCATTCGTTTTCAACAAGAAAATGCCTGTGACGTTCTTTGAATTTGAATACGTCCTTCTGAGAGCCTTGTACCAGGTAACCTTCACAAGAACCGAACACGACAAGATAGACAAAGCCATTTCAACAAGAACTAATGCTCAAATACAATAGATATCATTCGATGGGATAAACATGTGGAAGAACAAGAACGTCCTGGTGACTGGTGGAGCTTCTTTCATAAGCAGCCATCTCGTTGATTCTCTCCTTGCAAAAGGAGCAGTAGTTAAGGTGGCAGATGACTTCTCCAGCGGAAAAATGAGCAATCTCAACTACCATTTAGAAAAGGTCAAAGCAAACGTCTGGAATTCGGATGATCTTTCCGTTTTTAAGGGAGATCTCAAAGAAAGACCATTTGCTAGATCTGCAATGAAAGATGTTGACATAGTCTTCCACCTAGCAGCTCTGCATGGCGGTAGGGGATATATTGACACTCACCCTGCCCAGTGCTGCACTAACATGATACTGGATCAGCTGGTTTTCGAAGAGGCTCAAAGGGCCAGTGTGGAACGAGTTTGCTTTGCTAGCTCGGCTTGTGTTTACCCTTCCTATTTACAAGAGGAAACTGGCTCCGCGTATCTTCTAAAAGAGGAAGACGCTGATCCGTTCGTTAGAGACAAGGCTTTCGCCGATCTAGAGTACGGTTGGGCCAAATTGATGGGTGAGATGGCCTTGAAAGCGTATCACAGACAGTATGGGATGAAGACTTCAGCGGTGAGGATCTTTACTGCTTATGGTCCAAGGGAGAACGAGACGCATGCGATAATAGCCTTGATTGCTAAGGCTTTTGTCAAGACGGATCCTTATTCGATTTGGGGGACAGGGGAGCAGGACCGAAACTTCACATACGTCCAAGACATAGTTGATGCGATGATTCTTGCCTCCGAGAAGATAGAAGATGGTTCACCAGTGAACGCTGGCAGAGATGACCGAATCACGATTAATCAGGCAGCTGAATTGGTATTTGATTTAGTTGGATGGCGACCGCGGCGGGTACAGCATGATCTCTCGAAGCCTCAAGGAGTCGCCTCTAGGGCAGCTGACCTTACCAGAGCAAGAAAGGTCTTGGGTTGGGAACCAAAAGTGTCTTATGCAGAAGGTTTCAAGAGGACTGTTGACTGGTATTTCGCTAACAAGAATGAGAAAAAGGTAAAGGCTGATCTCGACAGGCTTCTTATGGAACGGTGAAGATTTCAACAGTCGGGTACGGGAGTACTAGCTTATGAGAGTCTGTTTCATATCATTCGAATTTCCCCCAAATATCTTTGGGGGTGCTGGGACATATGCTGAAACGTTGGTGAAGGGACTTAGGCACAGAGGTGTGGATGTTTTTGTCATAAGCAGGGGAAATCAGCACGACCAACGCCAGAAGACGTTCAGGGTGCCTTCGTCCAATTCGCTCTACTGGCGGCGGCTTTTCTTCATCGAACCTGCTATGAGTCTCTTCCATAAGTTGGACAGTCGATTCAGGTTCGACTTAGTTCACTTTAATGAGCCTCATGTCATCCTCGAAAAGCTGAAGCTTCCTACAGTCTGCACACTTCACTCGACACAAATTAATGAGATTAAACTGAAGCTTGCTTGTGAAGGGACGCTTAGGACAAAAGTGGACATGCGGGACTTGGTCCTGAAGAGTTCAGTGGGCAGCATTTTCGATGTTCTTACTGCCCATGCAGTGGACAAGATTATCTGTCCATCGCCTGATCTGGCGGCTCTAATTAAATCATACTGTTTTGTGGATGGAAATAGAATCGCTGTTGTTCCAAACGGCATAGATCTGGAACTGTTTAGCAGAAAAAACTGTGAAGATCCGGATCCATGCTTGAGACAACATGGTTTGGAAAAAGATGATTACGTACTTTTTGTAGGCAGACTGGGCGTTCTAAAGGGAGTTCAGTACGCGATCGAAGCTTTTAGGGGCATCAGTAAAGAGCACCCCAACACAAAGCTGGCTATCGTTGGAAAAGGAGACTATGAAAGCCACCTGAAAAATCTTGCCAGAGGAATGAGGAATGTCGTTTTTCTAGGTCACGTGAATTCGACAAAAGTCAAGAAAATACTTTACGAGAACTCTCTTCTTGTCGTCGTTCCTTCCCTTTATGAGGCCCTGCCTATGGTGGTGCTAGAAGCCATGGCTTGCAGCAAAGCCGTCATAGCCAGTAATGTGGGCGGTATTCCAGTATTAGTAAAGCACGGAAGAAATGGCTTCTTCGCCAAGCCTGGAGACTACAAAAGCATTGAGAACTTTATTAGGACATTGCTTGAAGATGCGAATCTTAGGAAGAACATGGGTTCGTTTGGTAGGGAACTAGTAGAAAAAGAATTTACGGTTGATAAAATGGTCAGTAAGACCCTTAGGGTCTATGAGTCTTTAGTACAATCACATTGAACATGCGCAAGAGGATACGCATCACCATAAGATATAGAAGTTACGTACCATCTAAGAAGTTCTAAAACATTCTATCGTTTGTAGAGGTGATATCGTTGGAAGAAAAGCATAACGTAGCAATAGTTGGTTGCGGAATTATTGCCCAAACCCACCTACATGCATTGAAGAAACTAAACAGCTTGAAAGTCGTAGCAGTATGTGACACTGACAAGGAGAAAGCGATTGCAACTTCCAAAGAATGGAAAATAGATCATTACTATACTGATTTCTCTAAGATGTTGAGTGACGAGAACATTTCTATACTCTCAATACTAACGCCACCGTCATCTCATGCTTTCCTAGCTATTGAAGCCATAAAACGTGGGATAAACGTGGTGGTCGAGAAGCCTCTCACAATGACCACCAAAGAAGCTGATTCGATTATTAATGCGTTAAGAGGCAGTAGTGCAAAGATGACTGTGGTTTATCATTTCTTGTTTAGCAAAGCAATATTGGAGTCTCTTTCTTTGATTAGAAGGCAAGAAATAGGCGAGGTTCTCAGTGTAGATATGAAAATGGTGCATGGCTCAAGCAAGGATCCTATGGCATCTGATCCTAATCATTGGTCCCACAAATTACTTGGAGGCAGATTTGGCGAAATGCTGCCTCATCCCGTATACGTTGTCCAGTCCATTTTAGGGGACAAGCTTAATACCAAGAAGGTTTTGGTCTCCAAGCGCGGAAACATTCCTTGGATGCATAACGATGAATTGCATGCAATTCTGGAGAATGAAAAAGGAATTGGATCGCTTCATGTTTCGTTGAATGCCCCAAGGGTCTCCTACACGTGTGACGTATATGGTACAAGAAAAATATTGAGAATTGATTTGACGAGGCAAATGGTGCTTCAGCTAGGATCTATGGGTGGAAGTAATTTCTCAGTTTTCAAGGACTCCTTGTCGGAGGCTTGTAGGTTGTCGCTATTAACGATGAAAAATGCTTTGCAGTACTCTTTCCGCAAGCGCAATGCTGGTGTTTCACGTTTTTATGATATGTTTTTGGACAACATAAGAAACCATAATGCACCACTTGTTACGCCCGAAATGGCTTATAACACTGTTAAGATTGTGGAAGAAATATGCACAGACATCGCAGAGACAAAGAAGGAATAGAAGGCATCTGATGCGGCTTCTTATAGTTTCAATTAAACAGCACCTTGCCGACTATAGTGAGCTGGCTGAAGCCCTGGATTCTATAGGGGTTGAAACACTTGTTGTACATAACCTTAAGTATTGTTTTCTTTGCGAACGTCCGCCCTTACACACTATTCCTCTTCCCAAACTCCTTAAACTTGTCAAGCGATTCAACCCTGACTTTGTCATGACAGACTATATTTTTTATGTATCACAAATGGTGAAACTGGTTAATCAACGTGTGTTATTTCATATGCGTGGCGATGCATGGAGCGAATCTTACTGGGAAAAAGCGATGCAACCATCTCTTTTGATGAGACTGTATCGGCATTATTTGGCGAGACTAGGTGCGCAGGGTATTAAAGAGACTGACCTCATTCTTCCTAACAGCAAATGGCTTCAAAGAAGAGTTAAACAGCATTTACCGAATCATCCAACCCGCCTCCTTTACGTGGGCATTGATCCAGAAAAATGGGTTCCAAGCCTTAATGCAGGATTTAACCTTAAACATCCAGCCGTTGTGGGCCTATTCAAATTTAATATCTACCAAAAGGTCTTAGGTCTCTTAAGATTTACTGATGTTATTAGGAAGATGCCAGATGTGAATTTCTACTTTGCTGGAATAGGACCCTATATTAGTCTGGTTAAACGGAACTGCCCTTCAAACATGTTTCTTCTTGGGTGGCTTCCATATTCTGAGGTCACAAAACTGGTGAGGGCAGGTGATGTATTCATACATCCGTCTGGAGCAGATGCGTTTCCAAGAGGTCTAAAAGAAGCATCCCTTATGGAAAAGCCGATAGTTGCATCAAACGTAGGGGGAATACCTGAAATAGTTAAAGATAATGAAACAGGATATTTATGCAACATTAACGACGTTGACCAATGGGTTGAAAAAATACGTTGCTTACTAGATAACCCAGATGTTGCCAGAAGGTTCGGCAAGAATGCGCGAGAATTTGTAATGGAAACCTTCAATTGGAGAAAAATCGCCAACGACTTAAGAGCAGATTTAGGGGCTTTCGCAGAATGAAAATTATGAAAACTCGCTCATTATTGGAAAAAACCCAATGCTAGAAGCGCGCGCCGAAAGCTTCTTAGAGAATCTGAAGGCTTTCCGAGAATAAGAAGTCACGAAAGCTGGGTGCGCAAAGTGTTATTATGAGAAGTGCTGAGTTAAACGCGCGCCCAGCTCGCGTTAATATTATATCCATTTTAGCAGCAACTGCAGCAATTTATAGATTAAATAACAAGCAAGGGTTGCTAAATGAAGCTGAATAGCAAAGCAAGTAGTACAGGGATATTCTTCGCAGCTACAGCCTTACTTGTTCTTTATCTTCTATCAGTACGCTGGCAAATCTATTTGCCGATCACCCTCTTTTGGGTGGCTGTTACCTTAATGGTCGGCACAATAACATATCAATCGCTCAAAACTGAGTTATCTCCTTCTTACGCCAAAGTTGTGCTATTAGAGATTGCGGTCACTTGCTTTGTATTTCACCTTATTTACCAGATTCCTTATTATGGTTTGCCTGGGTACGATCCTTATGTAGACCTGGCATCGGCAAAAGGCATTTTGTCTAGCGGATTTATACTACGTGATCTCAACTATATCAACCTCACTTCGTACTTTCCAATGATTCACATCTTTGGCGTCATATCATCAATGATTAGTGGTATCGACCTCTTCTCTGTGGCTAAATGGCTTCCCTCATTGCTTGACGTAGCTCTCATTCCTTTGCTGTACCTGCTGGTGCGGAGCGTTTTTAAGGAAGAAAGAGTTGCCTTAATTTCGGCGTTACTGTTTGCTTGTCTGAAAAACCACATAGAATTTAGCTCGGGGTTCATCCGAGAGACTATCGCCTTAGTTTTGGCAGTGTGCTGTGTGTATCTTTACTTCTCAGCCAAACATTCTCCATATCCTCATGCTAACTACGCATTATCAATCATGTGTTTAATAGGAACCGTTTTTGCTCATCATCTAACCAGCTTTATGTTGCTAATCTTCCTCTCGACTCACTTTCTATTGACTAAGGTGGCTGAAGTCCCATATTTTCGGAGAGCCTATTTTGGGAATAACATCACGGGAGAAAAGGTAACTTTTGCCTTCCTGTCAATCGCTTTTGCAACTACCTTAGCCTACTGGACATATGTTATAATGTATCCACTTTACACCTTAGTTACATTTGTAAGGAGTGTCTTCACCCTTGGCCAGTGGGGGGTACGATCTTATGCTAAGGAGGCTGGTATAAGTGCTGCCTCCATTCAGACAATTAGAGGTTATACCATATTTTATGGCTTCTACTTCTTTAACCTCATTTTTGGTCTCATCCTGTTATACGAGTTGTTGCCTAGAGCTAGAGCAAAAAAACCTCGTGTAGAAACGTATTCCTTCACTTTGTTCTTCTTCCTCTGTGGACTGGTAGGATTTTTGTCTCTATACTTAGTTGCGGCTCCAGTATTTCCAGATCGCTTTCTTGCGTACGGTTGGCTTTTCGGATTTATGCCCCTAGTAATAGCTATTCTGAAAGGCAAGCATAATTGGGTTAAAAGAGTCGGTGTATTCTTGCTGATTGCCTCTATGCTCTTCAATATCTACATGATTGACACCACAGGATGGTCCGCAGGGGCAGTGGGAGTCCCAACATCACCAACATTGGAGGACTACGCCTTAGCCAACACATTTAACTTTTCTCGTGGGAACATATTTGGCTATCAGAATAATGTGCTGGCGATTTATGATGTGTACAATAACTTGGGCACTGTTTTTAGCTCTTCTGTGGAGGTTAATTTGACACAATTCGACTGGGTTATTATCAACAAGGAAGGGCTGGAATTAGAAAAAACGCATTTCCCCACGCCAAGGACAGAAACGATAGCGGTACTAGAGCATCTTGCGTTCGGAGACTCCGTTGGCTACAACAAAATCTACGAATCAGACAACCTCGTAGTGGTGGTTAAAGCGCACGCGGGCAGTTAATAATAGAGCACCGTTATCTGCGCACGCGCGCTTAGGATACTTGTTTCAAATGACCAAATCAATTCTGCTCTTTCTACGCACAATATCAATTGCCAGTGTTCCCAGGAAAGAAGTGTTTTTTGTCATAGGAGTAGATACAGAACAAGATGTAGATAAAAAATACGTCCATACTGGAGGATATCGAAATATAAGGGAAGGGATTTCAAGACTTCTCGATATTTTCGACGATTTCAAAGCGAAACCCACTTGGTTTGTTACTCCCGACGTGGCGCAGCGTTGCGGAAACTTTTTTTCTGAACTTGCGCTGAAGCATGAGGTAGGGTGTCATGTGCACCCAGAATATTTTGACGGCTCTATAAAAGGCATGAGAATGGAAAAGATACTTCCTCAGTTTTCATATCAAGAACAGCTTAAAATGCTTCAGGAAGCCTCGAACATAATTAGTAAAAATGTTGGCGTATATCCCACATCTTTTCGAGCAGGAAAATTCGCAGTAAATATGGATACCTTCCGAGCCTTAGAATCCTGTGGATTCAACGCAGATTGCTCGATGACGCCATTTGTCGACTGGGGGTTTCATGCTGCAACCTTCTTGTCTTCTAAGGCATTTCCATATATCATACGTGCCGGGTCTCGTAACATCTTGGAGATTCCAGTAACAATAGTGTATCCATTTAACCTGTTTCCAGCATGGTTAAGACCCTCTTTATTGTCAGGATCCGACATGATTAATGTTATGAAGATACGCGCTAAATCGGAAGAAGATCCCCTTGTACTCAACATGATGTTTCATAGCATGGAATTAATTGATCCAAATCCATATCTTGCTTCGAAAGAATTCTTTAAAAATATAAGATGTGTCCTTGAATATGCTTATGAGCATGATGTCTCCTTTGTCACTATGAATGACCTCTATCATCGTCTAAGGCCTTCAATTTCTTCAGAAAATCAAGCGGATGTATGGGAAAATGAATGATGCCATACAAGTAGTACAGATTGAAAAGACTAATAAAGCCCTTTGGGACGAGTTTATTCATAGCGCAACAGAAGGAAACATTTTTCAGACGTTCGAATGGGATCGATCGATCGTGCTTTTGCACAAAGCGCGCGCGCTTAATATTAATTATAAAATTGTAGAATTCTTTCAAAAAGGGAATGAGAATATGTTGGAGATAGACAAGAAGACATTTGTCTTCAAAAATAAAGAGATATGGTTTGCTGACTGCCCTTATGATGTTGAAGGCTATGACAGCGTAAGCTTTATGGCATGTAAAAATAAGGTTGATTTGGCTGGGTTTACATGTTATGACTTCCCTACGCTCATGATAGACCTAACGCAAGGTTTAGATGCAATATGGGGAAATATCAAGCCGAGCTGCCGATATCATATAAATCGAGCCCTGCGGGAGGGCATTAAAGTTAGGATTAACGAAAATTTTGATGAATTCTATGAAATGACTAAATCTTTTAGGCGAAAGAAAGGATTAGCTGGAATGGTAGTTCATCCTGAATTTATGAAGAGGTATGGAACTTTATTTACAGCCGAACTTGACGATGAGGTCATAGCTGGGATATTCTGGTTGGAGGATGAGAGCAATATTAGGGGGTTAATCGGATCATCAAAAAGGTTGGATGTGGTAAGCAAAAAAGCCAATATAATTGGGAATGCCAATAGGCTACTGTTTTGGGAAGCGATAAAACACGCTAAGGAAAAAAGAATAAAGGAATTTGATTTTGGTGGATACTACACAGGTGAGAATAAAGATGATCCAAGACACACCATTAATACTTTCAAGCAAAGCTTCGGTGGGCAGCTAATCACTCGGTATAATTATGATAAAGTCTACTCTAGGACAAACAAGTGGGCAAGGTCTCTGTATAGGCTGATAACCCTCTAACCATAGCGCGATGCGCGCGCTTTCCATAAAAAAGGAGTCGATCGATCAGTTTACTATTGTGGTCAATAATAAAAGCAGGGCATGAAAAAGGATTTCATCTTTTAGATCTTTGCGGTGCAATGTGTAATCCTGACCCCACACATCCACACTACGGTCCAGACATATTTAAGAGGGGTTTTGGCGGAAAACGTGTGGAATTAGGAAGGCATCAGAAGGTGTTTCATTCTACTTTTCGGAGTCTATGGAAAGAGTTTGTTTTTCCAATCGAAGATATTTACAGATATCGTAGATCGATAAGGCGATAGCGCATTTTATCTCATTAAAAGAAGAAGCACGCACGCGCAAAAGGTGCGCACGCGAAATTATTACATGCGAGAGAATAGAAATTATTCGAACAAGTCAAAAAAGCTGGTTAGTGCATGGTAACTGATGTGAAAAGAAACGAGTTATTTAAAAAATATCTAAATGTTGCAGTTAAAGAGAGCACGTTCAGATCTAAAGGCAACTTAACATTCTATCTTAATTATCTTTTTCGGGGCATATTCTTTACTGGAAGGTCAATGAGCGATATTGGAGGCGGCTCTGCTCTGTATAGCTTTTATGCTGCAATTATGGGTGCCAAACATGTTGTTTGTCTTGAACCAGAAATGGAGGGCAGCACAAAAGGGACGTTAGAAAAGTTCAAACAATTTTCAGCCAGCCTTTCATTGAGCAATGTTATTCTTCAGCCGATCCGATTCCAAGAGTTCGATGCTGGCGATCAGACATTTGACATCATTTTATTACATGATTCAATCAACCATTTGGATGAAGAGGCCTGCATCAAACTCCAGTATGATGATGATGCAAGAAAAAGATACCGATTAATATTTGAAAAGTTGAGCAAAATCGCTGCACCAGGTGCAAAACTAGTCATAACTGACTGTTCCAGAAATAACTTCTTTGCCTCGCTGGGTATCAGGAATCCTTTTGCTCCCACAATTGAATGGCATAAGCACCAATCTCCACGATTTTGGAGCAACATGCTATCCGATTATGGTTTTACAAATCCAGAAATACGCTGGACAACGTTTAACTTTTTAGGGAAAATAGGTAGATTGTTACTTGGCAATCGCGTTGCATCCTATTTTCTGACTAGTAACTTTTGTTTAACTATGGATAGAAGCATTCGATGAGCGTAGAGTTGAGAGCGCAATGAACGTATTGATTCTGACACCCGAGCTACATCCCTACAAAGCGGGTGGTGTGGGAATGCACGTTTACTATGTCAATAAGTTATTAGCAAGCAAGCCGAAGTATAATGTCGTATTGTTCGCTGTGTACCCAAGAGGCATGAAACGTAACCGTAAAGCATCGGATGCTGAGCTAATAAACTTCATCTACTTGTTACCTTTTCCTTTGGCATCCGTTTCTTATATGGTTAAAAGCCTAATGGTTTTTTTCCTAGTAAAAAGGAAAGTGAAAGTAAATGTTATTCATGCGCACACAGCTGGTCTTCAAATCATGTTTTCAGCTTACCTGATGAGCGTGCTGGGTAAAATCCCATTTCTCATCACTGCTCATGGCTCCGACGTTCGCATATTCAAAAAGGTGAGAATCGTAAAACTACTACAGAGCTTTTTGTTGAAAAAGGCTTCCTATGTTACATGCGTCTCAAAGGAAATGAAACAGATTTTAACTGGCGAGTATGGTTTGGAAGATGACAAAATAAGTATAGTACCCAATGGCTATGATAATAATTTAGTCTTTAAGAGAAAAGAAAGGCGTTTTCAAGGGAGAGAAAACAAAATCGTATTTGTAGGCCGTTTGGATTCAGCTAAAGACCCTTCAACTTTGATACAAGCTTTCAAAAGAATATCAACTCGGCACGCTGATGTTAAGTTGCTCATAATTGGCGATGGTCCTTTAAGAAAGGGGCTAGAGACTCTAAGCAAAGAACTTGATATTGCAAATCGAGTATTTTTCTGCGGTCAAGTTAGTCATGAAAATGCCATGGCCATAATGGCTGAATGTGATATCTATGTGTTGACTTCTATCGACGAAGGTTTGCCCACTTCGCTTATTGAGGCAATGGCTTTAGGCAAACCAATCATTGCCACCAATGTAGGAGGCGTGCCAGAGATCGTCAAAGATGGAATCAATGGTTTACTTGTTCCGCCAAAGTCGCCAGAACGTGTGGCGCAAGCGGTAGAGCGATTGCTAAATGAGCCCCGATTAGCTAAAAGACTGGCTACATCGGCAGTCGAAAGTATACAGGATCACTCTTGGCGTAGCATAGTTACGAAGTACGAACAAATTTATGAAGCTTTAACGTAGCGCACGCTTGGTAATGCTGAGTTTTACCGAAACGGTATATAGACGCGCGGCAAACGGTTACTTAGTGGTGAACCTAAATGGAGGCAATCCTTGAGAAAACATTAGGTTTCCACCCAGCTCATTCGTCAAACAAAGACTGTTACGAGTCGAAGGACCTAGTCAAGGCTTACTCCGCGAATTTTCTTCTGCAAAAACCTGAAGAAACAATACTGAACCATTTGAGAGACAAGCTGCCGAACATGAAAATGCTTGATGCCGGTGTCGGAGCGGGTCGTACCACTCACTATTTTGCACCTTTGACCAAAGAGTACGTGGGGGTAGACTACTCTGAGAACATGATAAAGATGTGCCGCGAAAGATTCCGAAAATATCCAAGAAAAATCTCGTTTGAAATTGCCGATGCAAGGGCTTTGAAATCTTTTGAGGATGACTACTTTGACTTCGTACTGTTCAGCTTCAACGGCATCGATTACATGAATCACAAAGATCGATTAACCGCCCTGCGGGAAATACACCGCGTCACAAAGAATGAAGGATACTTTTGCTTTTCAACGCATAACTTAAACTCTGCTTGGAAATTCTACTCATTTGCCTCATCTAGGAACCCTCTCAAGCTTGAGAGAGAAGCATACCGACTTCTTCTAATGCGACTTTTTAACAAGAACAACTGGAAACAACTGAGGAAAGCACTAGCAACCAAAAAATACGTCATCTTTAACGATGGCGCAAATAATTTCAGACTAAAAACATATTATATCCAACCCACCGAGCAAATCAAACAGTTAACCTGCTCAGGCTTTGCAGGAGTCAAAATCTATGGTTTATTAGATGGAAGAGAAATCGAAAACCCTTCCAACCTACGGAACACAATAGATTCATGGCTGTACTACCTATGCAACAATAGAAAGCAATCATCATCGTGAAGAAAAGCATTTTTGACCCCATAAGAAAGGCACTAGAACAGGCGCGCGCTAAGATCAGGTTGAGAAATATGGACAAATACAGTACATGGTCTTCACAACTTTATCGCTTTTTCGTTTATTCACTTCAAAGGCCAAAGATGCAACTTGAAAATGGAATGTTCATAATATCTGTCGATGTTGATGTAGGTAGCAAAGAGTTAGGAATAATCAACGGAGGACAAAATGACGCTAACGTTAGCAGCCGTTTTAGTGAATATTCAATTGGCAAGGTAGAAGAACAAGCTCTTCCCTTATTCATTGATTTATTCAATCATTTTGAGATACCTGTAACTTTTGCTCTCCGGGGACAATTAACCGAGGTGTGTAACTCCGTCTTGGACCTTTTTTTAAAGTCTCCGGTAAAGCATGATATTGGGGCGCATGGGTATTATCATAAGAAGTTTAATGACTTAACGCACAATGAGGCTCAAAATGAACTAAAAATGATTTCAGCTGGTATGGAAAGGGCCGGCGTCATTCCGAGAAGTTTTATTTTTCCCCGCAATAAGGTGGCACATCTAGATCTTCTTGCGAAGTATGGGTATAAATGCTATAGGGGTTATCCTCTTTGCACGCATATAGAGAAAGAAGGACGATTGTATAATGTTCACCCCAGTTTATTCATTGATCAAAGCCGAAGTCCAAAGCTTCTAAAGGGATTTGTTAATCTCTGCATTGCAAAAAACGTACCCTTCCACGTTTGGTTCCATCTATGGAACTTCGGAATAAGCAAAGAATCGATACGGAGAAATATTGACAAGCTGCTTTTTCCAGTTCTAAAATATGCTCAGCAAAAAGTGAAAAGTGGGGCGTTAACGTTTGAAACTATGCTATCAGCCACGGAGAAGGTCGAAAAGCTTAGACATAATTAGCGCGCGCTTCGAATGCAGTGTCTCTCGCAGGGCTCATGACTTGTTGGGTTTTCGCTTTTACGGAAAAGTCGCTCATGGAAATGCTTTTAGGGTTCTCGAGTAAAACCTGAATTACGGCGCGCGCTAGAGGATTCTTCTATACGTACATATTAGTCACATTCTGGCCTTGTTAGTGTAGAAGGAGAAAGAAATGAAGACAAAAACAGATCGATCGAGCGCTAAACATTTCAGGAAACATACAGATACCACTCATCGTAACGAGAGAGTGGCCGGATAAACATGAGTCAAGGTGTCAGCAGAAAAGTCTTTTTGGCCGTAGTTTTAGCTCTGCTAATCGGGGTAGCTGGAAGCATACGCCTTAACTCTCCAGCCACTAATGCGTCGCAACCTCAATTTCTTAATGTTTCTATTTCGCCTTCGGGTCCTGTGACGCTTTCGGTTAATCAGACTCAACTGTTCACGGCAGAAGTTGCTGATCAAAGTTTTGGGCCGTTCAGTTATGCATGGACTGATGAAAACGGAACTTTGCTTGGTTCTGGCGCAAGCTACTTGTTTGTTAGTTCTCAAGCTTTTACAAGTGAACGATTGTACGTGACTGTTACATCTAAAGACGGGCAGATAGGTTATGCGTATGTTGACTTGGAGGATCCGTACGCAACTCAAGAAATCTATTTGGATTCGCTGTTGAGCGGCGGAGCTTCACTTGAAATTCAATATGACGGAGTAGGGTGGTGGCAAATAATCAATGACAGCGGACAGCAAATTTTCAGCAACAGCAGTCTTACCGTGGTTGAGCAAGACGCCATAAACGTCTTAGCGCCGAGTGGAGGTTTGATTATTCTCAGGGAGACAACATGGGATAGTTCTGTGGCTATTCCGAGCAATATTGTCGTGTTAAGCTATTATCAAGGCACAATTAATTATTACGGAAGCAACGGCATCGAATACAATGGTGTGTCTTTGGCGACAACATCAAGCTTTCCGACTTATCCCTACGGCAATTTGACTGGTGCGCCTACAATTTGGGCTTGGGGTAACATCACGGGAGTGCCGATTTTGCTATATGCGAATGGCACTCAAGCGTTGACATCTAACTGGAACATGGGAGCTTCAGGAACCTACGGCATCAGCGGCTTATCATGGGTGAATGCGACTTCGATTACGGTTTCTGATACTGGCACATTTGGAAACGTAGTTTCGACCGAGCCGATAGGCGCTTATTCATACATGGTTTACGTTGATCCCAGCAATACAAGCCTGTACCACGTGAAAGCTGCTAATGGCACGATTTGTTGGTCCTCAACTGACGCGACATCAGTGATACAAAACGCTATCTCCGCAGTAAACGCTTCAGGAGCAGCTGGAATAATAGAGTTCAAGCCAGGAACATATTACGTTGATAACCTCAACGTAACTGGACAAATAACGTTAAGAGGAACAGGAACCGTGACTAATACAGCTTTCTTCTTCCAAAATGGACCTGGCAACATGCTGAATTTTGAGCAATCAACTGAAGACTACGGATTTACAATTAGCTATATGCAGTTTCAAGGCAGACCCAGTTTGTACACCACTGGAAGCGGCTTGTATGTGGCACCTCAAGGCGATGGCTCGTTCAACGATGTTCTCTTGGACAGAGTTTTCTTCATCGGTTTTCCAGAGTACGGCGTTTACACAACTTGCAGTTGGGGCTGGATGGTTCAAAATTCATTTTTTGAATATAACTGCGCGAACAATTCAGCGGATTATGGACTTTACATGGGAAGCGCGCAAGGTCCACAATGTGCTATAGCTACCAACAAGATTCTTGCTAACTATGGAAACGGTTTATACTGCGAGGCAAGTAACTCAATTATCACTGGCAACCAGATAGGAAGCAATGCGGGAACTGGAGCATGCCTTAACGGGACCCTCATAGCCTTTTCAAGCAACTATGTTTATAGTAATACAGGAAACGGCGTAAACGAAACAGCGAGCACAGGCGTGATTTCGGCGAATCACATCTTCAGGAACGGTGGCAAGGGCATTTATAGCACAGGTAGGCACTGCACAGTGTCAGATAATGTCCTTTACCAAAACAGCGGCATACAAGCTGAAGTTACAGGCGCGCACTGCACCATTTCATCAAACAATTTCGATTTGGGGATGTCTGAAGGACTGAAATTGACTGAGGCGCCAGGCTCAACCGTAATGGGCAATGTTTTCTACGAAAACGGGGGCTCAAGCACTTGCCAGATGATCCTTCAAGCTCAAAATTGCACCGTAACAGGAAACACTTTCAATGGGAATGGGTTGTCTGGGTACGGCATACAGATCCCCCGAGGCACTTTAAGCTTGAATGACTTGGTTACAGGCAACAATTTCTATGGGCACATTGGAACTTATTGGAATTTCCAAAACGCTGTCTATTTGTCTGTGTCTTGCTTAGCGATTCTCAGAGATAACACTGGAATAAACCTCTTAAATGCAGGTTCAACGTCCCTGTACCGGATTAGCGGAGTCGGATACATCTTTGCTTTGGGAAGAGACGCGGTTTACGGTGGAGGTAACGCAACATCAACATGGGTAAGTGGCGAACTCTATACTGTAGAAGCTTTCGATGTCAACGTTTACTTGAGCGGTGGTGGAACTTCCACAACAGTAGTGGTAAATGGGAATACAATAGTTTCAGCAGCGCAGATTACTACATTATCTATTCCTGCTCCCGTTGGCACAACCATAACAATAACAGATTCCTCGTCGATGCCTACAATTTCGATAGTGCCTGTACCGCAATGATTCATTCTTCTGGAGTCAACTGAAAAACAACAAGCATTTTCTGAATTCAAAGCGCAAACTCAAAGGTTGCAAAGACTGGCTTTATATTGCAGGTTTGATTTGCGTTTTTTAATGGCACTGGCAGTTCCTCAAGTTCATGCTGATACCCGCGCGCGCTGCTTCAAAAAGCCTCTTCTCAAGAGGCTATCAGTCCTGAAGATGACACTATCAGTCCTGAGCGGGGCGAAACATTATAGACTGTTCCTCCAACACTAACCGTGTAGGTTGCGCTGTCATCAATGTTGAGAAAGACTTTGCCGTTTGCAAAGTCTCTTGCCCAAAGACTGCCTTGAACATTATATCTTGCACTAACAGGCGCTCCAATCGGCGCATCCATGTCAGACCAGTAGCTATTATGTCCTGTATAATCATACTGCAACATCTGAAAGCCAAAACTTGCCTTTCCATTGTACGCCAGTAGGAAACCAGATAGACAGTAGAGCATACACTGATGTGTAAGTGCGATGTCAGTTGACGTGGGATTTTGAGGAATTGTTGCTCCGCTAAAAGCCATCACGACTTTCCCAGTGGCACTCAGCTTGTCAAGAAGCGCCATTTCATCGATTGGGTTGGATGTCGACCAATCATTCGGTGCTAAGTAAATGCGATGCAGGAAATGCTCTATCATTTGACCATCACAGTATTGTACTAAAAGTCCGTTTAGGTCGGGCGAGTTTATTATGAGAAGTTTGTTTCCTATCGCACTTTTGATGGCTTGAATGAGTTGTATCATGTAAGTATTCCAGTTAGTCACGATGGCTTGTGGAGAAACGTTGGCAATGGGGCAAGATACCAAGTTTGTTCCAGAGGTTTCATAGAACGGGTTCCCCCAAGTAAAGATTATCGCTTCCTGCGCATTGTCAGCGAATATACCGTCAACCATCGGATAAGTAGCCAATTGATTGGCGCACCAAGTAGCCACGTGATTTCGCCAACCAGCGTTTGAAAAATCCATCATGTAAGAACCTCCAGAATCCTGCAACCTTTTTCCATTACTACTATCATGGAGGAACCAGCTTTCATTCGCGTTAATTGTGCTCCAATCCGGTTGATACGTGGCAGTGGAGTAGATGCTGTAGTAGCCTATCATCGTTATGCTCGGGTTCGCAGCTTTGATTTTTTGAAAGCCTACTGTTGCGCCAAAATCGAAGTCCACTAAGTTAAAATGAGAGCCTATGAAAGCTGCAAGTGCATCAGTAATCGTGTACGGATAAACAACTAAATCATTTGCCCACGCGCGCGGATAGACAACGGCGCCCGAGGAAACAATAGTATTAGTAAGAGAAGGAGCGAATGCGAATGGGATTGAGATTTGACTCGCTAGAATAATGAGCGATGTAAACAAGAGAGCTGCTATGCGGGCGCGCGTATTCATGTCCTGCAAAACCCCTGGAATTTCATTTGGTCAGAAAGAGAGGAATAGTAAATCTTAATAAACCTTATTGTCCACGATAACAACACAAATACACGTCACAGAAAGACATTGACTTGTTGAAATTGCGAGCACTACTATTAAATCGTAATACTTAATAAGTTGTCCCATGTTAATAAGCATTGCTCAGTAAAGTACATGGAAGACAGTGAGAGAAATTGAAGCCGAAAATTGGAGTAGTTGGCGGAGCCGGATTTGTAGGCAAATCACTGGCGAGGCATCTGTCAAAAGAGTTTGAAGTGAAAATTCTTGATGTCAAACCTATTCCAGAAGATCTGAAAAGGTTTGTTGCCCACGTCCATTGCGACGTACGGAATTATCAAGAAATAGCAAACGAACTAAACGACGTCGATCTGGTCATACACACAGCTATTGTGCAAATACCGCTAATCAACGAAAACAAATCTCTGGGGTATGAAGTGAACGTAGTTGGAACTCAAAACGTCTGCAGAGCAGTTGAAGAAAACCCAAATGTAAAGGGCATGATACTGGCTGGCTCTTGGCACACGATAGGAGAGAAGCAATTGAAAGGGATAATTGACGAAGAATTTGGCTTTAGGCCTGACAAGGTGGAGGATCGAGCAAGGCTATATGCATTGTCGAAAATCGCTCAAGAATCAATCGTTCGTTACTACGATGAAATGTCCAACAAGATATATGGCATAATCAGGATGGGAACGATTCTTGGAGAAGGAATGCCCGAAAAAACCGCGGCAAACATATTCATTGATAGAGGGCTCAGAGGAGAAGCAATAACGCCGTTTAAACACAGCATGTATAGACCAATGCTATACGCAAACATAAACGACATATGTCGGGCCTTTGAAGCTTTCGCGACAAAAATCCTTGACAACAAAATAAAGAAAAGCGGTAACAGTCTAGCGGATATAGTAAACGTGTATTACCCTGAGCCCATAACAATTCTTGAGCTAGCTGGAATCGTTGAAGAATCCATTTTGGAATGTGCCGGTGGGAAATCGATCCCTAGAGTAGAAATCGTAGATAACGGTTTTCCTCCTCTGTTTACGGAAAAAGACAAAAATCGGATAAAAGTGGATGTTGGCAAGGCAAAACAGCTTCTGGGATTAGAGAAACTAACGAGTCCAAGGGAATCCATACGAGAAATAGTCAAGCTGCGTGCACGGAGAAACTGGTCATAGATTTCCGCGTATTTGTTCGAGCAAGCACACACCAAGACTAGCGCGCCCTCGCCGAACGCCTTGAAGGTTATGACGCGCACTGGGAATTAGGAAGCAGTCTATTTAGCAGACGCAGTTGTCTTTCAATAACCATGCATTGAGGCTTTGTTGATTGCGCAAAGCTTTTTCTATTGTTCCTTCAGCAGTTATTGCGAGCGAGCGCGCTATTGTTGAAGCTTTGCATCAAATGGCGCGGGTAGATATGAGAATTCCCAAATTTGTCAAGAAAATTCTGTGAACTGAAGAAGACCTGATAGTTTTCCCCCTTGCGTTCTTCGAAGAATTTGAGGCTGTTAACCTGAAATTGGTAGCGAAAAAATGCATCAGTGTAGGATTTTGTAAACCTAGCCTTTAGCACCCGCGTGATAAGCATAAACCCAACACAGCGCGTGCGGCGGTTTGGTTGGCAAAGAAGGCATAGTTGCCTTTCACGATATAGTTCCAGGGCATACAGAAGCTGTAGGTGATGCGCCAAGATTTTTGGATGATATCAAGCATCAATTCAAGCACATTGAACTTGTCAGAGACTGGAAACAAGATGGCTTTGGAATAGGACTTGTTTATCTATGATGGCAGCGCGCGCGGAGGCGAAAGCCTTTACGAAATTCATGCGCTATGAATATCTAAGGGCAAGTGCAGAAACGACAAACAACTAGACAGCGTTCGCGAGGGCTTCTTCTAAATGGCAATAAACTTGTTATTTGTGGGCGCTCTGGATATACACGAAGGTGATTTCCTTCCCTTTCTAGCAGCGCATGGTTATGATGTTACAGTCATAGACACTACTTCTTCCGAGTTTCCCATGTTCCCTCGAGATAACATTGGGACCGGTCCGGTTTACAACCTGTATGAGAACAGAAAAATCCGTTTCGTTTTTAAAGGCAACTTAAACCGCGCATGGATATTAAAAGCTTCGTCAGGGGGCATATTGGAAGGAACAGGCTTCACTTTTACTGACGTTAAACAAATTCTCAAGAAAAAAGAAATAGACGTGATATATGGGAGTTGGGGCTCTCTCGGTCTTCCAGAGCTAAGGCTCATTAGAAAATTCAATGTTCCGATTGTCTACGAGTTTCTAACCTATCCTATAGGTTTTTCCAAGATAGTCGAGAAAGTTGAGAACTTCTTCAATAGAACCGTAATAAACAGTCTTGCTGGTCGAGTATTTGCTTCATCAAGAATGCTGAACTATATGGAAAACACTTTCGATTTACAACGAGGAAGCAATATTGTCTTCACAGAATCTTACAGCAAAAAATGTTTTTATCAGAAGCGGCTACCCAAACTTTCGGATGATGATAATAAGCCACATCTAGTTTTCATCGGTCTGGATAAGAAGTATTGTGACATTATTCCACAGATTGAACAAATACTGCAGAAGAGAATCCATGTCCATGTATGTGAAACGACAGGCATCAAAGAAAGACTGCGCATGTCGAGGTTCAAAGATTTCTGTCACGTATTTAAAAAAGCCAGCTCTCTCGCGCGCGCTAATGGCTCGTTTGCCACGTTCATGACACAATTCGATGCGTGTCTCGTTACTTATGATCTAAGAAGAGCAACAAGCGCACGCCTCTGCATTAGTGTCCCAAACCGATTCTCATTTGCCATGACCGCTGGGATTCCATTCGTCATGCCCAGAGGTTATCTTAAAAGCTGTGAAGACATAATCAATGAACACCAAATAGGCTTTGCTTATGCGAGCTACGACGAATTGAAAAACAGGTTATATGACAGAGATCTGATTAACACCTACCAACATAATGCCCTTGCAAAATCGAACATCTTCACTCTAGAAAGCAATTTCGAGAAGATTGACGGATTTCTAAGAAAAATCGCCGCGTAGCGAGCCAATACGGGAGCGCGCGCTAGTGTGTTCCTAAGTTCCCCTTTTTGAGTGGGACAAGGGCGAATCGCTCGTGACACCGCTTCCTGGGGCTTACATCACCGTCATCGCTCGTAAGTCAAACAGATTCGAAAGCATAGAACACTTCGCAAGCGAATTTAGGAACAAACATGCGCGCTAGTTGTAATTTATGTTCGCGCAGTTTGACAAGCTTGGTTTAAATTAACGTGCGACAGCTATACTTCTGCGTAAGGGTTGTTAATATGATTCAGGACTATTCAAGGGTGCTTGTGTCGGGTGGATGCGGGTTCATCGGCAGTCACATTGCAGACCAACTTCTGAGAGAGGGTTCAGAAGTGACGATCATTGATAACCTCGACACAGGATATCTGGCGAATGTTGCTGGGCATCAAGGCAAGAAGGGTTTCAACTTCGTACAGGGCGACATTCGAGACTTCGCCCTTGTCAAACAGACAATGAAAGATGTAGACGCGGTTTTTCATGAAGCCGCATTAGCAAGTGTTACCTATTCGGTGAAGGATCCCATCCTCACAAATGACATAAACGTAACAGGCACACTAAATCTGCTCAAGGCTTCGGCGGATCTTCACGTAAAGCGTTTCATCTACGCGTCCTCAGCCGCGGTATATGGAGACACGCTATCCCCCCAAAAAAAGGAAGACCTCGCCCCTAACCCAAGATCACCCTACGGAATTTCCAAGCTTGCCGCAGAAAACTACGTCAAAATCTTCTACAAACTCTACGGTCTCGAAACCGTCTCACTACGATACTTCAACGTTTACGGTCCCAGGCAACGCTTCGACCTTCAGTGCGCTTATGGCGGCGTCATAACCATTTTCACCAATAGACTGCTAAGAGGCATGCCTCCTGTGGTATTTGGAGACGGGGAAC
>Ga0315296_10000877_pt1 | contig 26854 bp, 25 predicted proteins | sample YL17G14_18_MG_FD_203921 | JGI IMG/M metagenome (GOLD analysis project Ga0315296, IMG submission 203921) | Sediment microbial communities from Yellowstone Lake, YNP, Wyoming, USA - YL17G14_18 | ecosystem: Environmental > Aquatic > Freshwater > Lake > Sediment | place: USA: Wyoming | collected... | reverse complement strand
TAGCCCGGTCATAGTACCAGCTCTCCTTAGCCTTGGCCGCCAGTGTTGCCGAGAAGTTAGCCGAGATGTCTCCCATCAGAGTATCGGTGAAGCTGACCAGGTTAAGGGTGACATCACCGGTGTTCTCGACAGTGATGGTGAAGCGGACGGTATCACCTTCCTTGGTGATGGTGTTGTCCGCCTCCTTGGTTACGTCCAACCCCGGCTTTACCACATCGACTTCAACCTTGCTCTTATCAGTGATGTCGTTAGGCAGGCCGGTGATAGAGTAGTGGGCCTCGGCCTCATTGGCCAGTGGATCAGGATCACCAGCCAGGGTAGCCCGGTCATAGTACCAGCTCTCCTTAGCCTTGGCCGCCAGTGTTGCCGAGAAGTTAGCCGAGATGTCTCCCATCAGAGTATCGGTGAAGCTGACCAGGTTAAGGGTGACATCACCGGTGTTCTCAACAGTGATGGTGAAGCGGACGGTATCACTTTCCTTGGTGATGGTGTTGTCCGCCTCCTTGGTGACATCAAGACCGGGATGGAGTATGTCAACACTCCAACTTGCTTCATTATTCTCCTCATCCGGGTCAGATGTGTCACTGCTGACGGTTGCCGTATTCTCTAGCGGATCTGAATCTTCTTCTAAGACCGTGTATGATGCTTCGAATGTCCAAGTCTCACCCACATCGAGTTCCTCGTCGTCATCTGTGTCACCATCTACGAATGTAGCTGTGCCAGCTACATCATCCTCGACTACTACACCAGTTGCGCTATCTGGACCGGCGTTCTCCACTTTATAGGTGTAGGTTATTTCATCGCCAACAAGAGCATATTCAGGTCCACTCTTCGTTATCGACAAGTCTGCTTCTGGCTCGGTCGGTTCAGCTTCAGGCTCGGTGACAGTCAGTGTGAAGGAGGTAGTTGCTTTTACAGCTGTTGCTAACTTGGCTTCGATTGTTATCGTATGGCCACCAAGTGGAGCAGTCATACCCACATCTATGGTCATTGTTGAATTGAAGTTAGGTGTACCACTAACCGGTGAGAAGCTAACGGTCACGCCAGTGGGTTGACCGGTTGCGCTTAGGTCAATAGTTGGGCCGCCTGTTGGGTCATAACTATTAACCGTTACGGTTGGAGTTGTCGAACCCCCTCGAGAAACAGACGCTCCCGTGGGTGAAACACTAACCGACCACCACCTATCAGTAAACGTTGTCGTTGCTGTGTTGGTTCCATCTGTCGCCGTTACCATATATGTTCCTTCAATTCCGTTTAACTGATACGTGCAGGTGAAACTGCCAGTATCATCAGTCAAGGCATCAACCGGATCGACAATCCCATCAGGTCTCTCAATGGTAACATTAACATCCGCGGAAGTATTAAATCCGCTACCCAGTATAGTCACCGTCTCACTTGGAGTGTAGTCTGGCTTGTCTGTCCAAATTTCCGCTCCCAGGTCAGCCATGGCTGGTGTCGCCATCGGTAGCGCCAGTCCAAATACCAGAATCAGCGCCAGTATCGGGAATAATACTTTTTTCATCTAGTTTTCTCCTTTCTTTTAAGATTGCCTTATCGCCCCTCGACCTGGGGCATAGTAGCTACTGCATTGTTTCACCTTTCCTTTCAGAAGCTATCACCCCCTTTCAAAACAAAAAAACCGACCTTTTTCAGGTCGGTTTCACTATTGGCTCCCCCCCTCGCGCCCAAGTGACCAATTACAGGCGGCGGCTCAACGCCCCCTGATTGCTAGCTACTAATCAAAGCAGTTAACTCAATTTTCTACCCTTTCCAAAAGAAAACCTCACCTCCTCTACGAAAATACACCCACCCAAGGACCTAATCTTGACTAGTTACCTGTCATTGTGGCAGAGTTAAACGTGGCAGATTCACCTGACAAGTTTGTCACGTTAAATATAGCATGTGATATTTCAGTTGTCAAGAGGGGAAGGAGTAAATATTAAATGGGCCACTGGACTTTTATTACCGACCACGGAGCTGTGTTTGCCTACATCGCTAAGCATAGGAAAGTCAGGGCACTAGACATCGCATTAGAATTAGGCATGTCTGAGCGGTCAGTCCGTCGAATTATTGCCGACCTTGCTGCCGAAGGATATATCAACAAAAAGAAAGAGGGCAAAGTTAATCGTTACAAGATAAATCCAGACCTACCCTTGCGACGCCCCGACAGCCGAGACATTAAGGTTCGGGAGTTGTTGAACATTTTCCCATTACACAAGGGAAAGTAGTTACCGTCGCAGTACTGGCGTGACGACTACTGACGAGTGGGCAATTCATGCTTTATCTTTATCCGAAGGACTTCGTCTGAACTTGGCCTTCAGAGCTTCGATTTCTTGCTGCCTTTGCAACTCTTCTCTAGAAAGAGGTTGACAAGATTTAAGCTGCCCAGCCTGCACTGTTATAGAGAAAAGCCCGTGGCACTTCCAACATGTGTACGGACCTTCATAATCCGGATTGACGAATGAGACGCGACCTTCAGTGGCACAACTGGGGCATTTTATTGTCAATGCTGCCATATTCTAATCTCCAGACAACGATTGCATACTATCATGTCCAGATTATAACAGGTCTCTCACTGGATTGTTCATCGCCAAATCCGAGAGACCCCAAAACAACAAAATGGACTTTTGTTACCTCCGTGCCTCTTTTTTTGATTTTCTCACGATTTTATCTTATAGAGTTTAACTGCGGTGCCTCCCATAATGTTGGTCATTTCTTCGTCAGTAATCTCCGGCAAGCCAAGCCTCTTAGCCACGCCATTCACCTTACGGTAAACATCGGGGAAGGCGACCGTACACAGATTTTCAGACCCGTAAAGGACTCTGCCTATGGCGTTGAGCGATTTAAGCTTTAACAGCGCCTGATACAGGTATTCTGGGCCAAAACCGCACCAATAGGCCATATCACAATAAAAGTTGGGATGCTTCGCCACCAAGCAAATGGCCTGGTCAACCCACGGATAACCTAGATGAGCTACTATCACCTTTAGTTGCCTAAACTTTATCCCTACATCGTCTAATAGAACCGGGTCTTGATATTTCATCGGGGCATTGATAAGAGGCGTCCATCCCATGTGGAAATGCACCGGGATATCTAACTCAATGGCTTTCTTATAGAGTGGAGTAAGTCTTTCATCGGCGGGATAGAAATGGTTGTAGGTTGGGTAAAGCTTTAGGACTCTCATATCTAAGTCCTTGACGCACCTCTCTAGTTCAAGAACGGCCGCCTGTGGGTCTCTAATGGGGTCAACGCTGGCTATCCCTACAAGCCTGTCTGGGTATTTCCTGACCTCGGCAGCAACATAGTCGTTGGATACGAAAACATCGTGCTCCGCCGGGTAATCTGGATGAACGGTTGTCCTGCGGTAGTCAGCTCCCATTACGCAACCTATATTAATGCCCGCTTTATCTAACAGCTCCACCACTGACCTGCCATCGGTAGCCGGAAATTCCTGGCCGAACGGCCGATATAGCTCATCGGCCCACCACTTAGGTATTTGTGTTGGTATTTGTGCCAGATGAAGATGAACATCTACGGTGACCACGCTATTACCCCCTTTCATTTAATTATAAAAGAATCGTAACCTGTGACTTTGTTGATAGTTTACATTTCAAACACTTTCCTCCGTTGCTCCTTCAAAAATAGAAAATCCCTAAGCCGGGTTGGCTTAGGGATTTGCCATCTCCCATAGCCCTTATCCACGAGGGTCAAGAAAGACTGGCAGGTCTTCTGGCTCTTAGTTCACTCTATTCCTTGAGGCCTTCCCATTTTGCTTAAACAAAACAGTGGCACTATCTCAAGTTTCGTCCCTAATTACAGCGGCGGGACCACATCCGAATTTCACGGATTTCCCTTTTAAGCTCCTGTTTCAGAGCACCAGCACCCAACTATTCAATTGTCAATAGCAGTCTATAAGATTGCTTTGCGCTTGTCAATAGGATCGGACGGATAATTACAGTGTATTCGTTGCTCAACCACACAAACCGCCCTATTGTTCAAACTTTCCGTGGAATGTAGGATGCAGACCTAAGGTATCAGGCGGAGGATTATCGGGTAGTACTTAGCGAGAAGGTATTGGACAACCAGGCTTCACCCCAATGCGTCCCATGCCAGTATCTACTTTGATATGCACATTGACCTTAGTAGAAGTCTTATTAGCTTCTTAGTTCAAGGCCTCTAGAAGTTCAAGGGAGTCGACCGCCTGAGTCACTCGCAAATTCACCACCTTGTATGCCTCGTCCGGCAGAATTAACCCCAGAACCATGATAGGAGCATCGACCCCGGCATCCCTGAGTTCTTTGGCTTCCTCTGTAGTGGCAACGCCGAGATAATCCGCCCCACTCCTTAGAGCTATTTGGCCCACTTCTACGGCACCATGACCGTATCCATTAGCTTTAACCACAGCCATTAGGGCTCTTTTGCGTCCGATCTTTCTGCGAAGGGGTACACTCAAAAGGTGTGGAAATAGTTAGCGGCAGCGAGTATCCTTTCTGTTAGTTAAGAAATAACAGTTAAGGAGGTACTCACCACCGCTATGGGAAAGCAAATCACAACAAGGAACCAGGCGTCAAGGATTGTCTGGGACAACTTAGAAGAATGGGTGCGGAGGAAAGTGCAGGAGTTCATACAGTCTCTTTTGGAGGAAGAAATCATTGAGTTACTTGGGCGCCAGAAATCGGAGCGGCGGAAGGCAGTGGATGGTTCCCCGGCCTACCGGAACGGCTACGGTAAAGAGCGAAAGCTGACGTTGGGCTGTGGGACCGTCACACTGCGCCGGCCCAGGGTGAGGGGACTGGAGGAACGTTTTGAGAGCCGGGTACTGCCACTGTTTGCCCGAAGGAGCAAGGGGGTGAGCAAACTTATCCCGCGGCTCTACCTTCATGGTTTGGCTTTGGGGGACTTTGACCTTGCGCTTCGGGGGTTACTGGGCAAGAATGCTCCGGTATCAGCCAGTACCGTCGCCCGGCTCAAGGAGGAGTGGCAAACTGAGTGGCGCGAGTGGAAACGGCGCAGTCTGGAAGGGCTTCAGGTGGTCTATCTCTGGGTAGACGGCGTATATGTCAAGGCGGGACTGGAGAAGGAAAAAGCGGCGCTACTGGTGGTTATTGGTGGTCTCCTGGATGGCCGGAAGGTAGTCCTGGCAGTGGAGCCGGGTTATCGGGAGTCGACCGAGAGCTGGTCCGAGGTGCTGCGGGACCTCAAAGAGCGTGGCGTCAACTGTCCCTGCCTGGTCGTTGGAGATGGCAACCTTGGCATCTGGGGTGCCCTGGCAAACATCTATCCGGGGGCTCTCGAACAGCGTTGCTGGAACCACAAGGTGGTCAACGTGCTGGACAAGCTGCCAAAGAAGCTCCGGTGTCAAGCTAAGAGGCACCTGCAGGATATTGTCTACGCAGAGAATCGAGAGGCAGCCGAGGCCGAGCGAGACGACTTCGCCCGCTGGTGCCGAGCGGAAGGCTACCGGAGTGCTGGAGAAACACTGGTCCGGGACTGGGACCGCATGGTGACCTTCTATCGGTTTCCCAAGGAGCACTGGAGGCATCTGCGGACGACCAACGTGGTAGAATCACCCTTTGCGGGGCTCCGGCTGCGGACGGACGCAGCCAAACGTTATAAGAAGGTGGAGAATGCCACGGCCGTAATCTGGAAGATGCTAATGCTGGCTGAGCAACGGTTCCACCGGCTGGACGCCCCAGAGAAGCTGATGCAGGTCTACCTGGGCTTTGGCTTCCAGGAGAGGAATGAGGAGACCGGAACTAAGCAGGAAGAGGTGCTCGCCATTGCCTGACATTTACACACTTTTTGACAAGACCTCGATACCCGTTTACCAAAACCTTATGGGCTAAGTCCCTTCCTGTAATAACTACGCCCAACCGAGTATCACAAGTCTCTGTAAATCTGATAACTAATTGTTTAACCATGTTAATATCGCCTCAAGCACTCCCCCGGCTATCGCTCTCACCCTAGCTCTAATGTTATAACAGGTTTCTCTATTGCCTACAGGGTCTATTTCACCTACCTTACATCCTCTTTCTACTTGTAGCCCGCTCCTGAGCAAGCCTCTAACCACACCTCTAATCGGTGTTTTGATGGCTCGCCTTCCCACTGAGGCAACCACTTGACCAGCGTTAACAGAGTCTCCTATTCCTCTGACGGTGACAAATAGGCCGTCTTCAGGAGAATGTAGTACTCTGTCAAAGGTCAAGCCGCCGACGGCGATGGGAACCCCGGTATCTTTTTCTGCCTCCCCGTCAAAGATTACTTTGCCCAGACTCTCACTATTATTGGTCTCCACTACCAGGTGAACATCTTTGCCTGCTCGGAAGCCAGGGCCTAACCCGATTACTAAGGAAGCATCGGTTAACCTTGTCCCCAAGTTCTTTTTGGCCATTATGGCATCAATAAATATGTCGGGGACGAGGGTATCTCTGATTTGTGCCGCCGGATCAACTACAATAGGCACCCTGTTCCGTGCCCATACGTTGGCTATCTCATCGGCAGATTTGACTAGCTTGGTTACCACCCCTTCAACTTCCTTTTCACCATCATATACGGCCTCAGAAAAGGAAACTCCCCGGCTAATCGCCGACGGATTTTTCCTTTCTGTCAAGCATACTCTAAAATGGCAGTGATGCAATCTATGAGCAACGCCACTCGCTACCTCTCCAGCACCCCTGATTAACACTACGAGATCAGCAAGCCTTGACATCCTTCACCACAACTCTTGAAACAATACTGCACTTATCTCTTGAGGTAGCCGATCGCGGTTATCTAGATTGGTCTCAAACAACAACGGCGCAGTTGACAACTGGGGTAAAAAAGCAGGAAATAACTCGCTCCTTATGACCAGAATACAGTTCCTCATCTTGCCAGCCCTCGCCAGTTCAAGAACCTTCGCAAAGCCCTCTCCTCGGAGTTCCAAATGTCCAATCTCATCAATCACAAGGAGTGCCGCAGAAGTGCCCCTTTCTATCGCTCGAATCCCAAACTCAATGCCTTTGGTACTGAAGGTATATTTGCCCACACGAGGGCCGTAATTCAGATTGTTAGTAGTGGCTAAGGTCTCCTTCTCACCTGTTTGTATGTCCTCTATGACAATGCTCTTGTCAGAAGCCTTGTGGGTTAAAATACCGCCACAGCCATAACCTTCACTTCGAACTATCTCTATAACCCTTTGGCAAACTGTAGTCTTGCCAATACCTATATCTCCAGTAACGACAATAATCATGTTCTGCTTAAACGCTTACCATGGTGGTTATAGCAGCAACCGCCCAACAAAGACTTATTATAGCAGCTGAAGTGGCGTAGTAACGATGTCTGCTCACTAGCAACGGAGTTGCTTTTGCTTCTATTCTCTCTCCTATCATATGACCTAGAGGCAAGAACATGCCACAGAACACCGCTTGAAGTACACCTTGGTTTGCGATAAACTCACCGGCGGTGAACACTACACGGGCGTAGGCCGGAGCATTCATCACGTAGATGGCAAAATGGACCCAGGCAGTAGCGCTGACAAAACCAGCGAGGACCCCCACCCCAATGCCAGCAAGGCTCTTCCTTGCTGCCGGTTTCTTCATCAAGAATGTTGCGGCGACACCGAGAGCAAGGGACTCAAGAAAGATAGCCATAGCCGGGTTTATGATATGGATGCTTGTTGCCGGCAGGGCGAAGAACCAAACATCGAGCAGCTTAAAAGCAGCAGCGACGGCTCCTATACCTGGCAGCATGCCCGGCTTTTTGTAGATAGCCAGTGCCGAACCCATGATCGCCATACCAATACCAGCCATAATAGCGCCTTTGTTTGGGAAGATAATCATGTGCAAAAAACCACCCAGAGTAGCCTCTAAAAACCCCCAAATAGAGCCAAATACTATGACCCCGATGACTACGCGAGTTAAATCTTGACGCTTACCAAGCCTATTTTCAGTAGCTTCTATCATGTCGTTTACCTCCTAAGCGTTTTTTTGAGTTTGCTTCTACAAACAGATAAGCTCTGAGGAGTGTCAATGTCAAGATAGATGCCTTCACAGTTGACTGCCACTTCAAGTATATCCTCAAGGTGGTTTCTGACAATCTCTCTACCTCCTACGTCACCCCTTAGCGCCAAAAGCTCATGCCTGTACTTTCTGGCGAAGATAATAGGGTGTCCTCTCTTACCTTGATATGTCGGAATGACAATACCTTTATCGTGGTGATGGAACTCCTCTATCAATCTGTTGATAATCCAGCCGTCAATCAGCGGCTGGTCACCCAAGGCAATCATAAAGGCTTGCGCTTGACTATCAACCGCGTTTAGCCCAGCTATTATTGATGTGCTCATCCCCTGCTCAGGATCAGAATTTAGCACCACTTTGACCGGTTTTGAGGATGCTGTTTTTATGACTCCTTCAGCCCTGTGTCCCACTACCACCACAATCTCTTTTACCACTGAGCCTAAAAGATTATCAATAACCTGTTCCAAAATAGTGCTCGTGCCGAAGGGCAGCAGCTGTTTGAGCTTTCCCATGCGCGTTGAGTTACCGGCCGCCAGAAGTACTGCTGATATCACTACTGATTACCTCACCTTGTGTCTCTTACTTCCGTCTATTCGACAAGTTGGTTCTCTATCTCCCTGCAAAGAAAGATCAATTATTATTGACCTAGACCTGGTAACCAGAGGGCTATTTGGGGTACGAACAGAATTATTTTGCCTTCAGGGCCTTTAGGATTTTTTCTGGTGTTATTGGCAACTCCTTTATTCGCACTCCAACTGCATTGTATATAGCGTTGGCTATGGCAGCTGCCATACCAACTCCGCCCGCTTCACCTACGCCCTTTGCTCCAAACGGGCCTGATGGAACCGGCCGTTCAACAAGTATCACTTCAATCTCCGGTGAGTCAAGAGACGTAGGAATTCTATAGGTTTCAAAATTGTTGCTGAGACAAATTCCGGTATCCATGTCAACAACAAAATTCTCAGTTAGGGTGTAGCCTATGCCTTGTACTGCTCCACCTTCGAGTTGTCCTTCTACGATCGCTGGGTTTATTGCTCGGCCAATGTCGTGAGCAATCACCACCTTTATTACCTTCACCTCTCCTGTTTCGGTATCCACTTCTACTTCAGCAAAAGTCGCGTTGAAGTTGGCAGACTGGTTCAGCGTTGACCACGTGTACACGCCTGTTATGTCCAAACACTGCCCCACCGAGTTGAAAGTGGCGTTAGTGACGACGTCGGCAATAGGCATGCTCCTTTCTGGAGTTGTTCTAACGTACACTCGCCTATTTCTGACTTCCAACTCCTCAGGTGCCGCGTTTAGTTCTTCAGATGCACGCTCTAGGAGTTGTTTTTTGGCTTGCCGAGCAGCCCCCAGCACGGCATTGCCCGCGCCATAAAGAGACCGACTGCCATATGTGCCGCTATCGAACATAGTAACATCTGTGTCGCCTGTGACTATGTTGATATCGTCAGCCTGAAGTCCCAGTTCTTCAGCTGCAATTTGCGCCAAGGTGCCCAATATGTTTTGGCCAAGATCACAGGAACTCACACACAAATTGGCCGAACCGCCTCCGTTCAGCTTAATAAAAGCGCTAGAATGCTCAACAAGGGTAGGGGCAGCACCAGTCCAATGCTGTACAGATGCCATTCCCACACCCTGTCTCTTGCTTCCGTCCTTTCGGCTAGTCCGCTTCTCGCTCCAGCCTATCCTTTGAGCTGCTAGCTCAATACACTCATGGAGAGCACTGTTTTCAATTGGGGTAGGAGGGTAAACTGCGGTGGGCTCGCCTGTTCCTCTGGCATTTCTTAGCCTGAATTCCAACGGGTCCATACCTATCTTTTCAGCTGCCATATCGATTATTTGTTCCAGGGCAAACATCGCTTGGGGATTACCATACCCTCGCATACCACCAGAGACAGGAGTATTGGTGTAGACAATGTTCGCTTCGCCCGCCACATTATCGCACCTGTATACCCACAAACATTGCTGTAGGCTCATGCCTGTTGTTGCACCGCTATGGGAATAATAAGCACCTGCGTCAGTAAATGTCTTAACTTGTATAGCAGTTATTGTGCCATCACTCTTGACCCCTAATTTAAATGTATAGCAGATGGGTTGACGGCTCTCAGTAGTGACGAAGTCTTCCTCCCGAGTATAGATCAATTTGACGGGCTTACCTGCTGCTTTAGCAGCCAATGCAACACATATAGGCTCATTTGTGAGGCTTTGTCTACCCCCGAAGGCTCCACCTATATATATCGGGGTCAACCATCTGACCATTCCTTCCGGTAAACCAAATATATAAGCTATCTTTTTCTTAAGAACATGTGGGGTCTGACTTGGAGACCAGATGGTTAGTCTTCCGCTTAAGTCAAAATGGGCGACACATACGCTCGGCTCTAACTGACAATGTTTCTGCTTATATGTGCGGAATGACTCTTCGACTATATGGTCGGCTTCTTGGAAACCTTTGTTTACATCACCAGCCGAGAACGTAACAGGCAGGTGTGCTCGAATATTGTGACTCACAGAATCATGTATGATAGGTGCTTCGGCTTTCATTGCCTCCTCCGGGTCAAATACTGCCGGCAGTATCTCGTATTCTACCTCAATTAGTTCTAGTGCCATCTCGGCTATACTTTCATTTATAGCAGCAACTGCAGCTACAGGTTCACCTACAAAGCGAACTTTATCGTTAAAAATACGTTCGTCTTCATAAAATTCATGATGCTCCTTAACTTCCATAACTGTAACTCCAGCGGGGGCCATCATATCGTAAGGGTACCTAGTATACGCCTTCCTAGGTACATCCTCCATTGCAATTACAGCTTCAACACCCGGAAGTTTCTCGGCTTTAGATTTATCTACCTTTAGAATTTTAGCATGCGGATGAGGACTCAGAAGTACCCTTCCTATCAACATTCCCGGTAGTTTCATGTCAGCCACGTACTGTGCTGCTCCGGTAGCCCGCTCAGCTGCTCCTATCCGAGGAAGACGCTTACCTACGACTGAGAATTCCTGAATCATGTTATTTGCCTCCCTTTCGCAATTTCCTTCGCTGCAGCTAACACAGCATCAATTATCTTCACATAGCCTGTGCATCGGCACAGATTCCCTGCGAGAGCTTCCTTAACCTCCTGCCTTGTAGGGTTGGGGTTCTCGTCCAGCAAGGCTTTAGTTGAGAGAATCATCCCCGGTGTGCAAAACCCACATTGTATCGCACCATGATCTACAAATGCTTTCTGAATAGGGTGCAAGGTGTTCCCCTCAGCTAATCCTTCTATAGTCAGGATGTTCTTGTCCTGGACTGTGACCGCCAGGGTCAGACAGGAGAGGACGGGCTTGCCTTCCACTAAAACAGTGCAAGCCCCACAAGAGCCAGTTCCGCAACCGTACTTTGTTCCCGTGAGACCCATTTGGTCTCTCAGAACCTCCAGCAGGGTCATGTGCGATGCCAGCATGATTTCTGATGGTTTACCATTCACGACAAATTTTGCACTTTGCCTCTTCATTGTACCCTCCTCGCTGGCCCTATGCATTCAACCTTTCCCAGGCCTTTTCTATTGTCCGCCTAACCAATACCTTGGTCGTTTCTTTTCTATATTCAGCGGTGGAGCGGATATCGGTTATTGGTCTCACCTCCCGAGCAGCTGCCTCTGCCGCTGCCTCAATTAGTTTTTGCTCCAACTTTTGTTCTTTAAGGGTTCCCTCTGCTTGCTTGGCTCTAACCACAGTCGGTGCCACTGCGCCGACAGCTATCCTAATATCTTTACATATGTTGCTTGCGGCTGTTAATGTTACTGCCGTACTGACCTTAGATATGTCAGCTGCTGTCCTCACCAGATTCATAAATGCCCCCGCTGTTGCAGGAGGAAGACTTGGCAGTAATACCTCGACGACAATTTCGCTTGGTTGCAGAATAGTTTGATGCACTCCAACGAAGAAGTTCTCAATGGGTACAATTCTTTCACCAGCGGGGTCGAGTATACGCAATTCAGCTCCTAGAGCAAGTAAGGCAACCGCAACATCTGATGCCGGCGTAGCCACACAGAGGTTACCCACCATGGTACCCATCGTCTTCACCTGCATAGAAGCTATTTGGTGAACAGCCTCCCAAAGAGACACATAATGCCTTCTAATTGTCGCACAGCGCTCTACAGAGCGGAGAGTAACTAAGGCACCAATCCGCAGGCCTTTCGTCTCATTACCCTCAACGCGATCTAATCCCGGTATGCTGCGAAGGCTTACCACATATTCCGGTCCAATGTCTCGTCGCCGCATCCTATCCACCAGATCTACTCCACCGGCAAGTACCTTCGCCCTCTTGTTATAATCAGATAAGAATCGGATGGCCTCTTCAGCTGTCTTAGGTTCCAAATACTCGAAAGGACTTAAGACAAACGGCATCGCTTAACCTCCTTCAAAGAACTATTGATTGTGGGCTGCGTTCAGACGTTGGCTATCTCTGATTAGACCCAATTATTGCTCCGTAATAGTTTAGTTTCCCCAAAATCTTAGCTTATAGTATATCATCCCCCGACCGTGTATGCTTACTTTGATTTTCTCCCGGCCTCTTGCTCTAGGATGATAGCTAGTCATGACAAAACTCCTCCTCTCCTTTTAAAGTAAGCCCTCACGGGAGTCTTAACTGGGCTAGTTATATCCCTAGATAGTACTTCTTAACATGTTCGTCAACTTTTAATTCTCTGGCATCACCTTCTAGAACAATTCTACCCACTTCTAGTACATAAGCTTTCTTAGCTATGGAAAGAGCTAGGTTTGCATTTTGTTCTACCAAGACCACTGCATACCCATCCTCAGCAAGTCGCCTGATGTGGTCACCCATCTCTTTGACCATAAGGGGAGCCAAGCCTAAGGAAGGTTCATCAAGGATAAAGAGTTGAGGATTGGAAAGCAGAGCCCGCCCAACAGCAAGCATTTGCTGTTCCCCTCCGCTCAGGCTGCTTGCCTGCTGCTTCCGTCTACTGCGCAAAATGGGGAAATATTCAAAGACTTTCTCTAAATCTCTTTGTATCCCAGCCTTGTCCTCTCTCAAGTAAGCGCCGGTCATCAGATTATCATATACGCTCATGAAAGGGAAAAGCCTTCTCCCTTCAGGGACGTGAGCAATCCCCAGTTTCACAATTTCTTCAGGTGCTATTCCATCTATTCTCTTATCCGTAAACCAAATCTCCCCCGAGGTGAGTGGCACAAGCCCTGAGATTGCTCTCAAGCATGTACTTTTACCAGCCCCGTTAGCTCCGATAAGGGTGGTGACACTCCCTGACTCAGCATCAATGGATATGCCTTTTAGAGCCTCTACCCCTCCATAGTGTACCACTATATTCTTTACACTAAGCATAAGTTTCCCCTACACCTAAATACGCTTCTATTACATCCTTGTTCTTACTTATCTCTTCAGGCGAGCCTTCCGCAATTTTCTCTCCAAAGTTTATTACAGTAATCTGTCTACAAGTGCCCATGACAGCTCTCATATCATGGTCCACTAGCAAAATGGTGACACCACTCTCATTTATCCTTCTTATCCTTTCCATCATCTCTCTTGTTTCAACGGGGTTCATGCCGGTAATCGGCTCATCGAGTAATAGTAACTTGGGCTCAGTAGCCATAGCAATCGCCAGTGCAAGAGCCTCCTGATAGCCATGGGGCAGACATCCAGCAATTTCATCCTTTACATGCGCTATACCCATAGTTTCTAGCAAATCTAGAGCCCTTTCTTCTACTGTCTTCTCCTTCTCACGTGTTCTGGGGTCCCTTATGAATTGCTGGAAAGGCCCCGTTCCGGTATGAAGATGGCAAGCTATAACTACGTTTCGCAAAGCGGTCGTCTCTTTGAGCAGGGTAGTGATTTGAAAAGTGCGGACTAGTCCCCTTTCCGCTCTAGAGTGCGGTGGTAACTTCGTTATATCATGTCCCTGCCATATAATCCTACCTTTGTTTGGTCGCAAGAAACCAGTGATTAAGTTAAACATGGTTGTCTTTCCTGAACCATTGGGCCCAATCAAGCCTCTTAACTCACCCTCTTCAACGCTCAAGTCCATATCACGGACAGCTACTAATTGACCGAATTGCTTCCTCAAACCTACTAATTCGAGCATAGCCATATTCATTTCCTTACTAACGAGCTACTGTTAAGACCTGTGTCTGCGGACCTAGATCGCAGCTTGGTTAGTTTTTTGACCCCCGAGTATTATTATATCCCATCATTCTTCTAGCTTTCCACTTCTCAACCTGGGATGATATTCGCTTGGGCAGGCCTACCAACCCTTCGGGTTGAAGCAAGACGACTACTATTAAAATAATGCCGTAAATTAAGGGCACTAATTCTAGAAACCCACGTAACGCCTCGCGCACTGCTGTCAGAACAACGGCGCCGATTATTGGACCCCAAAAGCTAGCCGGGCCCCCGACTATAACGAAGATTAGAATATTGATGCCGTATACACTAGTGTAGTCACCAGGGCTTGCAGTTCCTGTGTACAAGGAAAAAAGAACACCAGCTAAGCCGGCGAAAGCTGCTGCTATAACAAAAACTGCGTTTCTGTATAGCAAGGTCTTTATGCCTATGGCTTCACTCAATGGCTCACTTGAACGGATAGCATTGATAGTAAGACCTATTCTGGAATGCTCCAGTCGGTAAATGATAGCTAAGCTTAACAGGGTGAAGCCAAGCACTAGGTAGTAGTAGGTAGTTGGGCTAACAAAACTTATTCCCAAAATCGGGCCAGGACGTGGGATAACCCCGATTCCTGCGTAGCTTCCGAAGGGTTCCCGAAAGAGGATCCAGGACCACCGGATCGCTTCGCCAGCGGCAAAAGTGGCTAAGAAGAAATAGAACCCCCTGGTTCTGAGAACCGGAAAACCAATTATCAAGCCAGTAGCCGCTGCGGCTAACACTCCCAGCGGCAAGGCACCCCAAAAGGACAAGCCTAGTCGGTTAACCAGCAGGCCAGCAGTGTAACCTCCCATACCCATTAAGGGAATATGGGCAAATGACCATAGCCCCATAGTAGTTATGAGGCGGTAGCTCACCACGAGTATGAGGTTAATCAGAAGGAAAGTCGTAACATCAAGGTAGTACGGTGGAAGGATAAATGGGAAGGTGCACAAGAGTATTATCAAAACCACTATGGGGAGGGCTTTTCCCCACATCTGCTTAGTCACGACCGAATAACCCCCTTGGTCTGAAAGCTAGTATAACGAGAAGAACTAGCACATTCACGAGGATGGTAATCCTTGGGTTGATCAAAACGGTAAAACCACTATCTAGGAAACCAAATATGAAGGAAGCTACCAAGGTTCCCCCAACGCTTCCCATACCACCGACAATTACTACAATAAAAGCTTTCAAAATTATAGCAGTCCCAAAGTATGGGCCTACTGCAATCGTCTGAGATAGTATCCCTCCGGCTAGTCCGGCAAGGCCACCAGCCATAGCCATAACTATGGCGGACATCCTATTTCGGCTTATTCCCTGCAAAGCAGCTGCCTCACTATCCTGGATACAGGCACGTATTGCCCGACCAAACTTAGTCCGCTCTAGAAACATCCAGACCCCGATTATCACGCTAGCGATAACGGGGATCACAATAATTCTTTGGATGCTGATAAAGATGCCCAGGACCTGTATTTGCCCGGGGAGAGCGAGAGGAAGCGATTTACTTATTGACCCAAAAATAAGTAGCGCAGCAACCTGTAGAACATACACCAGCCCCAAGGACAAAATAAAGCCTCTAAACGGGTCTTCGCGGGTGGGTCTGAAGAGGCCTCTATCAATGGCCACAGCCATTCCAGCGACGAAGGACATGGCTGCTATCAATGCCACCGGGAAGGGCATGCCATTTACAGCGAACACGCTCCATACTATATAACCACCCACCATAAGTAGCTCTCCGTGGGCGAAGTTCAGTACTCGCAAAACACCACAAACTAAAGTCAGCCCTATAGCGATCAAGGCGTAGGTGAAACTGAGCGATAAGCCATTTATAAATATTTCTAGAGCAAAACTGGCTTCCATCTATCTCCCATTGGCACCTGGCTTCTTGACGGACTTTGTAACAGGGGCGAGCTCAATTGGCACGTCAATTTTCGTTGACAAAGCATCTTCTCAAGCCCGCCCCTTAACATAGACATTACAACTATGTCAGTAGCTTCTATCCTCTTATTCTGTCCTACCCTCCTAGATTCAAGGATTCTTTATCCCTTTCTTTATCCTTTTAACTAAGTGGCAACCTTCATCAGGCTACGGCTACTTAGCGGTAAGTCTTATGCCCCGCCGCTTCAAATTCGGAAAGCACAACATCCTTGTTCGCTTCATACCAGTCGTAAAATGGAATAAGCTCCATGGCCGTAGGTTTTCCCTCTACTACTTCCCCAACATACCACGGTGCCATAAGGAAGTTGTTCGCACCATACATTTCCTTGCCGCCCCAGTGGGCCGTCCCAAGATAGGGGTGCTCAATTGGGTCCGTAGCCAAAAGTGCTTCCCTAACTGCGACAGGGTCAACACTATCCGCTAACTTCATTCCTTCCACAAGCAGGGAATAAACGTTAGGTCCAGAAGTACCCTCGCCGCTTCCCCATTCTCCTGGCCATCTGCGGTTGAACTCGGAATATAGTTCGAAGATATCTTCCCCTACCAGAGCCGGGTTGTTAGGGTGAGGCATACAGACAACAGACCCCTCGGCGTACTCAGCAGGTACCTTCTCGACGACCAAAGACATGTCGATGGAAGAAGCCATCCACTTTCCAGTATAGCCAAGGCTCTTAGCTGCCTCTAGTATCGACGGTATAGCTGACACATAACTGGACATCAGGTTTATTACGTCAGGATCCGTAGCCAAGATTGCGGATACTAGTGGATAGTAATCAACGGTATCCCCTGGATAAAGCTCCTGATACACGATATCCCAACCTACGGATTTAGCACCTGCCCTAGACCATAGCAGTTCATCCGGAGCATACGACTCGTCAGGACCTACTATAGCCACCCTCTTTATCTCTGGGTTGCGCTCGGCCATATATTGGTGTGCGATACCGAAATATTGTGGCCAACAAGTGAACCCACCTATAACATTAGGCCATTCCGGTCTTATACCGAAACCAGCACTACGGGTAAGGAGAAGGCAATCATGCTCCAGGAGAAACGGAGCTATGGCCTCAACAACTGCCGTTGTGGCTGTGGAGTGAAAATAACGGACTCCATCCTCTAAGACACCCTTCTTAACACACTTCAGAGCCTCCGCGGGCACCCAACATATGTCGTCGTAGCCCACCTGCTCGAACATGTATCTCTGGCCGCCGATCTCAATCCCACCTGCTGCATTGATCTCCTCAACCCATATCTCCGCGCCTCGTAAAACAGGAAGCCCCCAAGGAGCACACGGACCTGTGTAGGGGTTGATCGTCCCCAGTTTTATCACTTCTGGCGGGGCTGCTGGTGGTGCTTCTGGTGGTGCCGTTGGTGGTGCCGTTGGTGGTGCCGTTGGTGGTGTTTCTGGGGCTGCCCCTGGAACACAACCAGCTAAGATTATGCTAACCACCATCACCGCTATTAATACAGGTACAATAAATCTTTTCATTTTTCCCTCCCTTAATAATTTTTTCTACCCCAAAAGTCCTTAAATAACTTCTCTCATAGGCATACCTCCTATCCATAAGATTTCTTGACCCCTACAAATTCATCATTGCACATGACTTCTAATTGTGAATTTCCCCCGTTGCTGGTAGGTACCAGCAACGGGGGCCTCTTAAAGAAAGGAGGGAAGGATGAAAAATCCCCCGCATATCTAGCGGGGTCGGGCTGATTCCCCGCCTACACTCTAGTTTCACATCTCTCCCGCCTTAAAAAGAAAAGGTTGCGTTCAAAAGTTGGTTAAATTTTTCGGCCCACCTGGGGAAAAATCTACAACACTTCCCCCCCCTTGTCAAGTGGGCGTACTCGTTTAATACCTTAGTGACACATAACCTCCTTTCCGTGTTTTTCCTTCCGCCGCTATCCTAGCCGTGGCAATTTCATCATGTTGTGTCTAACCTACGCTCGCGGGCACTGTCCCACCGCGCTATGGCCGCATTCGGCGCATTGCTAGGAGTGAACTGGAGCGATCACGGCTCCTTTTGGAGCAAGGGCTACCGCGCTCTTATGGTGACTGATATCACACCTTATCGCTATCCGTATTACCACACTGCCCAAGATACGCCGGACAGACTTAACTACGAAGTGCTGGCACGTGTCACCGAAGGGCTTCACGGCGCTGTTGGCGGGTTAGCGGCAAAAGAATAGCCGGCGGTCGAAGGTGGGGCAAGCATGCCGGGGCGGTTGCCAATTCAAAGAAGTCAAAACTTCTCACAGCCGACGCCGGGTTTCCATGACACTCAAGCTGGCATTATTCTTGAGGGTATATCGAGCAGAGCGTGAGCGGCTTTACCGCCAGCTGGGAAAAGAGCTTACCCTGGACGACCTCGTTTTTGCCTCAGTAGGAGGTGACCCGATTGCCCCATAATTTTAGCAGAATAGCAACCCAGGCCGGGTTGGAGAACGTCCGATTTCACGATTTGAGACATACCTTTGCCAGTCTTATGTTACTACGTGGGGCAAAGCCTAAAGTTATCTCTGAAGCCCTGGGACACCGCTCAGTAGCCTTTACAATGGACGTCTACAGCCATATAATTGAGGGGATGCAAAGTGATGCCATGGCGCTATTAGACGAAGTGCTACCCGCTGGGGTAAAAAAATCCTGTCGCCAACCTTTGAGAACTTAGCTTCAAGCCCCTGTAGCTCAAGTGGATAGAGCAGCGGTTTCCTAACCGCAGGGCGGGGGTTCGAGTCCCTCCACTCCTGCTAGATTACCTGAAGCAAGTCGAAATAAAAATCAAGGAGGTTGAAAATGGCACAAGTGAAACCAAAGATAGTATTTATGTTCCAGACACCTGATGCTGACCCGGTAAAGCACAGGACTAATTTGGTTCTAGATTCGGTGGAGTTAATCATCATTGGTGTAAGGGATTATAACCAAGCTGCCAAGGTTAGTCGGGACTTGATGAAAGAAGGGGTAAGTGCCTTTGAATTATGTGGTGGGTTTGGAAATATAGGAGTAGCCAGGGTAGCTGAAGCGGTAAAAGGAGTGCCAGTAGGAGTAGTAAGATTTGATATACACCCCCTGTTACAGGGTAAGAGTGGCGACCAATTACTCGGACTTACTCCCTAATTGATGATTTGAAGTTAGGTCATGCCGAGGTGGCGGAAATGGTAGAGTGAAGTTGAAAGACTGAGCAGCCTTTTGGGAGTCCAACACGGGCTGGACTAGCTCTACTAAGGCTTATAGGTTCACTATACACTTCGTCGGTTCGCTTGAGGCCACCGTGGTCGACCTGATACCGAAGCCCCTCGGAGGCTAGGGTAACAAAGTGAGTGTTTGTTACCGATCAGGCCCACTTAATCCGGATGATAACTAGAACTCACCGGCGATCTAAACAAGACTGGCCGGGTAGAGTCTTTTCAATAACCTTCCCGTGGCTTCCTTAACGTTGGGTTTAGGAAAGTGGTTGTATTAGAAGGTCTAAGCCACATTGACCAGCGTGTACTTTGATGCTATCAATAGTCGGTTCTGGAGGAAGCATGAAATTAATATTACCTGGTGGTGTCTGCTCTGATCGCGGTCTAGTAAGCCACAAAATTTCTTCACCCTGATGAAGTTTGCCTAGAACAGCTTTAATTGCATCGACACCTACCACTTGGATTTGCACCCATCCAGCTTCAGAGATAAAATCCTCGTTAGAAATTATTTCTTCTAGCGTTTTATTGCGATTAGTACCTGTAATCAAAGTGAAGTGCCATTGGCTATCTTCTGACCACGAATACAGCTCGTATCCTTTCATAGAATGTGGTAACTCATCTACTGCCGCTATTGACAGCTTGGTGATTAACTTGCCAGCCTGCTCTAGTGATCTCATTACTTCTGGATTATTTCTGGGGTCTTCACCTCCGTAGAAAGATGAGGAGGGATAACCCAGCTCGAGCGTGATAACGTGCGGCTCCTCCAAGCTGAGTGGCTTCCAGATGGTGACACCGTCAAATGAAATGGAAGAGATCGGGGTCCAGAAAGCCCCCCAATAGATGGGTTTCCTATCAACGCAAACTACAAACGACTTGCCTCTAACTGGTACATCTAGCTGAGAGATATCTTCATAAGCGCTTGTAGTAAGTTTTAGCTCATGTGTTTGAGCATTATATGTGATGATATCATTCATCGCAATAACAGGCTGTTCTGCGATGTCGACGTGGCTTAAGGCTGGCATCTGTGCAGGAGGAATATCTCCTTTGGTCAGGTATATGGCAAATCCGTCACCTTTCGAAATAGTACAACTGCTTAACATGAAAATGGTGCCAATTATAATAAGCGCAGTTAGTTTCGCAGGGATATGACAGATTAACTTTCTCATCTGCTCCTTCTTTAATTAAACGCAACAAGAGGCTTCAAGTTATTATCCCACATCATGCAAGAACTAACCATAATTAAACTTGAAAGTTAAATTTCGCTTAAAAACTCTACTTACTGGAGGCTCCATTCGAAGGCTTCTAACCACTAGTTACCATTGCACAAACGTCAGGAATGTGCAATGGTAATCCGGAGCATCATACAAAGTGAGACATTTCGTATATAGACCTGATATGCAAATGACTCAAACATCTTGAGAACCTGGGAAAAAAGGAGCCACACTGAAACCAAAGTTAGGCTCTGCTTTTGCTGTTCGTTCTACTCTGGCGGTTCTAAAGGTAATTGGCGGCCGCTCCGTCGTCTGATACGCTGTGCTGGCATCACCGGGCTTATCTGAGTTGAGGGCACGCTCGGTCGGTTGCCTCGAAGGAGGTCCCTGATAGTCACGATTTGTACTCTGGGGATCTCCTCACCGGTAGCTGGAACTCGGTAGAGCCCACCTTCCGCAGCCTCTCGACGCATTGCCTCAGTGGGAGCTTCAAGCGTAATAAGAATAGCGAAAGGAGCCCTTTCCCGTTCCAGAGTGCCCCTAAGGTCACGCACTTCCCTGACCCCAACATGCCCACTCTTCACCTGAACAACTGCTCTTTGGTGCTGGCCGCGTTGCTCCTGAAAAGGGAGATAGCCGTCTATTCCTCGGTCAGCCCCACGCAGCTGGGGATCTAGGGACTGTGCACCAATCCGGCTTAATGCCCACACTTGAAACTGGAACCGGTCTTTGTTCGCTAGAGCTCGAGCACCCTCTTCATCTTGCGGCTCACCTCTAATCTCAATGGATAAGCCAGGGAAGTGATCGCGAAGACGGCGAACCATGACATCTACAGCCAAATAGGTAATGTCGATGCCTATCCACGAACGCCCGAGTTCCTCAGCAGCTACGAGAGCTGTGCCACACCCACAGAAAGGGTCTAGAATCAAGTCGCCTGGATCTGAAGATGCTTCAATAATGCGCCTCAGGAGGCCGAGGGGTTTCTGCGTAGGATAGCCTAAACGCTCTTGATCCCTTGGAGATAGCCAACGCACATCTGCGTCTATCCCTTCATCCGAATTAAACAGTGTTCCTTTTGTGTACGGCTGAAATGCCCAAATGTCGGGTATAGCTTGCCCATCTCCAGGTTTGAGACGTCTTTCGTATACAGGCCAAGCCTGTTCCAGAATAATCTTAATGTAGCCAAGTTCCAACAGACGATCTAGCTTTTGGTGCGGGCTAAGGCCTGAGAGGTCTTCATCAATGTCATCCAAGACTGCCTTGGGTATGGCCCAATGTCGCCTCCTTGCGGTCGGGTCGAAGCCACGCCAAGGCCTGCCAGATTCACCATGACGCACACCTGACCCTGTGAGCATATTGCCATAGTAATTGCTACGATAGCCTCCATTCTCCTCTACAAAGTATTCTTGGATATGACCCTTCATGTATGGCCTTTTCGTAAAGTTCCACTTATAGCCCCCACTCTTTGAATAGAAGAGGAGAGTATCATGAATTGGAGCATAACGCCGCGATTTGCCGTGCGCTCCTGTTCTACGCCAAACGATCTCGTTGCGGAAATTGACAGGCCCAAAGATACTGTCCAGCACTACCTTGAGGTAGTGGCTGGCAGCAGGGTCGCAATGAAGGTAGAGAGAACCAGAGTGCCTGAGCACATGGTGCAATTCCAACAAACGGGGAGTCATCATCACTAGATACGCCAGCATTTCACTTGGCCCTAGGAATTGATAGAACGCCGCTATCATCTGCGACACTGTGCCGGGCACCCTCGGGTCTTCTAGTAGACGATCATATGTTGCTCTAGCTACCTGGTTCCATTGCCATGTGTCGCTAAAGGCTCTCACCTGGGCCTGAGCTGGTTCTCCTTGGGCGGTGCGGAAAAGCAGGTTGTACTGCTGCTGGCTTTTAAAGGGAGGATCGAGATAAACCAAATCCACACTCTCGGTGGAGACGTGTGCTCTCAGGATATCAAGGTTATCTCTGTAGTAGATTACACGAGTGCGTTCTTCAGGCATGTTCTGCCTCACCATTTCTCTATCGGCACATGGTAAGTATATCACCCAGACTGGCCAGTAGTAAACTGGTGCTGCCCACGACATCACAATACGTCAGATTAGTATATGGAATAAGAAATAGTGATGGCTCCGGCTATAATAGAGATGTGTACCGAATAACACACCAAATCTAAAGTAGAAGGAGTCATCGAATGAAGAGTACCGTAGCCAGGAAACTCAGGCAAGTCCCTCAGGGCTATCTAGTGATGGGAGTGGATCCACACAAGAAGAAGCATGCAGCGGTGGCAATAACTCAAGATTTCACGACTTTAGTTAAGTTCAAGTTCGACAATTCCAGGGGAGGCTTTGAGATGATGTTGCAACGATCCAGAGTAGAAATGGCAAAAACCGGTTGCCGTGGTGTCATCTTTGCTATTGAGACCGGAGGCCACTACTGGCGCAACCTGGCATATTTCCTGGATGAGCGAGGTATTCCCTTCCGTTTCATCAACCAGTTTACCTTAAAGCGGAGGAGAGAGGGGAAGGATCTCAATAGAAGAAAGAACGACTATCGAGATAGCGAGGTAGCAGCACAGCTATTGTGCACTGGTAAGTTCACTGACAGCAAGTTGCCCCAGGGAGTTTATGCCGAACTACGTGCTGCTCACAATGCCTATCGTCGGTTAGTCAAAGAGAGGACCAGGATAATAAATTTAATAAAAGGGCTGTTAGACTCACTTTTCCCAGAATTTACTGAGGTCTTCAAAGACCCTTGTGCATTGACTGCTATGAGCGTGCTCTCTACCTGTCCGATCCCTGGAGTTATCTCCGGTATGACAGAAGAGGAATTTGTAGCTGCCATCAGAGCAGGACACCAGGGTCGCCTTATGAGAAGGAAACTGCGTGCCTTGCATCACATTGCCAGGACATCAATTGGTATTGAGGCAAGTGCATGGTCGGTCTCAATGGAGATTTCGTTTCTGGTAGAAAAGTTTAGCCTCATTAAACAGCACATCCGTATTATAGAGAGAACCATGGTGAGGCTCGTGGATGAAACTGAGGAGGGTAAGTATCTTCTTTCGATAAGGGGGCTCAACTATATTGCTGTTGCTGGATTACTGGCAGAGCTCGGCAGTTTCAAGCAATATCGGAGTGCTAAACAACTCATAAAGATGGCTGGCAGTAACCCTACTGAGTCGGAATCAGCAGGGAAAAGAGGTGGCCATACCCCGATGAGTAAGCAAGGACGCCCGGTACTAAGATACTGCGCCTGGACTTCTGTTATTCCTATGCTACGATTTAATTCTGATTTTCGTGCCTGGGCTAAAAGGAGGCGAGAGCGACCTGTTCATGCTAATCCTCTTAATGGGAGAGAGGTTGTGGGAGCAGCTCTCAATCGTTTGCTGCGCTTGTCTTTTGCCCTGGTAAAGAAACAAACTTTTTACCGGGTGCCCGAGCCAGCTAGAATCGCAAGGTAGGAGGTGGTAGTATTGTATCTGGTGGGCAGGGAGACGCCGATCGTCATTTTGGGAGCTCGCCTGAGCAAACCCGTGTGCACAACATGGTGCCCCTGCCCTCCCGGCTAAACCCGCATGAGGTATGATGGGACCTCCTTGAAAGGAGTGAATCCGTATCTAACAGCTAAATTGGGAACCGGGAAGAAAAGGGAATGGGGGTCTGCTCACCAGTATATTAGTAAAATTTAGGTCGCCGGGGTCATTGCCTTAAAAAATATAGTATGTTATGTTTTGGTCGCCTGTAGTAAGTGCTGGTGTAGCAGAAGAATTAAGGAAAATTGACGGACTCGAATTGGTAATCAATGAAGATTATGCCGCTTACGTTGAACAACTCCAAGAACGAGCAAACAAAGTAACATACGATACTGGTAATCCAGTATTCAGGGTATTACAGATACTTGGGCATTTAAGAGGTCAGAATGAGTAAAGCAGCAATATGTCCGAGAATGGGAAAGCCACATAGGTGGCGTATATACCCAAAGAAGAGCATAAAGTATAGGATTAAGAATGACCGCAAAATCGTATATCGGGTTTACGAATTGGCTATTTGTTGTAATGAAGAAACATTGAAATGTTTATTACTACTTTCTATCTTTTTTACTCGCAATCCTTCTGAGATATCTTTGCTTTCTTTTACCAAAGTGCGTAATTGTTTCTTCTAACTCTTTATATTTTTCTAATAACTCATTGTATGCTTCTTCTTTCTCCTTTGCCTCACTCTCTGCCTTTCCTAAAGCCTGCATAAACGCCTCTAGTCCGGGAATCTTTTTATAACCGCGTGCTGTAGCGGATTTTATAAGTTCGGTAAATTCAACGTCGCCCATGCTTACAGAAGCATCTTCATACGAAGCATCTGCCACTACTTCAGCTTCTTCAAGAGCGGATATTCGACTATGAAGCTCCTGGTTTAAATCCCAGCTGAGGCGAGCTATAGATTTATCTTTTAAATCTATACCACTGTCAAGTAATGCCTCAACATCATTCCATGCCTGACGTACAGCATGAATGAGCATGGGATTTTCAAACAGTCGAACGAATTCTGCTGGTGCAATTTTTATTCCACCGATAATCTCCAGCAGAGCTATTAATGCTTGAGGTCGGGTCGTTACTACATCTCGAAGACCAATCTTCTTTGCACTTCTTAGATATTTGCCCGAAGAAGTAATTAAGTAGCAACAGCCACCGAGTATCTGACCTGGAACTGTCTCTGACTCATAGTTTAAGTGTAAGGCGGTGAGGAAGAGACATGAATCCGTTTTTGAAAGTTGTTCAATCTCATCGCTTAAGCGATATTTGGACTTCATATCTGATGAAAAGACTTCATAGAGCGCCTTACTCATGGACGACATTTGTTCTTCTGGAATACTTCGAGTAAGTAAAGATGGTATGTCGAGAATTTCTACTCCTTCTGGAAATCTATTTTTGATAACTTCAGTAAGAAATCCCCTCTCGGCACTTGGCTCATAATAGTTACGTAGGTAATCACTGAAGCTGCTACGAGGCGAAATATACCGATTAATGCGTGCATAATAATATCCCTTAACAAAGATATTCCACACTACTTCATCTACAAACACATCACTTAAAGATAAGAGTTTTGCACCAAAATGATGATAGGTACGTGGTGATATTTGAGCATGAACTATACACTCCTGAACACAGGACTCGGGAACTATCACTCTACAACCAAGATTTCTCAGGGTCTGTACCAAGTTCAAATAGGTATTGCTCCATGGGCATTCTTGAACAATGCAATCTAAAATAAAGTCTGTATCTAGAACAAACATTTTCTTAGCAAACCGCGTTGATTGCAGTTCTCTGAGTCTTGGATCGAGATTCATAATTTGGACACCAAGATAAGCCAATGACCAGTTTGCTAAGGTTTCAGCTTGGTCTCCCGTGGGGTTTCTCACTATTTGGGAAATTACATGAATTAGAAGTTCTCCTACTTCAGGTGAAAGTTGGTTTCTAGCAGTCTGAAGCAAATCATCTGATGCATCAAGGTAGACAGCTGAAGGTATCGCATCTTTTAAGACTTGGTTTGCAAGTTCTATTCCGAATAAACGAAAGAGTTTAGTCAGAACGTTTCTAGTGTTCCTAGCAATTATTTGATTTTCACGTTCTGATAATTCCTTCTCAGAAATCCTAGATATTTCATCAGAAATATCCGATATTAGCGCATTAGTAGCCTCATTAGTTCTGATAGTAATGCTAGCATCTGACTGCCGTGCAAATTTTGTTAGACTGACACGGTCTTGTTGGCGATCCAAAAGTCCTCTGGAAGACAATCTTTGAAGACTTGCTTCTAACTGAGTAGCTAGTGGCTCTAGGCCCATATGTTCGGAATATTTACCCCTTAAATCGCTAGTAGAGATATCCTTATCAGTGCTGTGGGTGATTACACTCAGTGTTAGACAATCAAATATAGAGTCTCTTACACGCGGAGATTCTTTACTTACGGAAAAAGCAAGGGAAGACCTCAGCATTGCGGACTCTAGAAGAGTTGAATCATCTGGAGATAGTAATGGCTTCTTAGTCGTTAGTTCTTTGACCTGTTTTTCGATATCTGGAAAGTGCCTGTGGAAGATTCCGTTATCAAAGTTAGCAAGGCGATTAACTATGGTTTTTCGCTCATAAATATTTAAATTGACACTGTATCTTTTTCTTGCATCACGCTTCATTTGGTCTTGCCGCTCGGTACTAATACTGTGTGGAGTGACAATGACTAATTCGTTATATTTAATATTGGCTTTGGGGTGCCCCCATCTTTAGTACCACCTATAATGAGAGACATCCTGCTTTCTCCACTGGTTGCTTAACCTCTGTTACCTGGTTCTTTTCGTAGTATCGCCTGGCAAACTCT
>Ga0315296_10000876_pt1 | contig 26857 bp, 22 predicted proteins | sample YL17G14_18_MG_FD_203921 | JGI IMG/M metagenome (GOLD analysis project Ga0315296, IMG submission 203921) | Sediment microbial communities from Yellowstone Lake, YNP, Wyoming, USA - YL17G14_18 | ecosystem: Environmental > Aquatic > Freshwater > Lake > Sediment | place: USA: Wyoming | collected... | reverse complement strand
TCTATGATGCCTCTTGCAGAACGTCCACATGCTCGAAGACTCGCATGTGGACGCCACCGGCCCACGGGGTGGGGCAAGCCCCGCCCCTACGGGGTGTCATCCTTTTTTCGAACGCAAGACACTGGGATCTAAATGCGCGCCTTGGGCTAAAAAGCCGACGGGCCGTCCGATTAAACGGCCCGTCCCCTGGGTAATTCGCCCCATTCCGCGACCACAGGCCTCCTCGGGGATCCCTGTTAGACCTTCTCCGACAGGGTGGTCGGCGGTACCACGACTGTCCTTGTCGCGTGTGTGCCCGCACCTTACAAACGCACCTGCGAGCACCCGCCCCTCCGGACCTCCTACGTCCCTTCTGCACAGATTATAGATGAAATAACATGCTATATCAAGTGGTCAGGGGCCGACCGGGCGAAATTTCGGAAAATTCCTCCCGGCGACCCTTTGACCCTTTTCCGTGTTCCAAATCGGGGAAAAAGGCTCATTCCTGTCGTCGGAGTAGCATGCGCTTCCAGCGCATGGGGTCTTCGTCCCACGAGCATCATGCTCGTGGAGGCTGGAGTAATGAGCAGGATGCCTGCTCTGTGCGAGGACACGCGCTCGAAGCGCGTGCTACGAAGAGACCATGCGCTGGAAGCGCATGCTACCCAGGAGCGTATGCTGCGGCGGCGGCATGCATGGCAAGGGAGGGCAACAAGAACGTGCCGACGCCTTCCAGACGTCGGGCATCGTGCCGTCTGCTTCAAGCAGACGTCCTCAGTTCACGTGTCACCCGAATTAACAACGCGCGAGACTAGTCCGATGGATGATCCTCGCCGCTCCCTAGGCATGCCAGAATACCTGACGCCAGGGCGGACACGATCCGCGACCGCGTCGCGGGGTCGGTGACAAGCGAGACATCGTCAGGATTCGACAGGAAGCAGATCTCCACCAGGACGATCGGCACCCTGCTGAGTATCGATCCCCTCAGCGCGCCGCCCTGCCGGTTGCCGACCACTGTATCATTGTCGGTCTTGACGCCCCGATCGCGCAGAAGCCCGTCGAGCTCCGACATCGCCGCATCGTGTATGGCCTCAGCGGCCTCGCGGCAAGGCGGGATGAGCTCGAGCGGCGGCCCGGTCTCGCCCTCCCATGTTCCCTGCCTGTCGGGACAGTAGAAAGTGATCCCTCTCGCCTCCGGGACCGCATTGTCGCAATGGATGCGAAAGAACAGATCGGCGCCGGACTCGTTCGCGATCCGCGCCCGATCGCGATTGGTCACGTACTCATCCTCTTCGGATTTAGTCATTACCACCCGCACGCCGCTCTCTTCCAGAAGCTCCCTGAGCTCAAGCGCGATTGTCCAGTTGACGTGGACCTCGGTCACGCCGTTCTGCTCGACCATTCCGCTGCTGACTTCCGATGGGTGCCCGGGGTCGAGGCATACGATGGGGGAGTCTGATGACGGACTCTCGCCGGAGTGATGAGACTCGTCATTGGCGGCGTCCTGCGCGAACGACGGGAACAGCCCGGCCGCATGAATCGCGTACGCAAGACCGAAGAGGCAAAGGACTATGCGCCAGATCTCAGCTACGATGCCCGTATCCTACCATCAAACGGCCTCTCACGCAGCGGCCCATCCCGGGGCGGCGGCAGCCTGCCGGCGGTACCGAGCGCATCCTGCGCTCGCACCGCGAGGACATGGATGTCCTCGCTACGGCCGACTGGCAGTCGCCCCTCCCACTACCTCGCCGAGAGCGGTCCCGCGTGCGTGTAGCGGGCTATCTCGCCTTTCTCCCCGAAGATGATGACCTGGCAGTTGATCACGCAATTTTCCTCGACCACTTTCGCATAGTAGAAGTTCCCCGGCGAGAGCGCGGCATCGAATTCCGCCGATTGCAGGGACACCATCGGCTGATTGGTGAAAGGGTTCACCGGCATCTCGGCCTGCTTCCAGTGCAGGAGCACGTCCCAACTCTCGGGGTAGCACATGTTGTCCCGCTTGTAGTCCTCGAGCCACAGGCAGTACGGTCCGATTCGCTCGACCACCAGTTGCTCCTGCGGCGTCCGCTTCTTCCTGCATCCTCCGACAGGGAGGAGGAGCAGCGCGACCAGGATCGCGGAAGCGAGTGTCATGAACGTGCCTGAACGGAGTCTGTACGACATTTCTCTCCTCCCGGAAAATGTATTCAGGAATTAGGACGGGTGTGAGATGGATTGGTTGCGAAGCCGATCGGGAACTCTCAGGCTGCCTGGGGTGGAGCGGGAGGAGGCTGAGCGAGTTTCTGCGCGAGGAGGACGATGGCTCTTGCCGGGGGGCTTCCGGGGTATTTCTCCACGAACGGCCTGCGCTCTTTGCCGGCCTGAGCCACAATCGGGTCCAGCGGAATCCAGCCGACATACTCCGGCTCAGTATCCAGGAACTCTCTGGCCGCCCTGGCCAGCCCGGCTGCGATACGTCGCGCCGACGATTCGTTGGGAGCCCGATTCACTATCAGCCGGATGGCCGTCGTGCTCCGTCGGCTGAGAATCACCTTGATGAGCCGGTACGCGTTCAGCGCCGCCGCGCTTTCCGGAGCGGAGACAATCACCACCTCGTCCGACAGCCCCGCCACGTACTGCACTCCCTCATCGATCCCCGCACCGCCGTCCATCAGTATGAACTCCGCCTTGTCATCGAGGTGATGCAGTATCTGCTGGAGCCGTCCGCTGCTCACCCCCTGGCGCGGCACGATCGTGCTCGCCCCGGGCAGCAGCCGGAGACCCGAGGGCAGGTTGATGAGCGCCCTGCGGACATCTCTGCCCGCCGTTATGACCCCGTCAAGAGTGACCTTCGGCTGGACGCCGAACAGGATATCGACATTCGCGAGACCGAGATCGCAGTCGACCAGGATGGTTCGCCGGCCCATGCGCGCGAGCGCGAGCGCGATGTTCGCCGCGATGCTGGTCTTGCCGACTCCGCCCTTGCCGCTGAGGAACGCGATCCGTCGCGCCTTGTGGGGCGGGCCGGGGTAGATATGCTCTACGAGGCGACGGAGACTTTCGGCTTGATCCGGCATTTCTCTCGATCTGGGGGCGGCGGCAGCCTGCCGGCGGTACCGAGCGCATCCTGCGCTCGGGCCGCGAGGACATGGATGTCCTCGCTACGGCCGACTGGAAGTCGCCCCTCCCATTCACTTGCCCTCGTCCCGCTCATCCACCCCCTGCTCATCCTCTTCCGCAAGAAACGCCGAGACCGTGCCCCCATGAATCTCGCTGTTCGCCTTGAAGTAGCGAAGCTCCCTCAGCGAGACCAGAACAGGGGAGCTGGACCTTTTGCGCACCGGCTCGAAGTCCCGCGCCCTGAGGGGATTCGTCCACTTTTCCGGGTCGTACGTTATCGACATCGCTACTCGACCTTCCGCCTCAGAATCGCGCACAGCGCTACGGCGGTGAGGGTCACTGTCTCGTCCTGTCCCGCGGGCGTGATCCTCCCTCGCATCATGCTTGGAGCGAGCTGAACCAGCTCCCATCCATCCCCGGCAAGACGGTTGAGCTCCTCCACGAATCCCCCGTATCGCGCTCCCGCTCCGGGATGTCCGTAGTCAGTGGGCTCCAGCGTCATGTATTCCCAGCTCATTCGACCTCACTCCGGCGTTCACGCCATGCTTCTTCGTATCACAAGGCTCAACAAATCCGATTCCGCGCCCAGCACGATATCATCGGGCACGCTCTGGCCGTTCGTCAGGTAGCTCGCCGGCAGCCCCTCCTTGTACATCAGCGCCAGAGCCGGCCCGAGAGTGCACGTCTCGTCGATCTTCGTGATTATGAAACGCGAGAACTTGGCGGGCCGGAACCGGTCGCAGACGAGCTCCATGTCCCTCGGGCGAGTCGTCGCGCTCACGACAAGATGGCATTCGACATCCTCGTGCGCCGCGACAAGCTCCCTCAACTCCTCCATCCGATCGTCGTTATTCGGACTGCGCCCGGCAGTGTCGATGTATATGCGATCCATATCGCTGAATTCCTTCAGCGCTTCCCTCAGCTCCGCGGGGCTGAAGACGACTTTCAGGGGGATATCAAGGATGCCGGCGAATGTCCTGAGCTGGTCGATGGCCGCTATTCGGTAAGTATCGGCCGAGACAAGCCCGACCCGCTCCTTGTCCATCAGGTTCGCTGTCGCCGCCAGCTTGGCCAGAGTCGTTGTCTTGCCCACTCCCGTAGGGCCGGCAAGCGCGAGAATCCTCGGCGACTGGCTGCCCTTGAGACTTCCCCTCGCCTCGATCGTCCCCGCTATCGTCCGCTGAAAGGCCGCCAGGGTCGCCTCGAAATCAACCAACGCCTCAGGCTCCGCCGCCTGGAGGGTCTCGGTGAGCATCTCCCGCGCGACTTTCTCGCCGATCTCGTTGCCCACGAGCTTCTCGCGCAGGTGCTCGAGCCATCGAGGAAGCTTCTGCTTCTCGGATTCCTGTCTTCTCTCCTCAGCGCCGCCGCCTTCCTCGAGCGAGCGGCGTATCTGCGCTATTTCCCTCGCCAGGCGCTGTATCTCGGTTTCAAGTCGCGATGAGGATTCGGTGACGGTCGCGGACGCCGACGGACTTACGGCCGGTGACATTCCCGGAGGCTGATAGATCACGGGCGATCCGTTCTGGAGAATGAATCCGCCCTGCTGCCCGCCATGACCCGTGGGACCGTTTGATGTCCTCGGAAGGAGTCGCTCGAGGAGCTCGCTGCTGGAGATGGCGGAAGCGGGTTTGTCCGACTCCGCGGAAAGGTCGCGCTCGACCCCGGCGTACACCTCGACCATGAGTCTTCCGCCGAGGCCCAGAACGCCGCCCCTCTTGTAGCGTCGGGTTTTCACCACGGCGTTCTCGCCGAGATCGCGCTTGACCTGTCGGATTATTCGGGGAAGCTCTTTCTCTTCACCCTCATACCTTTTGATACGCATTACCATCGGCTTTCATCTCCAGGACACCGACGCTCTCTATCTTCGAGTCAGGCACGATCTCGGCGTAGCTGAGCACGGAGACATCCCGTATCGCTCCCCCTGTCAATCTGGCGACCGGAAGGCGAATTCTTGGACCCACCAGGAGAACCGGCCTCAGACCGCGCTCGCGGACCTGGCTTGTCAGCTTCACCAGCGATTGCATCAACTGCTGGTACGCGTCGGGCGCCAGCACCGGATACTGCCCGGCGGCCGTCTGGCGCAGGCTGGATTCTAACAGACTCTCGACCGAAGGCGCCAGGGTGATCACCTTCAGCTCGCCTTCGGCCGACTGGGCTTTTCTGGTGATCTGCCTTGAGAGAGCCGCGCGCACGTACTCGGTCAGGAGGTCCGGGTCTTTCGTCAGCCCGAGATGGTCGGCGATGGTCTCGAATATGGTGGCCAGGTCGCGTATGCTGATGCGCTCAGCAAGGAGGTTGCGGCACACCTTGAGGACTTCCCCTAGCCCGAGCGCGTCGGGGAGGAGCTCATCGACGACCACCGGATGGTCTTCTTTCAGTCGATCGATGAGAGCCTGCAGGCTCTGGCGGTCGAGGAACTCGTCCGCGTGCGACCGTAAGATCTCCGTGAGGTGAGTGGCCAGGACGCTGACCGGGTCGACAACCGTGTATCCAAGCGCCTCGGCGCGCGGTCGATCCTCCTCGCTGATCCAGTAGGCCGGGTAGCCGTATGCCGGCTCCTTCGTCGAGATTCCAAGCAGCTCTTCCTCCGCGGTCCCGGGATTGATCGCGAGAAGCCGATCGGTCATCAGCTCGTTTTTTGCCACCGTATTCCCGCGGATTTTCACCACGTACTCGCTGGGCCGAAGCTGGATGTTGTCCCTGATGCGTATGGGCGGGATGACTATCCCGAGCTCGTTGGCGATCTGCTTGCGGATGATGGTGATGCGATCCAGGAGGTCTCCTTCCTCATGGGTATCGACAAGCGGCACGAGCGAGAAGCCGATTTCGATCTGCATTGGATCGACACCCATCGTCCTGAGGACTTCCTCGGGCGTCTCTTTTGCGGGACGGGCCTCGGTTCTCACCCTGCGAGCGGTCTCGGCGGCCTTGGTGCGCTCTCGGGCGTTGGTGATCGTGCGGCCGATCATGTAGATCGCCAGGGCGAGCGGGAGGAGGAGAAGCTTCGGCATTCCGGGCACGAGGGCCAGCAGAAGGATGGCGCCGGAGGCGAGCATGATCGATCTCGGTTGATTGCCGATCTGCTCGATGATGTTTACGCTGACGTTCTTCTCGCTCGCGGCGTTTGTGACCATGATGCCGGTCGCGACGCTCACGAGAAGGGCGGGGAGCTGACTCTGCAATCCGTCACCGATCGTCAGCACGGTATAGGTCCGGACCGCCTCGCCCGCACTCATGCCCATCTGGGCCATTCCCACTATGAATCCCGCGATGATGTTGATCAGGGTAATGATAATACCGACTATCGCGTAGCCCCTGACAAATCGAGCCGCACCGTCCATCGCTCCATAATAGTCCGCTTCCTGCTCGAGCTTCCGCCTTCGTGTTCTGGCCTCATCCTCCGTGATCAGCCCGTTGGTCAGGTCGGCATCGATGGACATCTGCTTGCCCGGCATCGCGTCCAGGGTGAATCGCGCCGCCACCTCGCCGATCCTCTGCGTACCGTTGGCGATCACTATGAAGTTCACAGCGACCAGGATGACGAAAATCACCGCTCCGACCACATAGTTGCCGCGGGTTACCCATGTTCCGAACGTCTGGATGATGTGGCCCGCGTCCGCTATTGTCAGAATCGATCTCGTGGTCGATACGTTCAGCGCCAGAAAGAAAACCGTCATTATGAGAAGCCAGGTGGGAAAAACCGAGAACTCCAGCGGATCGTTGATCGCGATGGCCAGGAGTATCGTTATGAATGATGCGGACAGGGCGATAGCGATCAGGAAGTCCAGAATTATCGGCGGGAACGGGATGACCAGCATGACTACCGAGACGACGATCATCACCGGGAAGAGGATGTCGGTCTGTCTCAATAGGTGGCCGAAGCCTGGGATTCTGAGTATTCTTTCCATCCGAGAGTACGCGAAAATGCCCTCGGCCTATCCTCCCCCTCCCGTGCGGGGAGGGGGAGGATGCAGCTCCCCGGAAACGGGGAGAACAGAGGAGGGTCTGTTGAAAATGCTCGACGACCTCACCCGTCCGAGCCTGGGCTTGAACGGAACCTTGTGAGATCCAGCCAGATTATAATCCTTTTAATAAGGTTGAAAGTTGCCGGCGGGAGCGGGGGCTGCCAGCCCCACCCACTCGGGGCGGGGGCTGCTAGCCCGCGGTATGGAGGGCGTCCCGCCCTCCGCCGCCCCGAGCGCAGGATGCGCTCGGTACCGCCGCCCCGCACGCATGATGCCTGCGGCACTGGCCCGGCGCAAGAAATATGCAGTGGAGAGCACTGGAGGCGAGGGCTGCCAGCCCCACCCACTCGGGGCGGGGGCTGCTAGCCCGCGGTATGGAGGGCGTCCCGCCCTCCGCGCGCCCGAGCGCAGGATGCGCTCAGCACGGTCGACCCAAGCGCAAGATGCGCTTGCCACGACGGATCCTACTGTTTTCTTGCCAGAAACCGGTATCCGGCCGAATCGTCGCGCTGTACGAGCACGTCGAGACCAGCCTGTTGGGCGAGGTCGCGAAGCGTTGATATATCCGGCATTCTGTCGTTCGTGACCACCCCTCCGATCCCTTTGTGGAACAGGTTCGTCTCGACCGAGGGGCGTCGGTCGAGAATCGAGACGCATCCGCCCGCCTTGAGGATTCGAGAGAATTCCCCGATCGCCCTCGATTTGTCGCCGAAGTGCGGGAAGCTCTCCAGAACCACCACCCAGTCGATCGTCCCGTCCGCGAACGGCAGGTCATGGCAGTCGCCCGCGACGAATTCGAGAGTCACTCCGGAAGATTCCGGCCGAATCTCCCGCGCGCGCTCAATCATCTCCGGTGTGAGGTCCAGACCCACAACTCGGCCGCCCTCGCCCACCCGCTCGGCAAGGAGCGCGCTGGCACGTCCCGTGCCGCAACCGCAGTCGAGAACGGCCAGGGCTTCGCCTCTCGGAAAACCGATTTCGTCCAGCATCGAGTGAATCCGTGCGCGATCCGCCTCGCTGTATTCGTCGAATATCCTCACCCTCGCGTGGTGGGAGAAGAACTCGATGAGGTCGGATTGGCTAGGTCGGACTGACATCTGTCGGAAGCCCTCCTGAAACCGCACGCGCGATCCGAACCAAGTCAGATCTCGCTCAGAAGAAACTCGATTGCCGCGTTGAGCTGGTCGTCGATCCCGTCCCGTATGTGGTTCAGGTCCTCGACCACACGGATGTCCGGCTCGACTCCCATGTTCTCCATGTTCACGCCTTCTATCGTATACCAGCCGTTCCTGGGCACGCGAATGTAGGTCACACCGTCGACGAGAGCGATGTTCCAGGTTCCGATCACGCCGCCGAACGTCTTCTCGCCGATGATTGTGCCCAGACCGAGCGCCCTGAATCCCGCGGGGAAAATCTCGGCGTCGGAGAAACTCCGCTCGTTTATCAATAGAACGGTCGGGCGATCCCACCGTCGCGACGGCTGCGCGATCCGATCGAAGTCGCGCGACTGCTCCCAGCCGAGCTGCGGCCGGGAGAGGATGTCGAGAAGCTGCTCGTGAGTGTTCCCGCCTCCGTTGAATCGCACATCGATGACCAGAGCTTCCTTATCGAAATTCTCGGAGAAAAGCTCCTGCGCGAATCTCTCAAGCTGCGGTCCGGACATCCCGCTGATGTGCACGTAGCCGATCCTGCCGTCGGACGCATTCTCCACGACCGCGCGCTTCTCCTCGACCCAGTCGAAGTAGACTATCTCCCACCATGAGAGCTTGTTGGGATCATCGTCCCACCACGTGACGGGCGCGAGCGTGACCTCGCGCGAGTTGGCGCCCTGCTGATCGGACGCCACGGTCAGGACGGTCGTCCGCGCGACGGCATCGTCCAGAAGCTTCCAGTAGTTGTCCGCGGGCGACACGGGGATTCCGTTGATCGCGAGGACCCATTCCCCCGGCTGTATACGTGTCGAGGCGTAGTCTGCCGGCCCTCTCGGCCACACCTTTGTCACCTGAAGCCCCGGACCGGTCGTGGTCGGATCGAACTCGACTCCAAGATATCCCGGATTCGAGCCGATCCCCTCGTTGCTGCCGGTCGTCCAGCATCCGAGATGGCTCGCGTCCAGCTCGCCGAACAGCATCTGCATCAGGGTCGCGAACTCCTCCGGCACCGCGGCCTCTCTGACAAACGGCGTATAGAAGTCTATGGCCTCGTTCCACCTCGCGCCGTGCAGCTCCGGATCGTAGAAATGATTCGCCAGAATCCGACCGGTCTCATGAATCATCTGATCGCGCTCGGCGGACTGATCGACAGTCAGCCGCCCGTACGTCGGCACGCCGTAGACCGACTCCTCCTTCTCCCAGAAATACACGCGCCCGGCCGACAGCCAGAAAACACCGCGACCATCGGACATCCACATGAGCTCATCGACGCCGTCCGGGACATCCGCGATATGCGTCGCGCTCCCTCCCTCGAATGGCACGCTCCACAGAGACCTGACCCCCAGCGGGCTTGCTTCATACACGAATGTCTTTGAGTCCGGAGACAGCGCCGCGAGCCATCCTCCGCCACGGGTCGGGGAGACGAGCCGCGCGCGCTCCTCGATGCGATCGAAATCGATCTCGACAACCGGCTTTTCCTTTTCCCCTTCGACCTCATCCTCTTCAGCGGGCTCCTCAACTGAGTTCTCGGGGAATTCCAGCACATCGCTTCGTGGAGCCGGCTCGTATCTCAGCGGGATCATATACAGCGAATATCCGCGTCCCCACCATCCCCAACTGTTCAACCCGTACGCCTGATCGCGGTTGCTCATAAAGTAAATGTTCTTCCCGTCTTCCGACCAGCCCTTGAGGTAGTCGGCGTCGTGGTGCAGCGTTATGTTGACCTCTTCGGCGGACGAGCCGTCGCGATTGACCGGGAGAACCATGATCTCCTCTTCCTCGGCCTCGTCGACGCCGTTGTACGCTATCCACCTGGAGTCCGGGGACCAGAAATACGCGGGCGTCCATGGCGAGGTCTGCAGCGGCTCGTGCACGAGAATGCTCTCGGAGCCCGACAGCACATCTCTGACAATCAGAATGTCGTTGCCGCGATAGTAGGCGAGCATCATGCCGTCGGGCGAGTAGTCCGGCGCGTACTCCTCGTCCGGCGTCTCGGTAAGCCTCTTCCATTCGAGCGTCCTCAGGTCGATCTCGTACACTTCCTGGTTGCCGTCGACATCGCTGATCAGCGCCACGCGGTCGCCGTCCGGATGCCAGGTGACATCCCGCTCGCGCGAGGTGGTCTCGGTCACACGCACCGCCTCCCAGAATCGCTCGTCGCCGAGCGGAGGAGTCTCGTCAGGCTCATGCAGAGGGGTCACGTACAATTCGCCGCGCGCGATAAGCGCGAGGTGCGTCCCGAGCGGACTGACATCGAACTCCGAGACATTGCCCGCGAAGTCCAGGCGCACCTCCTGCGAGTGCTTCGGCTCGCTCGCACAGTCGAGGTCGACCATTCGCGGCTCCCCGCCGGGGTCCATGATCCAGAGACGGAAATCCTGGACGAACGCCAGTCGTCCGGTACGTGCGACGGACAGGAACAGAACCGGCCGGTCCGTGAAATCCGTCAGACGCTCCGCCGGGCCGCCACTTCCCGGGATTCTGTACACATTCTCTGTCCCGTCACGGTCCGAGACGAAATAGATATGCTCATCGCCAGGGCCCCAGCATGGCCAATAGTCCATCCCATCGTACGCGTTCTCGATCCATCGCATGTTCTTCCCGTCGCGGTCCATGACATAGAAATCAGTATCGCCGGAGCCGTTGTAGTCTCGCCTCGTCCAGCCCAACGGCCCGCGGCAGACGAGAATACGCGAGCCGTCCGATGAATAACATGCGTCGCGATTGACCCCGGTGTCATTGGTGACGGGTCTTGGCAGGCCGCCCAGAAGGTCGACTTCGTAGAGGTCCGATGAATAAATCCTGCGATAGCTTCTGAACAGGATCGTCTCGCCGTCCGGCGAGACATCGAGCGCTACGTCGTAGTTTCCGTGCCACGTGTGACGGATCGGCGCGCCGCCGGAGATCGGCACCGAGTAGACATCATCGTTTCCGTCGCGATTCGATGTGAACGCGATCTTCGTGCCGCCGGGGAACCACACAGGGCCCCAGTCCTGTGCGACATGATCGGTGACACGCCTGCAGCGGCCTGTCTCCACATCCGCGATCCAGATATCCCCGACCCAACTGAACGCGACCCTGCGCCCGTCCGGGCTGATCTTCGCGTCGAAAATCGCGAGGCGACCGTCCGCTACCGCCTTCGCGCCCGATCCCAGCGCGATCAGGACCCCCATGCATGCAACCGGTACAAATGAACGCGACAAGAATATCCTCATGCTGTCCTCCCAAACGGGAAGTGGGCACAGAAACGAGGTGGACATTCTATCACGTACCGGGATTGATGGCAGACGCTGGTAGTTGACCGGGCGCACCCGGGGATGCAAGTCAATTCCCGGGTGCGCTGCGTTGATCCGGGCGGTTCCCGTCACCACAGCCTGACTATCTGCAGGCCTGAATCGCAGGTGGCTACATACGCGAATCCATCGCTGACAGCCACATCCCATGCGGGACCGTCAGTGTCGACTCCTCCGATGATCGCGGTGTTCTCCGGGGGAGCGATTTCGATTACCTGCAGTCCGCCGACGAGATCGGCGACAAATGCGTACCTGCCCGCGATGCTGAGGTCCAGCGCGCCGCCGGGTGTGATGATGGATTTCACTATATGAGCGGATTCCGGAGGATCGATATAGACTATGTGCACCCCGCCATCGTAACCGTCCGCGACGTAGACATATCTTCCCCACAAGGCTATGCCGTCCGGGATTCCCGGCGTCGCGACCGTGCGCACTATCCGGGCGGACTCCGGCGGATCAACATTCAGAACGTGCAAACCGGCATAATAGCTGGTCACGTATGCATAACCTTCGCTCACAACGACATCGTGAGTGTAGCTGCCGGTATCCACCGAGGCCACCTTCTTCGTGAGCCTCGGCTCCCTGACGTACAGAATCTCCAGCCCGGAGGCGTGGATCGATCCGTATGCCACATACGCGTAGCCGTCGGCGATCGCAATCCCCTCAATTGAGTCGGGTACAGCGGCGCGGGTGATTATCCGCGCGGATTCCGGCGGGTCGATGTCGACTATGTACAGGTTCCCGTTCCTGTCGCCCACATACGCGATATCGTCCGCCAGAGTGACCGTCCGCCCGCATCCCTCGGTCTCGATCGCAGCTACGATATGCGCGGACTCCGGCGGATCGATATCGATTATCTGCAGACCGCCACCCCAGTCGGCTACGTATGCGTAGCCCTTCTCGACTCTGACGCTCCGTGCCGATCCGGGCGTCTGCACTGTGTGAGTTATCGCGAGAGATGAGGGATTCTCGATGAGCAGCGCCCCCGATCCCATACTGGAATCCGGATCGGCGGCGTATTGAGACTTCTGGCAAAGCTCCATCGCGGTCGCCCGTATTTCATCATGCACGCCCTCCACGACGGAGGCCGGCGCACTGGTTACGTCCTGTGCCCGAGGCCTTGCGAGCGAAGCGCATGAATCGAGCCGGTAAACGGCAAGAAGCGCGAACAGAAGAATCACGAGTCTCATCTCGCTCACCGCTCCACTCTACCGGAGCTTGTATATCAGTAAACCGTCCCCACCCACGATGTACGCGTACCCGACCGACACCTCGATATCGCTGAATCCCATAAGATCGAGACTGAAAGTGCCCGCAAGGTGCATCGATTCCGGCGGGTCCAGATCAATGATGTTCAGATCCGTGCCCTGCCCGACGACATACGGGCCGGAGCCAAGCACATAAGCGTAGCCTCCGACGATCGGTATCGCCTTCGGAAATCCGGAGAAATCGATCGAAGCGAGAATCGAATCCTCATCATGCCTTTCTGCCTCGGCAAGGTTCCAGATGGAATCTCTTGCAGTCGGATCGATCTTGATGGTGCCTATGAAATAGTTCGCATCCGGCCTGCCGACCTGCCAGCAGGGATCCTCCCAATAACGTATGTCCGACACAAAACCGAACTCTCCGCTCTCATCGACGCCAATGACCGTCCATGGCCGATCGAGCGACGCGACTATGTCCAGTGATTCCGGAAGATTGATCCTCAGAGCGAGCAATCGCGATTCCTGAGTCTCCTGATCGCGCGTCGATGCAAAAGCATATTCGCCTGCAACGAACACTCGGGAGATATTCGGTGGCATGTTGACGCCCTGCAGGACATGTGCCGAGTCCGGCGGATCGACATCCACTACGATCAAGCCGCTCTGATAGGTGATGTAAGCGTACCCGCCGGCCATCGTGACGGGAGTCTCGGGCCACAAGGGAATCTCCACGCTCTTCTCGATGTGCGCCCTCTTGGGTGCAGCGACGTGGACTATCTCCAGACTGGACTGTGCAAGCGCGTATGCGTACTCGCCCTCCGCCGTGACATCAACGACCTCCCCCGGGATCTCCACGCTGCCTGCGAGCTGCGCGTTTTCGGGCTCGCGGATATCCACGATTGCCAGGCCTGAGTATTTCGCGAGATACGCATAGTCGCCAGCTACGGCCGCCCTCATCGACGAACCCGTCGTTGGACAAGTACCGAGTATGGTCATATATGGTGGGTAGCCGATGTCGATAATGCGAAGCCCTGTATACATATCCACGATATATGCGCGGTCATCCGCGACTTCGATCGCACCGCGCGGGTAGCACGGCAGGACGAAAGAACCTTCCACGGCAGGCGATTCGGGATTCTCGATGTTCACCACCTTCAGGCAGTTGTACCACCGGCCGTTCTCGTCGCTTTCCGTGCCTGTGATGCAAAGGCGATCGTTCCGGACCGCGAGTGAATATGAAGACTCGGGGATCTCGAATGCGTACTGGGCCGGCTCCGATTCGATTGACCTCAGGTCGACGACAATCAGCCCGCGATAGTACGCGACGTACCCGTAGCCTCCCGACAATCGGAAATCCTCGACCGACTGCACCGAGACAGTGCGGACAAGCTCCGGTGAGCCCGAACGATCGATCCTGAAGATCTCAATGGCGGAGTCCGTGGCCACATATGCGTAGTCGCCCGCCGCCGCTACGCGTCGCGCGCTCGATGCTGTTGCGACCGAGCCCAGGACCCGGGGCGACTCGGAATCCGAGATGTCGATGACCTGCAGCGAATCGACCACATTTCCGGAGGTCCCTCCGACCGGATTCCCGCAGGTCACGTACGCGCGATCGCCGGAGACGGCGACAAGCCGCGCGGCTTCAGGCAACTCGACACTCCCCACAACATGCGCGGAATCGATTGGGTCGATATCGATGATCCTGAAGCAGTCGATCCCGCTCGGCACGTACGCGTATCCACCCGTGACCTCAAGGCCTCCCCAGCTTCCGGGCGCCTCCACGAATTTGATCCTTACCGGATATGATGGATCGGTGATGTCGAAAATATGAAGCCCGTCGCCCGCTGTGAAGAACGCGTGATCCCCCTCGACCCTCACATCCACCGGCTTGAAATTGAGCCACCGGGGAGTGACATCCACCGGGTCGAACCCCTCGTCTTCGCCGGGCGCGTCAGGTCTGTCAGTTGCGATGTCACTTGCCGCCCTCGCGAGACCTGCATCATCGGCGTCCGTCGAGCAATGCGACATCGTAGCGAAACACGGGATGAGCAGAAAAAGAAGCCATCTCAACAGCATGAGCACGGGCCTCCGATGGTTCGATCTGGACGTTCAACGCCCTGCGGCATTCACTACTCACTGGTTCAGCCTGACGATTCGCAAGCCATTGCCTCCCGCGGCGATGAAGACATATCCGTCGGAGACAACGAGATCGCGGGCATACTGCACGCCCGGCGGATTGACAACCTGGGTCAGCCTGGGCGACTCAGGGTCCGCAAGGTCAAAGATCAGCAGGCCATCCTTCGAGACGTAGGCGAAGCCCTCAGAAACCGCGATCGACGGCGCCCCGGCTTCCGGCAGAGCATTCACGACCTTCGCCGACTCCGGAGGATCCACATCGACAATAATCAATGCGTCGCGTGTCTGCACGTAAGCGTAGCCGCCCGAGACCGCAAGGTCATACGCTCGATCCGGCAGACTCACATAGCTTACAACCGCGGCTGCATCAAGCGGCTCGACATCAATGATCTGCAGCCCGAAGCCCTGGTACATGCCGATGCAGTAGACAAACCCGTCGGCGACCTCCAGTCGCTCGAATCTCAGGTCGTCCCCGACCGAAGTCACAATATAAGCCGCCTCCGGGTTCGAGACATCCACAATGTGCAGGTAGATGTGTCCATCAGCGACGTATGCGTAATGACCCGAAAGAACGACATCGTACGCACCGTAGGGTATGTCGATGATCCCCACAAGGTGGGTCGAAGCGGGGGGATCGACATCCACGACGAGAAGACCGCGTCCGCCGTCCGCGATGTATGCATAACCCTCCGAAGTGGCAATCCCCTGCGTAAACTCGCCAATCCCGGTCGCGATGACGCCGTGCGCAAGCTCCGGCGGTGAGACATCCACGATTGTGAAGTCGCGATAGCCCACGGTATACGCGTATCCGCCCGACAAGGCAAGCCTGTTGACATATCCCGGTGTGATCAGGCTGCCGACGATGTACGCCGACGCGGGCGGACTGATGTCGATTACATGCAATCCTCCCGACAGCATGTACGCGTATTCTCCGCTGATGGCGATGCCGTCAGCATCGACGGGCGTCTCGATGCGCTTGATCACTTTCGCCGACTCAGGCGATGAGATGTCGAGAATGTCCACTCCCTCATCTCCGGTCACGTACAAGTTCATCCCCGAGACGGCGACATCTCTGGGAGAGCGCACCAGGTCCATCGCCCACCAGTCTATGACCTCGGCCGATTCCGGCGGATCGACATCGATGATTCTCATTCTGCTCGGGTTCATCTCGCCGCCGGTCACCAGGACGTATGCATAGCCGCCCGCGACCGCAACTTCAAATGTGTCGGAGCTCTGGTAGCTCGGCCAGCCGAACGAGCCGGCGCAGCCGACAATGCGCGCCGATCCGGGCGGATCGACATCGACTATCTGCAATCCCGCCCAGCCGTCCGCGACATACGCGTATCCTCCTGAGACCGTGACGCTGTATGGACTTCCGACAGTCTCGACCGAGCCTGCGATCTGCGGAGCCGATGGATTTCTGACGTCGACGATGTGCAACACACCGCCGTACGAGCTGTAGTCGGGCCTGGTTGTGACGTAGAGGAAGCCATCCGCAACATCCACCCCATTGATGTCGCGCTCCAATGTGATTGTCTTCACTATGTGCGCGAATGTCGGTGGATCGACGTCGATGATCTGCAGGCCGCCTTCTCCATCGGCTACATATGCATAGCCGCTGGCGCACGCGACACGCCGGGCCGTGCCGGGAGTGTCGACCCTCTTCAGGAACACCGGGTTCCCGGGATCCGACACGTCGAGAATCTGAAGCCCGTCTTCCCCGTCAGCCAGATACGCGTAATTCCCTTCGACGCAGATGTCCCATCCGGTGACATTCAGGCCCGGCGGAGTGACTTCGCAAGGACGGCCCGGCTCGCCGTCGCCGAATACGACACCTCCTCCTTTGCAGCCGATCAGAGCGACCATCCACACGATGCCCAGAGACGGTATCCATCGCAATAGCTGGTTCATCGAGATCTCCTCCCTTTGATGTTTGGATTATAACACCGATGTGTTGCTCTCACGGTTCCACGATCTGGAAAACCCAGTCCACAATATCGGCACTCGCCGGCGATGTGTCCTCATACTCGTTTGGAATCTGCTCCTGAGGGTGAGTCGACTCGGACCATTGAGTAGTCCCCCCGCCGGGGTCCAGCGTGATTCCATTCTTGTAGAAACTGTCGAACACATAGGGTTCAAATTCGTATGATAGTCTGCTCTCGGCGTCGATCGCCTGGTTGCAGACTATCATGTTCATGTTCAAGGGTTGGAAATCCGGCCGTCCAAGGTCGATGCGGAGTGTTATCCGGTCATCCTCCACGATTGTGCCGGGCAGCAGCTCAGGAATGAAGACCCTTTCGACGGGCGGCTGATCCACGAGATTCTCCCCCTCGGGACTGAGGCCGCCGACACCGCGATACAACTCGGTTTCTTTCGTCGGCGGGGTGCCGTACATGTAGTAAACCGACCAGTTTTTTCCCCGATCTTCGCCATCAAAGACCGACCGTGGCTTGGCGACCGGATCACCTGAGTTGTTGAAGACAATGTAGTAGAAGAAATCAGGATTAATGGCGCCACGAAGACGCATTGAGACCTGGACGATCAGATTCTGCGGCGGAGGCTCTACAATTCTGACCTCCAGCGGCTCATCCAGAGTGTCGGTGACGCCATCGTTGTCCGTGACCCTCAACTGAACGCGATAAAGCCCGGGAGTGTCCCAGACATGCGTCACATGAGATCCGCACAAGTCATATCGACCGTCCTCGTTTAGGTCCCACTGATAGAGGATGATATCTCCGCAGTCCGGATCGTAGGAGTTGAGACCGAATAGGTGCACTGTCTCGCCCGCTCTCTGCGGGTTCGGCGTAGCGTGGGCTTGAGCGACAGGATACATTCGCCCTCCCGCCTTGCATCCGAGGATAAGCGCTGCCGCCGCGATCGCGAGGACCGGCAGTGATCGGATCGAGAAGCCCATTGACTCTCCCCTTCGTTTGTCGTGTTGAATACCGCCTGGGATGCAGAACCATTAGCGGAGACACGCTGGGGTCCCGCGGAGTTCATACCTGCATGCCCCCACGGGAGGGCGAGGCTCCCGCCAAGCCGGGGTCCACTGAACCATGCGGCTCAGCGGGAGCTTCGCCCTCCCATGTGATTCATGCGCCAACAATATCGTGACTTATTCAGAAGGTCCCGCTCTCGCTCCAGCCTCCACCGAACCCGCCGACATACGCCTCCGGCTCACCCTCGGGCTTCACATCGGTCGGCTCGGGATGGTCAACGGGAGTTCTGAGCGTCATGAGGAACGCGACCACATCGGCGATTCTCGCGCCGCCGCTGTCGCCCCTGAACGGCGGCATGCGCGCGACCTCCGGACGTTGCCTGCGGGGATTGTCGAGGAAAATCGCCAGCCATTCTTCGTCGCGCCTCAGTCCGACATCATCCAGCGCGTAGCCCGTCGGCTCGCCTTCCCCCTGAAGCGTGTGACATCTCAGGCAGCGGCCCCTGTTCTCACCGTAGAAATAGTCGCGTCCGAGCTCCGCATCGCCCTCGCCCAGGCCCTCGAACGGGTCCGGAGGCTCGACCGGCTCGGTCTGCACAACCGATGTCGATTCGGTCGCGGCTTCCTGTCCGGATTCGACATCCGCCGCGCCGGAGTCCGGCGCTCTGCAGCAACCCGTGCCGCAGATCAGAAGAAACGCAATCAGGACATGAATGGGAAGCAATCGCACGCGAAGATGATACCAAATTTCCACCTTCTGGGAGCGGGGGCTGCCAGCCCGCGGTATGGAGGACGTCCCCGTCCTCCGCTGCATCGGGCGCAAGATGCGCTCGACATCAATGAACCGCAAGCTTCCTGAATTCCTCGATCATCAGCGGGACAGCATCCATGGCGTCGGCGACGATCCCGTAGTCGGCCACTTTGAAAATCGGAGCGTCGGGATTGTTGTTGATGGCGACGATCACCTTGCTCGATGACATTCCCGCGAGGTGCTGTATCGCGCCGGATATGCCGATCGCTATGTAGAGCTTGGGGCTCACCGTCTTTCCCGTCTGGCCCACCTGCATCGAGTGATCGACCCATTCAGCGTCCACGATCGCGCGACTCGCCCCCGTCGCGCCCCCGATCGCCTCCGCAAGCTCTTCGATGAGCCTGTAGTTTCCCGGCTCCTTCAGACCGCGGCCGCCGGAGACGACTATATCAGCCTCGGTGAGCTCCATCCTTCCCGCCGCCTTCTGAACGACCTCTTTGATAACCACCCTGAGATCGCCGACCGTGCAGGGGATCCTCTCCACCGTACCGCCGTCCGAATTCTCCGCGACCGGGAAGGTGTTGGGACGTATTGTCGCGATCGCGGGCGTGGTGTTAATGGCGACTTTCGCGATGGCTTTGCCCGCAAAGACCGGGCGGGTCACGGCGAGCTTGCCGTTTTCAATTTGCAGCGCGGTGCAGTCCGGGGCCAGAGACACCTCGAGCCTCGCCGCCAGCATCGCCGAGAGGTCCCGACCGGTCGGTGTTGCGCCGAGCAGCATTATCGAGTAGTCGCGGCTCCTGATGAACGGCGCAAGCGCCTGAGCGTATCCGTCGTTTGAGTAGAATTCGAGCTTCGGGTCCTCCAGTAGAAAAACCTGGCGCCCGTATCGACTGAGCTCATCCGCGAGGTCCTCCACTCCCGACCCAAGAACAGCGATATGCACGCTGCTGCGCAGCGCTTCGGCAAGGCTCTGAGCCGCACCGATCGCCTCGGTCGTGACCTTCTTGATCTTCCCCCCGCGATGCTCGGCTATCACCAGCACGTCTTTCGGCATCTTGAGTGTCCTCGCTGAATCGTCTCGATTACGTCCCTGTCCTACAAGACCTTCGCTTCCTCGCGGAGGAGCCGCACGACCTCGGGCACAGACTCCCGTCCTTCGAATCTTTTTCCCGCCTGCTTCGCGGCCGGTTTCTCAAAACTGATGTACTCTGAGCCCGCGGGACTCAGCTCAACGCCAAGCTCCGCCGGTGTGACAACCTTCACCGGCTTCTTCTTGGCCGCCATGATCCCCTTGAGCGACGGATATCTCGGCTCGTTGAGTCCCTTCTGCGCAGCGATTACCGCCGGAAGCGACACCTCGATGATCTCGTCGCCCCCGTCGACCGGCCTCGTGCACCTTGCCTTCCCGTCCGACAATTCCAGCCTGGTTACCACCGATACAATCGGGACGCCCAGGCGCTCAGCCACAAGAGTGCCGACCGTGCCGAGATCGAAGTCGATTCCTTTCCAGCCGCAGAGGATCAGGTCGGGATTCTCCTCTTTCAGTGCCGCCGCAAGCAGACGGGCGACATGCTCAGGGCAGCGGACCTCCTCCTCGGTAAGCACATGGACCGCGCGATGCGCCCCGCGCGCAAGCTCATCCTTGATGCCTTTGTTGTTTCGCTCCGGGCCGACATTCAAGATCACTACCTCGCCCTCGCCCGCCTTCTCCACAATGCGAAGGGCTTCCTCCGAGGCGTATTCGTCATATGGACCGACCGAGAATTTCACTTCCGAGAGGTCGAGCTTCCCAGCCATGACCTTCACCATCGCCTCGGAGTCCGGGCAGTACTTGACGAGCACCGCAATCTTCATCAATAGCCTCTCTTCAGACGGGATGACAGGCTTGTGCAACAAATCACAAGTTTATCGTGATGCAGTATACACACTTCAACTGCCTAGTCAAGCGAGCCTTGCGCCTTTTTTCACAAGCGCCTTCGCAATTTATCATTTATATGCTGCAAGGGCGCGCACAAATTGCAGCGTCATGGACTGAGATTGGGGAGTAGGGTCGCACCTGCGTGTGCGCCCGCCGCCTCGGGGCGGACACGCAGGTCCGCCCCTACGCAACGTGGTCAAAAGGAGAGACATCATCGAGCAACAGCATCTTCTCCAAGTCCTCAAAAAACGCCTGCGTGTCTATGATCCCGCTCATCACTTTCAGCGATCCGACGAAGTCTGCATGAGATCGATGCCCGCGGTACTCGGGCTCTCTCGGTGGATGCTTCAGGTACCGCTCCATGAGATCGATGCGGGGATCGACGAGGATCGACGCGGAGTGGTAGACGAGCGCCTTTTTTCTCTGCATCGTTGAGCCGGCGATCTTGCGGTCCCCGAGCGCGAGATCGGACACACCTTCGCGCCGCACTCCGTGAATTCCAGACTTCCCAAGCCCGTCGATCAACCATGAGGTGATCGAGGTGAAGCACCTGTTGATGTTTGCGAGTCCGTCGGTGGGGAGCGCGAGCGATACGATCACATTGCCCGGATCGAGAACGACTGCGCAGCCGCCGCCGCGACGTCTGAGAATCGGAACTCCGTCGGCCATGCAGTTATCGACGAGAAGCTCTTGCTCCGGGCGACTTCCACGGCCGAGGACGACGGCTACGGCGTCGAATCGATAGACATGCAGCCGCGGCAGCCTGTCGAGCACTGTCCGCTCGATGAGATCATCATCGTATCTGTAAGCGCCGATCTGCATTCTTTCAACTCTCAGCCGCCAATGTCCATTTCCGGCAGCACTGTGCGCATGTTGCGCACGAAATCGTCAGTGGGGATGTCCGCGTAGACCACGCTCTTTCCGCCATCGAGGACACCGGAGCCCAGAATAGCCCCGACCGCCGCTGCTCCCAGGCCTGTTGTCTTCTGCATCGCCGTGAAATTCTTATCGCGCAGCACACGACACCGCATCGACCATTCCCTGTCGCTCCCGTGATCTCTCACCGAGACATCAATGAGCACCTGGTCGTCCTCGATGAATCCGCACGCGTTAATCATGGCTTGCGAAAACATCTCCAGGTCCATCCCGCGCTCAAACAGAAGAGACCTAACAAGCTCGACGTGCCCCGGGAATCGCAGCGTCTTGTAGCTGCATTCCCTCACGCCGCGCGACATCATCGTGTCCAGAGTATTCGAGATTCCGCCGCTCGTGTGAAACGCCTCAAGCTCCCCTACCCCATCGAAGTGCAGCCTCTCCACCTCAGTGAGCGGCTCGACAACCGCCTTCGCACCGTCTCTGATGATCAGGCAATCCTCGCGATACTCGTTGTAAAGACCCTGCGGGGAGAACGTGAGGCCGTACTTCAGCGACCCTTTCGGTCTGGTCGGAAGTCCGCCCACCATGATCCTGACTGAATCCGCCCTCCCGAGATGCCTGTAGCCAAGCTCGGCGATGATGTTCGCGATCCCGGGCGCAAGTCCGAGATCGGTCATCACCGGCAATCGCGCTGACTGTCGCGCAAGCGCGTTGATTTGATCCGAGGTATCGATGTTCCCACCGAGATCGCAATACCGGACACCATGCCTGATGCACAGACTCGCAAGCTCGTAGTTCAGATGAAACGGCAGCGCCGATATCAGGACATCCGGGTCGTATTCGATCACATTCTGTGCGGAGCGCGACCGGATGTCCCTCCTCTCGAAGAGCGCGAGAATGTCGGACTCGATTGTGTCGATCTCTGTGCCGAGTCGGGCGAGTAGCCCGACTGCATTTTTGATATTGCCGGGGGAAATGTCGATCCCCAGGACCTGATAGCCGAGCGCTCTCATGCCGTACGCGATCGCGACGCCCTGAATCCCCAGCCCGGCAACTATTGCCTTCTTCATACTCGGCATCCTCTCAAGGCTGGCCATTTTGGATGGAAATTGTCCCCGCTGTCAAACCCGACAACGGGCACAGACACGCGCGACTTCGTCGCGCTCAGTCTGTGCCCGGCACCCGGGTGTGTCGTTGCCGGTTGGAAAGCTCGCGCACTTGGGAGATAGGAGGCGAACGGCGGGTGTACTTGTATGATTGCGACGCCTGGGGTATGTTAAGGACCCAAGGGTGGCGGGAATCCGGAGGATAATGCAGAATCCGGATGAGGAACCCGGCAGTGGATACTTCTACTCTCAGATCCCTTTTCATCGACTTCTTCCGCTCGAAGGATCATCACATAGAGCCGTCCGCGAGCCTTGTCCCGCCGGCCGGCGACAAGTCGCTGCTTCTGATAAACGCCGGGATGGCGCCGCTCAAGCAGTTCTTCACGGGGCTGGCGGAGCCCCCGTCGACACGCATCGCGTCATGCCAGAGATGCCTTCGCACGAAGGACATCGATGAGGTCGGACGCACTCCGCGGCATCTCACCCTGTTCGAGATGCTCGGCAATTTCTCCTTCGGCGACTACTTCAAGCAGGAGATCATCGTCTGGAGCTGGGAGTTCGTGCGGGAATGGCTGAAAATCCCCGAGGGCAGGCTCAGGGTCAGCGTTCACGAAAAAGACGATGAGGCATATCGTATCTGGGAGAAGGAAATCGGCGTACGCCGCGACTGGATTTATCGCCTCGGCGACGAGGACAATTTCTGGTTCATGGCCGACACCGGCCCGTGCGGACCCGACAGCGAAATCTTCTACGATATCGGCGAGGAGCTGGGGCCCGACACAACGCCTGCGACAGGCGGCGACAGGTGGGTCGAGATATGGAACCTTGTATTCACCCAGTTCGACCGCCAGGCCGATGGAACCCTCAAGCCGCTGCCGAAAAAGAACGTCGACACCGGGATGGGCCTCGAGCGGACTGCAATGGCGCTGCAGGGGAAGTACTCGGTTTTCGAGGCCGACTGCTTCGCGCCGATTATCGACGTTTTCCGCTCGGATACACCGCGAGAAATACTCGACGATCAGGCTTACATCAAGGCGGGCGTGAACTCGCTTTATGTCGTGGCTGACCACGTGAGAGCGGTCGCGATGCTGATCGCCGACGCGGTTTATCCCGGCAATGAGGGGCGCGGTTACGTTCTCCGCCGGCTTTTGCGCCGATCGCTCGTTCACATGCGAAGGCTGGGGCAGCACGAGGGCGGCCTGCTGAAAGCGTATCCCATCGTCCTGGACCTCCTGGGTGAGGAGTATCCTCTTCTCGTCGAGCGGCGCGAGCAGATCGAGAAGCTCGTCATGGTCGAGGAGGACAACTTCCTGAGGACACTCGACGCAGGGATCGCGCGGCTGGAGGCCGCCATTCAAAGCCTGCAGGGAGAGATCGAGCTTCCGGGCGAAGTCGCGTTCGAGATGTTCGACACGTACGGCGTACCGCTGGATGTGACGATCGAGATGGCTCAGGCTCATGGGATGGAGGTCAGCGAGAAGGGTTTCCAGATCGCGCTCGAAGCCACGCGGCGGAGAAGTCGCGAGATCACCGAGGAGTTATTGGAAGCGGGCCAGGAGGCCATCCACGCTGTACACTCAGCATCGAAAACGGAATTCACCGGCTATGACACCCTCCGCGAGACGTCCATGGTGGTCGAGTACAATCCGGAGCATGGCTTCGTCGTTCTCGACCGCACTCCGTTCTATGCCGAGATGGGCGGGCAGGCCGCCGACACCGGCAGACTGAGATTCAAGGACGGGGAATTCAAGGTTGTCGATACGCAGTATGTGGGAAATGCAGTTGTCCACAAGATCGATCCCGACTCCATCCAGGGCGATCCGTCGAAGCTCAAGTTCCGCGATCCGATCGAGGCGATTGTCGATGCCGACCGCCGTCGCGCAATCCGTCGCGCCCATACCGCGACACACCTCCTGCATGCAGCGCTCAGACATGTGCTCGGAACGCACGTCCAGCAGGCCGGCTCGGTGGTTGAGCCTGACCGCCTTCGCTTCGATTTCTCGCATTACCAGCCGCTCACGCGCGAGGAGACGCGAAAGGTCGAGGACTGGGCGAACGAGCGGGTTTTCGGCGAGCTCGATGTTCACTGCAAGGTGATTCCATACAACGAGGCGATCGATGCCGGCGCTATCGCGCTGTTCGGGGAGAAATACGGCGATGAGGTCCGCATGGTCTGGGTCGGAGGACAGGAGTCGCTGCCCTCTCCCGGGCAGGCCGAGACGACCGAGCTGTGCGGCGGCACGCATGTCGACAACACCGGCGTCATCGGCCTGATCAAGATCGTCGGTGAGGAATCGGTCGCGAGCGGTGTGAGGCGCATCGAGGCTGTGACCGGCAGAAGGGCGTACGAATTCGCCCAGCGCGAGGATGAGATATTGAAGGGGCTGGCCGACAGCATGCGTCTGCCTGTCGCCGACCTGCAGAGAGGTGTCGCAAAGCTCGGCGAGAGCGTCAAGCATCTCGAAAAAGAAAAGAGACAACTGGAGCAGAGACTTATCAGCGGCCAGACAGCAGCCGCGTCCGAAGAACACTCTTTCGGGGACATCACCGCTGTCATCTTCCCGCCCCAGATGCTTGATCCCGCCGCGGCGGGCAGGCTTTTGGACAAGACTGTCGAGCGGGGGACTGCGGTGGTGGCCTTCGCAGTGACGGAGTACGACGAGAAGGGAACGCTCCTGATCAGATGCTCCGATTCCGCTGTCAGATCAGGCTGCAATGCCGGCCGCATTCTGAAATCGGTCGCGCCTGCAATGAATGGACAGGGCGGCGGGAAGCCGACATTCGCCCGAGGCGGTGTGGACCCGTCGATGTTCGAGCAGGGAAAATCAGCATTCAAGAAAGTGCTGGAGGATCTCGCAAAATAACAAAACCCAGGGTGGCCGTCACAAGCGGAGCGAAGCGTAGCTTGTGGCGGTTTGACTCAGCCCTCGCCTCGACATCCGTGTCCTAGCGCGCAGGGGCGCAGGCGGTTGCGACGTGCTATAATTTCCGGACTTAAGACGGGGGAGGTGGCGGGCTTTGCGCGGTCTACGCTACATGGGGATTGATTACGGGACCAAGAGAATCGGTCTCGCCAAAGCGGATGACGAGCTCCTGATGGCTCTTCCTCATCGCGTCTTCGAGTTCGGCGACAACTTCGAGGAAGACATGGAGCACCTCGCTATCATCGTCAAGGGGGACGCCGACGCGATAGTCGTCGGACTGCCGCTGAGCAAGGACGGCACCGAGGGTCAGATGGCCAAGAAAGTGCGGGAGTTCGCCGAGGACCTTCAGCATCGTACCGACCTGCCCGTGTATTTTCAGGACGAGCGGATGAGCACACGCGCTAACGAAGGCCTTCTTCAGGGCATGCCGAAAGAGGAGCAGCTCAAGCTCCTTGATGCACTCGCGGCAGCAGGTATACTCCAGACCTGGCTGGACAGGACCAATAAGCGCCCCATGAAGGGCGTCGACGGGAAAACCTAGCCGATTGGAGCTGACAGTTCCGCCAAGTGAATCCCCTAATCCCGGATCACCGATACCCTTCTCTCGCCGAGATCCCAATAGAAGAGTTTGCCGCGCGCGGATTCCGTGGCGCGCTCCTCGACATCGACAACACGCTGATCGAGTACGGTGTCCACGACAGAATCCCCGAGCAGAACCGCGACTGGCTCAGGCGCGCCGAGGCGGCGGGAGTGAAGTGCATCCTCTACTCAAACGCCACGCAGCGGAAGATAAACCTGCTTGGAGAAGTAACCGGCCTTCCCGGGGTCCCGAAAGTCTACAAGCCGGCCTGGAAGCTTCTCGGCAAAGCGCTCGAGATCATCGGCTGCTCCAAGGATGAGGTCCTGATGATCGGCGATCAGTGCTGCACGGATATCCTCGGCGGGAACCTGGCCGGTGTCACAACGATCCTCGTTGAGCCGCTTACGGGAAGAGACTGGGTCGGGACGAAAATCCTCAGGATGATCGAGTGGTTCGTTCTTCCCGACAGGAGACCCTGGGCCATCAAGCGCTCTGCGAGGCTACATAGATAAATCCATAGTCTAGCGCGCCTCTAATGTAGCATACGCCTTTCTTGCAGCACACGCCTTTCTTGCAGCATACGCTTTTTTGTAGCATACGCCTTTCTTGTAGCATGCGCTTCCAGCGCATGATCTCTTCGTACCACGCGCTTCCAGCGCGTGCCCGCGCACAAAATCCGCATCTTGCTCATTGCTCCCGTCACCACGAGCATGATGCTCGTGGGACGAAGACTCCATGCGCTGGAAGCGCATGCTACGAGCATGATGCTCGTGGGACGAAGACACCATGCGCTGGAAGCGCATGCTACGAGCATGATGCTCGTGGGACGAAGACTCCATGCGCTGGAAGCGCATGCTACGAGCATGATGCTCGTGGGACGAAGACACCATGCGCTGGAAGCGCATGCTACGAGCATGATGCTCGTGGGACGAA
>Ga0315296_10000875_pt1 | contig 26859 bp, 18 predicted proteins | sample YL17G14_18_MG_FD_203921 | JGI IMG/M metagenome (GOLD analysis project Ga0315296, IMG submission 203921) | Sediment microbial communities from Yellowstone Lake, YNP, Wyoming, USA - YL17G14_18 | ecosystem: Environmental > Aquatic > Freshwater > Lake > Sediment | place: USA: Wyoming | collected... | reverse complement strand
TGATTGTTGGCGTGTTTGTGACCGCCGCAGTTTTGACTGGTTATGCTGTGTTTCGAAAGCCTAAGAAAGGTAGGGCTAGAAGACGCTAGCGTATGCGTGTGAGTTACGGTTCTGCTAGACCTTAGGCTATGTTAATTGCGCTATGTGTTCAGAGTGCACGGGCTTTGTGCTGATTGTTCGCTTTTTTGGGTTGCGGCTGCGGGAAAAGAAATTTCAGAAGAAGAAGGCGCTAATTCCCTTTAGCCTTCTTCAACCATGTCGAAGTGCGCTTTGCGGCAGAGGCTGTATGGATATCGTCGTCAGAGTGTTCCTAGTGACATCAACGAGTCTCGGCGTTGTTTCTTGGGGTCTGTTCGCGCGATGTTATTAACTCCGGCTTAGAACAAGTAAGAATAACTTCCTTGAGTGTTTGTGTGGCTGTGTGGAAGTATTGTTTGTGTTGGTAGTGTTTTGCCACAACTAGCGTCTTCTTGTCCAAGCGAGGGCTGCGGCTGCGGCGATTAGGATGATGATTGCAGCTGCGTACAATGCGTATGTGGTCAAGCTAGGGGGGTTTTGGGCAACGGTCACGGTTTTTGTGGTGCTTTCTGATGCGAAGGCTTGACCATTTCCGTTCCATTTTGCTTTCAGTTCGTAAATGCCCGTTGAGTCTGGGCGCCAGTCGAACTTGAACCATCCGTTTTCGTCTGTGTTCAAGCTGACAAGCAGGTTCCATGACCCGTTGTTTAACTTGTACTCAAGTGTGACAATTGCCCCAATAGTGGTTGGGTTAATCGACCCGTTCAGTGCTATCGTCTGACCAAGGGGGATGTATTCTTGATCTGTCGAAAGAAATATGACGCTGTTGAACTTTGCCAAAACCGTTATGGTGCTGCTTGTCGATCCGAATGCTTGGTCATTTCCGTTCCATTTTGCTCTTAATTCATGAGTGCCTGTTGAGTTGGGTCGCCATTGAAAGGTGTATCTTCCGTTTTCGTCTGAGACCGTGTGTCCAATCGGATTCCATGACCCGTCGCTTGATTTGAGCTCGATTGTGATCGCTGCTCCGGAGCTGGTTGCATTGATCGACCCGTTCAGTGCTACTGTTTGTCCAAGGGCGATGTATGTTTGGTTTGTCGAAAGATCGACCCTGCTGCTGAACTTTACTGCGACGAGTATGGTGTTGCTTGTTGATCCTTCATGTGCATCGTCTCCGTTCATTTCTGCTTTGAACTCGTTAGCTCCGGCAGTGGATGGGGACCAGTTGTGCGAAAACAAGCCGTTCTGATCTGTTTTCAAATCTGCGAGGGTGCTCCAAACGTCTTCTTCTAATGTTCGCTTGAAGATTGTAACGTTGACGGGTGACTTGACGTTGACGACTTCGCCGCTTATTACGGCTGTTGAGCCGACTCTTATTATCGTCGTGATTGGAGATACTGAGATTGATGTGGTTGTTGCTAGTTTTTGAACGGTAATTGACAAGGTTATGTCTTTGCTGATTGCGTCGTCGTCAGTTACGGTTAGAGTCACGAAGAAGGTTCCAGCCTTCTTGTAAATGTGAATTATTGACGATTCTGTTGTGGTCGTTGAATTGGAGTCCCCGAAACTCCACCTGTAGCTTTCTATGACTCCGTCCAGATCGTAGCTCATTGAGGCGTTGAAAACCACTCCTTCAAATGCGTAGGGATTGACTGGATTAAAGCCGAAGATAGGAATTGGGGCGTGAAGTACGGATACTATTCTCATTGAGCCTGTTTTGATGTTGTTGGTCGTGTTTGCTTCTCCTTGCACTGGGCTTGCTTCAGCTTTCATTGCGTAGAAGCCTTGGGCATAGCCCGTTGTGTTCCAGATGTAACTGACTGTTCTGATTTCGAGTCCTGCCAAAGAGTTGACTTCGGCTACCTGCAATGTCGTCCATTGTGTTGCCGTTAAGTTCTGGAAGTCGAAGTAGGTCGAGTTGTATGAAAGCGTGAGGATTGTGCTCTCAAGTTGGTTTCCGCTGTTGCTAATATTAACGCTGACCGTGGTGCTACTGTGGTTGCCGATTAGAACGCTGTGGGGCGAAGCCTCGACAGATAGCACGGCTAACTCGTGGACGGCAATTCCAAACGTTATCAGAGTTACTAGAATATTGCTTGTCACATTGCTGCTGTCTGTTACGATGAGTCTGACGGTTGCGTTTTCCTGTTGAGGCGGTATTGTCTCCGGGTACAGATGGAACGTAGCTGGATTTGTGGTGCTGGTACTTCTATTCGTGTCTAGCGTGATGCCGCCCCAAAACCAGAGGTAGTTTTGGAATATGCCGTTTGGCGAGGAGCTTGAGGAAGCGTTGAAGGAGACGTTGTAGGCTTGCGCAAAGTATGTGAACCTCGCTGTGGGTAACTGAGGCGGCTCTATGTTTCTGAAGTAGCCGTCCTGCGATGTGTGGGAAATTGGGCTGATGTCAACGTCATCTAGTCTCGTGGCAAAAAGGTGAAGCATTGTTTCTCCTCTTCTCCTTACGACAAACGTAACGTTTGCTAAGGTTCCGCTTCCGTCAGCCCAACTCTGTCCATTGATCATTGAGCCGATCGTGAGGTAGTCTTCCTCAATGAGGGGTGGTGCCCAGAATGTTGATCCGCCACTTTTTAGAAAAGAACCCTCCCTGATCAGGCTACTGTTTGTGTAAAGAAGCTCTGGGTTATATCTGAGCTTAACCGACCAGCCGCGAAGTCCTTCTATGTACGAGATGTTAATGTTGATTGTGAAGCTCGTAAGAGTGTTTGCCTCGTCTATGAGCGTTGGAGGATCTACGAAAATTGTGTTTTCAGGAAGAAGTTGTGAATAAACTCCTCCGCTCATAATTGCCAGATTTAGGATTAGTAAGAGAACTAAGATTGATGCTGTCCTGTTGATTTTCACGTGCAGACCCTTACTCTAACTATTATGGGGGAATCTCCTGTTTTTCAATGTTATTCTGAGAGCTAGAGACTCGATCAGTGTGTCCAGATTGGGAGAATAGGATGAGAGTTGGGCTTGTTATTTCCGTCTTCTGATCAAGTAGACGGCTGCTCCAACTATGACGATGGTTATTACTGCACCTACAATGTAGGGGGTGTAGTCAAAGGGCTGTGAGGTTGGTTCCGTGATGGGTTCAACTTCGATGGCTGTTGTTGTGCTTTCGCTGCTCGCATATTTGTTGTCGCCTGCAAACCGTGCTTTAACTGTGTAGTTTCCAGCGGTGTTGATAGTCCAAGCGTATTGGTAGCTTCCAGCTTGGTCTGATGTGACGTTTTGGAGTAGCGTCCAATCGGTTGTTGCTGTCTTGTATAAGATGGAGACCTTTACCCCGGCACGTGCAGGGGTGACCTGCCCGCTTATCGTCACGCTTTGACCTACTTGAATCGTCTGCGCGTTCATGCTAACTGTGACACTGCTCGTAATCTTGACTACTACAACGAACTTGGTGATTGTGGCGTTGAAGTCTTCGCCGTCAAATACTTTCAGTGTGACTGAGAAATTGCCGCTCATTGCATAGCTGTGCGTTGTGGTTTCGGTAAGGTTGGCGCCTGTGTAAACGGTCTTTGCGCCGTCTCCGAAGTCCCATAGGTAGGTCATTATATCATCGCCTGCGACTGCATCTGTATCGGGAGCGGATGAGGATGCATCAAACGTTATTGTTGCATCAACTTTCGGAGCTGTTGGTGTGAACGTGAATTGCGCGATTGGAAGATAGCCCACATGTACCAGTTGGGAGAAAGAGCTGCTTAGTGTGGCGTTGTCCGTCACTGTCAAAGTTACGTTGAATAGTGCTCTGAACATGAAGCGATGCTGGATACTAGCCATGTCCTGGTACGTGGGCTGTATGGTGCCGTTAATTCTCCACGTGTACGAGCCTATTGACGAGCCGGGTGCTGCATGACTCGTTGAAGCATCAATCTGAACTAGGTCTCCGACAAGAGGTTTAGCTACTGAGATTGTGAATACAGCCACGGGAGCGCTAGTTACCAGAACTTCAAGACTCAGCTTGTTGTCGCCGGTTCTGCCATTTTCAACCTCATCAGTTATGTTACTTGCTTGGGCAACGAGGCTAGTGTACCCTCTTGGAAGGGCTGAGGTAATCCATGTGTACTGTAAGGTCGTGGATGTTTTTGAGGCTAGGAACACATCTGTCCATTCAATTAGAAAGTTTGAGTCTTGGTGAAGAGTTGCGTTGAACGTTGCGTCGAAGCCTCCTGTGTTCTCGACTTTGACTTGTACAGTAACTTGGCTAACGCCGTAATCGATAATGTGTGGCGGTTTCAATGTTGGTGTCAGTTTGATTTCAGTTACAGCTATGTTGGGAATTTCTCTAAGTTCAACTTCGCCCCAAACGTGAATATTGTTTGTCAGATTCAGGTCCATTTCCCTGAAGTAAAGATCTTTCAGGAATTGCATGGCGTCCACGTTAACCAAGCTGATATTTGCCCATATCGTGTAATTGTGGATTGGCAGACCTCCTGTCTGCCAAGTGTAGTTCAAAGTTATCGGAGGCGAGTTACTAAGAAATGGCAGAGGTTTAGTCTGAGTTATCGGATCTGTCACGTGAACGTTTGACCATGCCAATAACCGCCTGGTGACATTGTATGGTATGAGAGTATTGGTTGCACCATCATTTTGATAAAGGGTCACGTTGACCCGCTCAGTTGAGCTCAGTGTTCCAAGGTTCGTGATGTTCACTTTAATCGAGACTATTTCGCCTAGACTGACTAGGGTTGGCACAACTTCTATTATCGAAATGGACACGTCGCGTATTATTGGCTTCACAGGCACCGAATGCAGTGTCGATTTTCCTTCGCCGTCTGTTACAGTGAGATTAACATAGTATGTTTTAGTAGTGTTGAAACTGTGCGTTGTTATCGGGAGGTTCCCAGAGACAGCGTTTCCATCGCCAAAATCCCACACATAATTTGTAATCGTTCCAGTTGGATTCCCCTGCGTAGCCGTGTCTGAGTCATAGCTGCCAAAGAAGCCTGCTCCAAGAATGTAGGCCGTGGCATTAAACACGACGGTCTCGTTCACAAAAGGATCACGGCTCAAATGAAATGGAATCGTGTATCCTGAAATTTTTGCAGCCGTGGTCGAAGGCAGATAGTAGAAACCCGCCCTCGGGTAAGTCGTGAAGAACACGCCATCCTCGGGCGTTGCTAAAGGTATCTGACCGTAAGTGAAGCTGTAGAGTTCAGTATTTCTCAAGTCAATGATAGTTCTTCCGTTGCTTTTGACTTGAAATTTCACAGACACCAACTCTCCTGGACCCTCAGGCCCAAACGTGGAACCCGAAAGCAAACAAGTCAACGCCACTGGGTTCGAGTGAGCTGGAGGAATGAGGAAAAAGGTTGATCCGTAATCCTTTAGATAGTCGCTCTCCGTTGCCCCTACGTAATCAATAATTTCGCTATCATAGCCCAGTTGAAGCGCCCAGCTCGAAATGTCATAAGGTCCACCGGGATCAGCAGTGTCATTTAGCCAGATGGTGATTGTGAAATTGGAGCCTTTCTCATATCCGTTGGTTGGCGGCGTGACCCACATCTTCACGTTTTCTTGAGCTGACGCTTTTGGAATCAGAAACACGCTCGCTAGAGCGGTTGTATGAGAAATCAAAAGCATAACTAGAACGATGGATACGGCACGTTTGATCCGCATCTTTTCTCTCTCCTTAGGATAACAGCTAATCAGTAAACGATGCATATTTGAACCTTTCCTCATATAGACCTCTAGAAGAGAAATTGAACCTACAACAACATATCAATAACCGAACTCGTTCTTGGCCATAGCATTCGCCACAAACAGTTAGGAAACCTGCTTCTGGGAGCCAAAGCGGCGCGTTGGATGAACAGCTCGTAAACCAAAAAGAAAAGAAGAAGCAAAAGGTTGCTTACTTTCTTCTCCTTAGGAAAAGAATTACCACTACAGCCACGACTACGATGGCTGCCACAGCTCCAGCTATCAGCAACATGTTGAAGTCTATGCCTCCACCGCCTGAAACCGTGACGCTGCCAATAGTGCGAGTATTATCCGCCCTGTTGACTTCGCCTGGAATCGTCTCCACAATCGTAGCTTTGACAGTGTATGTTCCCGCCTCAACATTCGACGTATCCCACTGGTAACTCAAAGTTTGAGTGGCGCCGGGAACAAGGTTAGTCACCGTGACGCTTCTTATAGCTTGACTGCCATAATCAACTCTAACTGTGAAAGTCTCATTCTGCACTCCCTTATTCTTGACCACAACGCTAATGTCAACGCTCTGCCCCTTAGACACCGAACTAGTAGACACCGACCCATCAGTAATGGCCACATCCCGCTGCGTGTTACTGAACGCACTGCTCTCAACTGCAGCTGGCGAAACCGAACCATCTTGCATGTACAACCTAACATCGAACAGCGTAAGGTCTGTAGCGCCACGCGTCTCCACCTTGAACGTAATAGTTGCCAACACGCCATTCCCAGAAACACCGCTCAAAGGATCACCAGTCAACGTGTCATTAACATAAAGAACACCGCTGTCCTGATCAATCGAACTCTCAAAACCTGTCACACCCGCACTGCTGAGAAACGGCTCCTCAAAAATGCTTGTAGCATTCAATATACTGTCATCCCATCTTAACTTGAAAGTCCAGTTATACACCCTGACAACATCGACAGCAGCAACAGTGACATTGAAGCTCTCGCCCGGCACGATGCCCAAAACCTCTTCAGGTTCGACTAAAATCCTCGGCAACGGGTAAGCGAAGTAACCGTCTGCCGACGAATGCTCAATCGCTCTCGGCGTGAAGGGATCAAACTGAGTTAGTATGCTGTCATGAAGGTCAAGTGTACCGATTCCATCATCCAACGCTTCGAACGTTATTCTAGCCAAAACTCCACTCCCAGACGCAGAAGTGGACAGTTGCCCTCCGTAAAGCGCATCGAGCACATAGAGCTCGTCAGTATAAGGCCAGCTCTGATAGCCTGGATATTTGGCTACGAAATAGCTCTGATATGCGCCGCTTGAATTGAGAAATGGTCCTTCCTTTATCGAAACCAAATCTAGCAAAGTCGTATTCCACTTCATGTAAAAATCAAAGCCAACCAGGTTAAGAACATCTGAAACTCTTATTTCAATCGTGAAAGCCTGCCCAACTGCAACCGAACTCACATCTCCTTGCGTGACCGGATCGTGAACATAAATCATCGTCTCAGGACTCGCATCGGCAACGTTAACAGGCATTGAAACAAATGCAATGGAAATAGTTAAACACAAAACCAGTAGAGCTTCTTTTTTCACAGACTTCACCTTATGAGGATTTCTGCATGTAAAGTTGCGTGCTCTATAACTGTCAAATGGAATTTAAAGTTTCTGCTCATCCCCAATTTAGGCGCGCAGTCGCTGAATTTCATTGCAGAACCACCAAGAACATCACATTTCAGGAGTTCACTGGAAAGTTATGCTGATCGTCCGAAGTTCACAGCCGCGATAACCATGTCCAATACATTGATTTTGTTGTCGAGGTTCAGGTCGCAAGCTGGATTCCACTGGTTCCAGTCAATTCCATGTGGCCAATTGTACGGATCAGTTGCTAAAGCTTTAGAAATAACACCCAAGTCAGTGATGTCAATAGTGCCGCTATGATCTATATCGCCTAAAACAGTGATACGATAATAAAGATCTTCATTAAGATTGCCGTTAGGATCGTCTCGAGTTGATGCCCAAATAACCCATATGCCTTTGTCTTGAGTCTGAGTAGCTGTGGGTTGCCAGTCATGCTGCTGATCTGTGGTAAATTGCGAGCTTGCAGACCATGTTGACCCATTATTCACAGAAGTCTTATAGTAGATATCATATGTCGCCTGTGTTTGCTGCGTCTTGGAAGACCAGAAAACCCAAATCGTGCCATCCCTCTCGACAAAAGATGTCGGATCCACATTATATCGGTTATCCGTCGTGAGCTGAACTGGATCCAACCATTGGGTTCCATTGAATACCCTGTAAAAGATTTGGTGGGTCATTGTCATGTTCTGGCTCCAGAAAACCCATATCTTACCGTCTGCAGCCTGAATAATAGACGGCAACTGGTTTATCACATTAACAGCTGGAGTTAACTGATTCTCAGTTGACCAACCTGTTCCATTAAAAGTCTTGTAAAGGATTTGTTCGGTTGTAATGTTTATCTGCCTCGCCCAGACAAGCCAAACTTTTCCATCACTTGCTTGCATAACAGCGGGATTTCCATCTCTTCTTGTGTCATTTGTCACCTGCAACTCAGAGGTCCATGACACACCATAGTTGGACGTCGTTTTGTAGAAAACCTTATTGTTCCCGGTTCTGTCAGAAACCCAAAAAACCCAGATCGTGCCGTTAGACGTCTGAAGCAAGGCAGGAGTCCGGTTGTTCCTGCCCTGATTATTCGTCAGTTGAGTGGCGTTAGTCCAGTATCCTCTGTAAACCTTGTAAAGTATTTCAAACCTGTCAGGATTTTCAGGCGGAAACTCCGATTGCCACGCCACCCATACATTTTTGTTTTGCGCAGAAATCACGGAAGCAAACTCGTCAAGCGGCGTAAAGTAATCAGTGATAATTTTCCCATTATCATCTTCATAAGTAAAAGTCGGGTCAACCGTGAGCAAAAACTCACCAGACCAAATTAACGGAGCAGTAAACCCGTTTCCAATTGAAATGAACACTACATTTGTCAAAAGTAGAATAAGCATGAAGGACGCATATTTCTTAGGATTCATTTGACTCTCGTCTCGTTCACTATTTCTATTCATCTGTTATAGAAAAAAAGAAGGGGAGATTGGGTTTTAGGCCGATTTTATGGCAGGATTTCGAATGTCTTGAATGCAGTTCCTCTCGCACCAAAGCCGAAAGTAACTCCATTATTGCAGAAGTATCCTTTGGCTTTGACGGTATACGTTCCGTATGGAAGCCCTGATGGGATTGTCCATGTTGCTAGCATAAGGTTTATCGGAATCTCTGTTGGTCCAAACCAAATGGCGTCAGAGTACACAGTGCCGACAACATTGCCAGCAGAATCAAGGACGTCGAATTGCATCCTTCCCCAGAAGGATCCGTGGACCATTCTAGCGAGTTCGAGGTAGACTTGGAGCGCGTCATATGGGAAGTCGCTTGCGCCTCCTCGGTTCTGCATCTTCCCACCGAAGGTTATTGTGTTGCCGTCTTTGGACATTGAGTGCTTCGGATTTGGTATGTTGACGTTGACTGTTCTGCCAGGAACTAGTCTGAAGATTCTCATCCACGTGTGATATGATGCAACGTTGCCATTAGAGTCAGTGACCTCAAGTGTCAAGTCGTGCCAGCCTAAGTGTACTCCACCATACAATGTGTACATTGATGGCAGGTCACCTGGGAACGTATAGCCGAAGGTAGGTCCGTAGGGCAGTTCCGTGCCTGATTCGTATTTTGAGTCATATGTTACGCTTCTGTACACTATTTGGTCTTGACCAGCTGCTCTGATTATCCATCTGAACGCCGATGCACTGAGCGGCGCTGGATTGCCCATGTTGTCAAAGTCGTAGCTTCCTGATGCATCGAAGGTGATCTCGTCGCCGTAGAACATCGTAGCACCTTCAGCATTGACGATGCTTTCCGGATTACCTTCAGCGTCTAATGCCAAAACAGGTTTGACCCTAGTCGTTGGCGGAAGCGGAAGAAGGGCCATGTCACCGTCTTCTCCAAAGGTAGCATAGTAGCCGTAGCCTGTGACTTCTGCAGTGTCTTGTGGTGGCAACTCAACGGCCAATGGAACGAACCAAGTCAAGTCGACGAACGGGAATGGACTCCAGAAGTGCCCGCCGACAGTCTCAACGTACATTTCGTTGAAGTCCGCGTCAAGCAGCTTCGTAACGAGAGCCAGATCCGTTTGGCCACCTGCAATGACCTCGAAGTTGACTGTGGCAAGAACTCCACTGCCATCTGCCCAACTGTACACGGTTATCAAATCGGCAACCGTTATTGATTCGCCTGCAATGCCAATGGATTTAACGAAGAAAGTCGGACCACCCATCGGAAGGAACGAGCCCTCGACAACTGGTGTCGCGGCGTTCAACCGAAGGATTCTCGGGTCCCAACTCAACGTGAACTCGAAAGCTCGCACGCCCTCGGCGTAATCAAGCTCGATGTCTACGCTGAAACTGTCACCCGGATTCTTTGGTCCAGACTCTGGTGGTGTAACAGAGACTATGTTGTCTGCAAATGCCTTTGGAACACTCATCATTGAAACCGCTAGAGTCGCAATGAACACTGCTGCAATTATCCAAATCTTAGGTTTTCCTCTCACTTTATTCACCCCATTTTCTTATCCTTGCTTCTTGTTGTAGTTTGTGCCAGCTGTTGCCAGATCGATGACGTTAACCGAACCATCGTTGTTGACATCGGCATCTGGGTTATACTGAGTCTGTCCTGGACCCCAAGGTCCGCCACTGGTAGACGGCGCTGATGTTGCGATCTTAGTCAAATCGCCTGCTAGGTCAATTTTCTCGTCTGTAGTGTACCATCCTTGGCCTTCGCCGTATCCATTAGCATAGTTGACGTTGCCGATTCCGTGGAAAGCGCTAGGAATGAAATTGGCGAAAGTAATCGGAGCCCCTTTCCATGTGATTGTGGTGTACATATTTGAAAACGCTGACAAAGCAACGTTGTTGCCGACTGCATAGGACACAAAGCTGTAGACCCAACCGCCATCTTCAGACAAGTCGTTCTTTGCAGGATCGCCAGCAGCTGTGCTTTCCCATGGGTGATACGCTCGGATTGCAGCTGGATTAGCATAGGTTCCAGGCAAATACATTCCATTAGTATCGTCTGGAATGAACCCTGTGTAGCCTGCTGCTGTTCCAGCGCCGATCGCATCGTCCCAAAGGTCTTTGTTGATCACAGGCAGGAAGCCCGCCCAGTGAACAGCAAATGCGCTAGCGACATCATAGTACACTCTGATCGTGTTTCCTTGGATCTCAACTTTGTTGACGTCCATCTGACTTGGGTAGTTCCATGCGCTGCCTGCGCCCGCAGCCTTAACAGCCAAAACGCTGTATGCATAGTCGGCTGGTTTAACAGGCGTTCCATCATGGAACAAGGCGTCAGTTCGCATTGTGAACTCAACCACAGTTTTTCCTACCCAACCTGGATAGTTGTTTGTTGAGCTCCAGCTTGTTGCCAAAGTGCCTATCTCGTTAGGCAGGTTGTAGGGGTTTCGGGAAATCATGGTGTCGTAAATGAGGTAAAGCACGTTCCAGTCCCATAGCCACTCTGAAGTGAGCACGTGTAACGCTGAAATGTCACTCTTGAAACCGTACACAATAGTGTTCGCTGGTCCACTTCTGCTGGTTCCCGGTCCGCCGATCCAATTCATCTGCTGGAATGACCAGGTTTGGTCGGTTCCGAAGCCAGCTTGATTGACTGCACCATCCCAACCGGTTCTGTAGCCTTTGACGCTCTTCGCAGCCCACAGCCAAATCATTGGGCAGTATTTGTTGGCAACCCATTGCGCTTGAATTGCAGCGTTTCGAACATCGCCCAGAGTCAATGGATACTTGACTTTCTCTGCATATTCGTCGAATTCTGCGTTCTTGAAGCCGGGATAGTTGTTAGCCCAACTGTACTGACCCATACTTGAGTGCATGAAGTCAAAGATATGGTCCGGATCTGCGGTAATGCTCCAACCGCCTGTGTAGATGTTATAGTCGTAAACGACCATAGCCATGTTGAAGCACGTTGACCTTTCGGCAATACGCTTGTCAATACCGTTAGCGCCCGCAGTTGCTGCTTCTGGAATTCCAACAGTAACCATCTCAGCGTACAGGTCTTCTCCAGCTTGTCTTCGGTTCGGGTCGTCAAGTCTCATCCAGAACTTCATGTTGGGTAACTCTTCGATTGCACCGTCATCGCCAGTGCCGTAGATTCCGTCAGCACCAGGATCTCTCCATTCTCTCCAAGTGTCACCATCGTAATCTCTGAAACCACCTAGCTGGAACTCGACGATTGCGGCAGCACGATCATAAGGGTAGGTGTATCCACCTGGACCCGCATCAGCCACCGCAGTCGCATTGGTCAATGTTGAATAGTCTGTGAAGCCCTCAAGCGCAGGAACAGGCATAATTGTCTGCATGACGTAACCATAACCACCCATGAACGTGGTCGTGTACTTGTCCTTGTTTGTCAAATGAGCCAAAGCTCGCCTGAAATGCCAGGCTGCAATGTCACGCACCCCAGACGGGTTGAAAAAATTGTTCTTCACACCAGTGCGAGGCGACGTGATAGGCCCAGTCGGCCACAATTGGTTGTTAATGTCAAACTCCATCATGCCAAGTTCAGCAACCTCGTTCAAAGTGATCGCTGGATCAGCCGCATGAGCAGTTATGAACGTGCTGCTCAAAGGCCAATCGTTCATGTCAATGTCTCCAGTAGCCAAGGCAGCCTCTTCTTGAGTGGGGTCATTGTATATTCTGATCAGCATGTTGCCAGTCAGAGGACCCCCAGCTGTAACTTTGGGGATTACACCCAGAGCCATCGTTGTCAATGTAGCAAACGCTAGAAACAAAGCTATCGATCTTATAGTTTGGTTCATGAATTTTTCCTTCTCCTTTCTCGTTTTTCGGTGATACAAACATGGGCTTTGGGAAATTTAAGGCTTTGTGCTATTCCAGTTATAGAAGAGACTTACAGAAGACAGCAACGACGTGCGAAAACAAGGCTTCACGAAACTTTAAAATACCTCGCCCACGGACACATCATTCTCCGAAGAAAACGGCCAGTCCAGAGAGTGAAAGGTGGAGAATATGGGGCTTCGAGTCTTCATATTAAAAAGATCTCTGTTCTCAATTTTCCTCGTCTTCTTCGTTCTTGCACTGAACTTCATAATATTCCAGCTTATGCCAGGAAACCCTATGGAGCTATTTGCAGGTGCGAACAGGATTAGAACTCCAGAGATGAGAGAGGACATAATAAGAAGATTCGGCTTGGACAAGAGCGTCACAGAAAGATTCTGGCTGTACATCATCAACATGCTCACCTTCAATTTCGGCGCCTCGTTCCGCACAGGCGACTACATAATAAACGAAGTAGGAGATCGCCTATTCAACACACTCCTTCTGATGGGCATCTCGGAGATACTTGCAATCGTAATAGGCATCACCATTGGAGTAGTAGCAGCACAGAGAAGAGGCGGGATATTCGACAACGCCTCAGTGTTAGGTTCATTAACGACCTATTCGCTTCCATCCTTCTGGATAGGCATGGTTTTACTTTTAGTGTTTTACTTCAACCTGCGTTGGTTCCCAAACGCGAACACATATCCGCCTGCATGGGCCATAGTGTACCAATCGACAGGCGGCATACCTCCGAAACTTATTTTGGGCAACCTTCTAGGAGTCCAAATCGCTTTACCAAGCATAATAGAGATCCAAGGTCGGCTGCTGCACCTGTTCCTTCCAGCCTTAACTCTAACTCTATTCAGCTACGGCGGTTATGCGCTTATAACGAGAGCCACAATGCTAGAGACTCTGTCGGAAGACTACATATTGACTGCAAAAGCAAAGGGCTTGAAAGAAAGAACAATCCTGTTTAAACATGCCTTGAAGAATGCTTCACTGCCACTGATTACTAACATTGCTTTGACTTTCGGCTTCATACTAAGCGGCGCAATAATAACGGAGCAAGTGTTCACCTATCCTGGACTTGGACAATGGACTTGGCAAGCAATAGCCTTTAGCGACTACCCAGCCCTGCAGACGATATTCTATCTGATAGCTCTTTGCGTGATTGTGGCCAACTTCGCAGCAGATCTTCTGTATGGAATCGTGGATCCACGGATCAAATACGGGTGAACAAATGACCATAAAGAAGCCAACCTACAGGTCCAAGCTAGCGTTCACACTCAAGAGATCTAGAAACTTCCTAAACGTCTTCCGACGAAGCAGACGAGGCATGCTCGGCATAGGAATTCTTGTCTTCTTTTTGTTCTTAGCGATCGCCGCCCCGCTACTGACACCTAATGACCCCACATTTGACAACTTTGTGTCAAGTGACTATTCTCAACCTGTATGGTTCAAGTATCTGCCTAACGCTGGAAGCATATCCGAAGACACATATCCTATAAAAGACCCGCACTTCAAGTCGGCTAACTCACTTTTTGGCAGCGACCGGGACTGGAACTTCACTGTGACAACGCCCTATCCTTCATTGAGCAACGTCACCATGCGATACGCAGACATAGGAAGACCGGTGGAATACGGTGGGTCAGGTCCTGGATCAGCAGAATTGGTGTTCTACAGAACTAGATCTAGAGTACCCGCAGGAGTAGTCTTTGTTACCATGACGGATAACTTCAGTTATCCGTATGAATCGGCCCCAGAGAGGTTCACTGCCGAAGTCGCAATGCTGGTCAACGGAGCTGAGGATGTAAATGTCGAGATCAGATTGTTTGTTGCCAACGCAAGCGGCGGTCCACTTCTTATAGGCGACTCAAGCTTTGACAAATTCTACCTTTGGGCATCATCAACAATTTCGAACACAACAGAAAACTGGATAGTTCCCTCAAGCGTCGTTGACTCCTACGAATCACGCTTGGTCGAGCGGATTCAAAAAATCACCGGGATAATCGGGCTGAAAGCAGCAAAAGCAGTTTTTCCGACTCCAGGAAAATACCAGTATGGCCTTGAAGTAATATTCACAGACCAAAATGCCGGGACAATAAACAGAGAAATAACAGTGAATGTAGATGATTTGAGCTTGAGAGTATATGGAAACGCTTACGGCGTTCTTGGCACGGACCAACGAGGAAGAGATCTATTTGCGCAACTAGCCTACGGAGCACGCATTTCCCTTTTTGTGGGGATCTTTTCAGCTGTCGTGTCAGTAGTCATCGGACTGTTTGTCGGCTTAATCTCCGGATATGTAGGTAGAATAGTAGATGAGATCCTCATGCGATTCACAGACGCGTTACTAGTCCTTCCTGGTCTACCACTTCTACTAGTTCTAATCGCTGTACTAGGGCCTTCGCTTTGGAACCTGATCATGATAATCGGCGTTTTAGGATGGATGGGTTTCGCAAGATTGGTCAGATCCCAGACTCTCAGCCTTAAGGAAAGACCTTTCGTAGAGGCAGCAAAGGCAATTGGAGCCGGCAAATGGCACGTAATATCCAGACACGTGCTGCCCAACGTCATGAATCTGGTTTACGTTTCACTTGCATTGAACGTTCCAAACGCCATCCTATCAGAAGCAGCTCTAAGCTGGTTGGGACTCTTTGACCCTAATCAAGCCTCATGGGGAAGAACACTCTACGACGCACAGCAGTACAATGGCGGCCAATACTGGTGGTGGATAGTTCCACCGGGAATATCAATTGCTCTGGTGTCTCTCTCCTTCATACTAATCGGGTACGCACTTGACGAAATACTGAATCCGAAACTGAGACAGAGACGCTAGCGAAGATTGAACCTCTCTCCAAAAAAACTGCCCAGCAATCCGCCGAACAAAATAGCAATGACAGGGATGGGAAAAATGCCTCGGAAAATCATAACAATCGCGCTGCCGCCCAAAGCCTCTCCAGCGACTGCAAGATGTAAGAAAACAGGCAGATTTAGACACAGGTAAATGATGACAAGGGACAGGGCAATGGCAACAACGCAGCTTATGATAAGCCTCTCCAAGTCTGCTACCACAATGCCTACAACCGCACTTCCAAGGAACAGAAGAACAAGATCAAGCTCGACCAGCGAAGCTCTGGAGTACAAGGCTGGCAGAATGATGGAAGCCAAGAAGATAGCCCAGCCTGCGGCTGCGGCGATGTCTCTCAGCTCTTGTCTCAACATTACACCAATGCGAAGGTGAGGAAATAGGTTAATATAGTTTCGGCTGACCGGAAGTTAGTTGATATGGCCTTATCAAAGCAGCAAAAAGTAGGACTTGTCCTCCTAATAGTAGTAACTGTTTCATCGATTTCGCTGGTTGATGCCACAACAAGATACGTGGGCTTCTTCAATGCATTAGCCAACATTGAACTGAGACGAGGTGACCTAACATTCGTCACAACCCAGCGGAGTCTGAACATCACCATTAAGCTGAAGATTGTCAATCCAACAAGCTACAGAAATCTGCTGCTGAATGGCATGAGCGGAACAGTCTTCTATGAAGGAGAAAACCACACTGTAGTGGTTTCTCCTGGAGGACCGCGCTCCGGAACACCATATCAGGCAATTGAGACCAACCTCTGGGAGCTGCCTGAAAGCTACGTCTCTCTCGCCCAACCAATGCAGGTGCCTCCATATTCAACCAGTGTCTTCTCAATGAATGTCACTGCCAAGGGTGAGACAGCGGAAACCTTCAGTAAATACTATGAAAAGGTGGGGCAACAGAATATTCGATGGCAGCTAGCTTTACGTGTCTCGCTAACAACTCCAACCTTTCTGGGAATAATGGAGCTACAATATGACCTTGACCATTAATAGACTCGACATGAAGTCAGAGGCGCGTAGAAGGGTGGTTCAACAAAATGCGAAAGCCACTGAGCTTCTACATTCAAAAAAGCCTTATATTTCACGTTCAGCTTATCCATACAATTCCTTCAGAACGATTAGCGAAATCGGAAGGTACCCGAATGCCACTGCTTGACGTACAAGATCTGAAAATACATTACACAACGCTTAGAGGTCCTGTGAGGGCCGTTGAGGGCGTCAGCTTCGGCGTGGAAAAGGGCGAAGCAATGGGACTTGCAGGCGAGTCTGGGTGCGGCAAAACAACAGTGGCTCTGTCCATTTTGAGACTTCTCCCAGGCGCCGGCAAAATACTTGAGGGAAAAATATTCTTTGACGAAACAGACATCGTCAAGCTTGCTGAGGACGAAATGAGAAAAAACATGAGATGGAAGAGGATAGCGATCGTCTTCCAAGGGGCCATGAACGCTCTAAACCCACTATTCAAGGTTGGAGACCAAATAATCGAAGCCATTGTAACACATGAGCCTGACGTTTCCAAAAAAGAAGCTAACGAGAGAACTCTAAAACTTCTGCAGCTGGTCGGTATAGGCCCCACAAGAGCGAACCACTATCCTCATGAATTTAGCGGCGGAATGAGACAACGAGCATTAATTGCCATGTCACTTGCCTGCAATCCAGCCCTCCTAATAGCAGACGAACCGGGAACAGCGCTAGACGTTATCGTTCAAGCCCAAGTGCTCAGACTTCTTCGAGAGTTGAAAGTAAAACTCAACCTTGCCATGATACTGATCACTCACGATCTGTCCATAATAGCCGAAACATGCGAAAAAACCGCGATAATGTATGCTGGAGGAATTGCCGAGTATGGAGACGTGGTCGGTGTATTCAAGCAACCTCTGCACCCATACACCCAAGGCCTGATGGGGGCTTTTCCAAGCATTAAAGCGGCAAGGACAAAGATGACCTCCATCCCGGGACAACCACCCGATCTCTTGAACCCTCCATCTGGCTGCAGATTCCATCCAAGATGTCCTTACGTGATGGACAAGTGCAGGGAGAAGATGCCTGAATTGGAGGAAATAAGCAAAGGTCATTTTGCGGCATGTTATCTTGTATCGAAATCCTAGGAGCGGCACAACTATGACCCAGGATGCTGTTGTAAAAATCGAAAATCTAGTGAAGTGGTTCCCAGTCAATGTAGGGTTTTTCTCATCCATAGTTTCTCGAAGCCAAGTCTACGTTCGCGCAGTAGATAACATAAGCTTTGATATTGGAAAAGGCGAAATCTATGGTCTGGCAGGCGAAAGCGGCAGCGGGAAAACAACCACAGGCAGACTAATTATCCGGCTGATTGATCCGACAAGTGGGAAAATAGAATTTCAAGGAAAGAACATTACAACACTGTCAGACTCTGAACTGAAGCCTCTTCGTCAAAAAATGCAGATAGTCTTTCAAGACCCTTACGAATCTTTGAACCCCAGAATGACAGTACACGACATTTTGTCAGAGCCACTTCAAGTTCAAGGACTAGGTCATGATGAAAAGCAAGTTGAGGAGAGAGTTCACAAAACCCTAGAGAGCATAGATCTGGTGCCTCCCGAAGAGTTCGTCTTCAGATACCCACACGAACTAAGCGGAGGACAACGCCAGAGAGTTGCAACAGGAAGAGCATTTGTACTAGATCCAGAATTCGTAGTTGCTGACGAGCCTGTCTCAATGCTTGACGTATCAATACGTGCAGAGATACTCAACCTTATGTCAGATCTTGTGGAGAAAACAGGAGCCTCGTTCCTATACATTACACATGACTTGGCTCTAGCTCGACACATGTGCGACAGAATTGCAGTGATGTATCTTGGCAAAATAATGGAGAAAGGCCCGACCGACAAACTGGTATACGAACCCCTGCATCCTTACACACAAGCACTAATCTCTGCAGTACCAGTTCCGGATCCTTTGGTAAAACGCAGTGACATCGTGCTACAAGGCGAGATCCCCAGTCCCGTGAATCCACCCTCAGGTTGCCGATTCCACACGAGATGCCCCATCGCCGAGTTCCCACTCTGCAAAGAAAAGGAGCCACCACTCAATGATTACGGAGACGGGCACTGCGCAGCCTGCAACCTGATTGGGACAGCAGCATGGAAAAAACTCAGCCCCACGACATAGAGAACGCATTCAAAGAGATCACATAGAACGTCTCTTGTCTTCTGGCACGCACGCATTAATCAGCAACTCCACAGCAGAAATCCTCAAAGGAATAATCTCTTTAAGGTCAAGGGTAAAGCAATTCGATGAAGGACAAGACATGAAGATTGGACTGCTATTCATTGGTCTAGTCTTAGTGTTCGCTGGACTCACGCTCAGCGGCATATCAAGAAGCCCAATCACAAGAAGAGACGAGGAACTTCAGAAGATCGCAGAAGGTCTAAGAGACATCCCGGAAGTGTCGAACGTCAACCTAACTGAAGGCGACTCATTCGTCGCCAAGTACTATGGCGGCGGCTCGCATGTCGATCCAAACGAAGTGGTTGTAAACGTTTACGATCCATATGGTAACCTGACCATTGGAATACTGTATGCAGCACAATTCCAAAAAGGAACCCTAGCGAACTACACAGGACCTTACAGAATTCAAGTGGGCGCGCCTGGGCTGATTGATCCCGCATCTCCCCTGCAAATAGTGATATTCAAAATGGTCGTCTCAAGTCGAATCGAATATCCCAATTCGAATTTGCTCCCATTCGGGATTGCATTCATATTTGCGGGAGCTGGCGTTTGTATTTTTGGCGCAAGCTCCAGACGCAAGGCGTCAAGGAAATTCAAGAAGACGCTAAGGTAGCCAGTCCCATTCAAGAAACTATTTTAAACACCATGCAGCATCTTCTCGCCATAGGACCTCAACGAAAATTGTCCAAACATGATGAAGACCTCAAGTCTCTTTATTCAAGAATGCAGCTTCGACATCGGCTCCCAGTCAAACTGCTGATGAGAATCCCTATACCAAGTATGCCGTTTATTATTACTAAGAAACTACCTCTCCTGGAAGGAATTTTCCATGGCATGATCTTGCCAGTCTTCGTTTTTCTCATACGGATCTTCACATACTGGCTGATCCCCACAGCAACAATTATGTTTGGATTCCCATTGAACATCGCCATAATACTGGCTGTGATGGCACTTCCTTTCGCTCTCTTTGCTAGAGTCGAACTTGAGAGATCAATAAATTGGTGGAAAAGCGCGTTTGGCTCATCAACGCAATGGGACACTTCGAAAACTGCACAGGAACTTGTGGAACTTTTCAGGAAACAACAAAAAAGACAAGACGATGAAACCTAGACCCAGCAGTGTGCATAAGCCACGCGCATGTACGCGGTAAGTTCAAAAGATTACCACGCCCAGGTTACGGAAGCAATAATGTGGGATGCCCGGCTCATCCAAGAGCCATGGTTTCCGCTTAGAATCGTTTTGGTCTTTGCAGACAAGCTTTAAAGGGTGTTCGCGGTTCAAGGCGCGCGCTACAACAAGCTGGACAAACTTCCTCGACGCCTACTACGCGTAACGCAGAATCGATCATCAGAAACCTCTTCCCCTTTTTCCATGAAACATTCCTTCAGAACACGTCTTCTATCCACGCCGTTACTTTTTTGTCAGCGTCCGTCGGATAAGAAACACCGAGTTTTTCAGCTGTCTCCGTCGCCACTGCATGAAACAAGCGCATCATAGCTAACAAGCCCCGCTTGACATCGACTTCGTCATAGTGGGAAAACACATATCGCATCAGTTTCAATACCTGCGGATCTGCCCATTTCTCTAGGAAGCGCCCTCTAAACCACGTGTCATAATTCCAGCCGCACTTTGCGCGTGCATGCCACTCGATCATTCTCAACAAAAGATGCTGCATATAACAGTCTGAAGACATCTTCGCCCACCACAACTCGCCTCGCTTCAAATGCTTAGCCGTGAAGACAGCATGATACAAGAAGTCATTGACTACTTGAAGAAACTCGCCTTGCGAAGGTGCCTGAGGAGGCACGGTTGCCGCTGAAGACACAAGTTTTTCCACCTGTGCCGCCATTCCGTCCTTGTCCAGAATCACGCGCATGCCGCGACCGAAGGTGTTCACAACTTGGACAGGAGTCATCTTGGCTTGTAGAAGCTGTTGAGCTCTGGCTAAGGGTATGATGGCAAAGTCGACGTCGAGCATGCCCTCAAACAGCGCGCGGCGCTCCATCTCATCTCCAGAGGTTGTCGGCTCAATAAAAGTGAGTAGAACTGTGCCGATGTTCTCGAGCCACTCAGCGGACTTCACATAGTATTCTGGGTCTGATGTGACAACAATGATATCCAAATCTGCCCATTCGTCCGCCGGCCCAACAACACGAGCCCTAGACCCAACAATAATTGCAGCTCTAATGTCCACGCGGGTCTCAGCCCATTCAACAAACTGCTTGACCAGCTGCTCGTACAACTCATGAATGCCCGACATACACGTCATCCTGCCTTCAAGCTGCTATTACTATTGCCTACACTAGTCCAAAAATCCATATGCCTTGTTCCGAGCCTTGCATACAGCAGTCTTGGAAGAGGTGGATGCCAGAAGCAATAGAGAGTCTAGCCTACCCTTTGCTGTGCGCTTCGCCAGCTAGTTAGATGCTTTCTAGAACGGTGCGTATATTCCTATGAACACGAGCCAAGCTAAGATAGTCTTTGCCACGAAGCTTAGTATTATGCAGAATCTTTAGCGCGCGCATATTGTGTTACTCGGAGGCGTGCGCACTGGAGCAACAACCCGCGCCATATTTGACGCCAAATAGAGGGGCCTAGCACAGTTGCACACACAAAACCCCTCACAAACTGGCAATCATTCAGCACACACTTCTCTAGCTAAAAGCAGCTCAAGTTACTCCCGAAATCGAAAAGTGCGGGGGGTGGGATTCGAACCCACGAACCCCTACGGGATGGGCTCCTGAAGCCCACGCCTTTGACCTAGCTTGGCAACCCCCGCAACTGCAACGCCTCTTACAGAATTCGACGAAATAACTTTTGCTTAGAAGCTCTGTTTCGAACGAGAGCCGTGAGGACCTTAGCTTGAGGCAGCCATTTTGCCGTGTGTCTTTTCGGAGCAGTGTTCCTCTTCTTTCAGGTTTAGGGTTCCCCTGACTGTGTCATCTTCGCGATCTGCGATGGCGAATCCCATGTCTTTCATCAGTCCAATAGCCCGGCGATTGTCTGGTAACATTATGCCATAGATCGTTTCAAGTCCCTTGTCTTTGCATATCTCAATCACGTATTCAATCATCTTTGTGCCCAAGCCCAAGCCTTGCCAAGGATCTGCAACTATGAAAGCTATTTCGCCACTTCGTCCATCAGGCTCAACTATCAACCTGACGACTCCTAGGATCTTCCGACGCCCTTCTTCTGTGAGTTCGGCTACGATGGCGATCTCCCTGTCATAATCAATGTTGCAGTATCGGACTCGAACCTCATGCGGCGTGTCCTTAATGATTTGAAAGAACCTGTAGCGTATAGATTCCTCTGAGAAACTCTGGAACATTTCAAGCCACAAGGGTTCGTCTTCAGGCTTTATCGGACGCAGAAGAACCGTTCGACCATCACGGAGCTTCCACAACGTTTCATATTTTTTGGGATACGGACTGATGACCAAGTGCTGGTGGGGCTCGATCTTAGCGAACACGCGACCCTTGTCAATAACTATTCGAGCATCCAGTGCAATAGCTTGGCTTTCGTTAACCAGCAATGGATTGATATCTACTTCCTTAAGCTGGGGGAAATCCACCAACATCTGAGAGAAACGAACCATGATTTCCTCTAACTGCTTAATGTTCGCAGGCGGCATGTTTCGGAAGCCTTTCAAAAGCTGAAAGACCTTGGTTTCCTCCATCATTCTTCTAGCCAAAGTCTGGTTCAACGGCGGCAGACCAATCGCGAAGTCTTTGAAGACTTCAACTCCGACACCGCCCATTCCAAACAATATTACTGGACCAAAAAGAGAATCATACTTAGCCCCCAAGATGACCTCCTGACCTCGCTTCTCAACCATGTGCTGAACCGTCACGCCCAGAATCTCAGCATGGAGGTCGTATTCTTTGGCACGATATGTGATTCGATCAAACGCTTCCCGAAGCTTCACCTCGTTATCGATGTCAAGTACTACCCCACCTGCATCAGACTTGTGGACAATCTGGGGCGACAATATCTTAGCCACAACCGGATAGCCAACTCGTGAAGCTACCGTGACGGCTTCGTCTGGAGTCCGAGCCACGAAACTTCTAGCCACAGGTATGTCATAATATTCCAGAAAGGTCTTGGCTTCAGCTTCGTTCAGCAACTCGCGGTTTTCTCCCGCAGCGTTCCTCATTATGACTGCAAGTGGGCGTTTGGGCGAAACAATATCCACAGGCAGTTCCTCAGGCGTTTCATAGAGCAGTTCCAAGTTGCGTTCGTACTGATACATGTACATGTACGCTTTGACGGCTTGTTCTGGTGTCGAATACGTTGGCACGTTGTTCTGGTTGAAAATTTGGTTTGCTTCTTCGACTTCACCGTAACCCATGAAGCACGTCAGAATTGTTTTGTAATGGAACTGCTTCTCCTTCCACAAATCCACGATGCTTTTGGCGATTCCTGCAGGATTAGCCACGGCTTGAGGAGCATATATAATTAGGAGACCGTCGACGTTTTCATCGTCGAGACATAGCTCCACAGCTTTTCTGAATCTTTCAGCCCTCGCATCTCCCAGAATGTCAACTGGGTTTCCTCGGCTCCAATAATGAGGTAAAATGCTGTTAAGCTCGTCCATAGTTTTCTGACTTAGCTTAGCCAGACTTCCGCCTCTGGCCAGAAGCGAATCCGTAGCCATCACGCCTGGACCGCCAGCGTTAGTAATTATGGCAAGATTTGGACCCTTGGGCAAAGGCTGAGTGCCCAAAACCTCAGCTGAGTTGAAAAGGTCGTTGACCTCGTCAACACGAACCATTCCCGCGCGTTTGAACGCTGCATCATAGACCAAGTCTTCACCTGTAAGAGAGCCCGTGTGCGATGCCGCTGCTTTGGCGCTCTCGGCGAACTTGCCGGCTTTTACAACGATTATTGGTTTTGTTCGGGCAAAGTGCCTTGCAGCGCTCATGAATTTCCTTGCGTCAACAATTCCTTCAATGTACATCAGGATGCTTCTTGTTTTAGGATCTGTGCCGAAGTAGTCTATGAGGTCGCCGAAGGCAACGTCGATCATTGAGCCCAGAGACACAAAGTGGCTGAAGCCTATGTTCTCGTGAATAGCCCAGTCAAGTATGGCAGAGCCCAATGCGCCGCTCTGTGAAATGAAAGCCACCTTACCAGACTTGGGCATCTTTCCCGTGAAAGTGGCGTTGAGATTAATGCCGGGATGAATTATACCTAGACAATTCGGACCTATGATTCTCAAACTGTATTTCCGCTGAATCTGCAGGATCTTGTCTTCAAGCGCTTTGCCTTCAGGTCCTATTTCCTTGAAGCCAGCTGAAAGAATTATGACACCGATGATTCCAACTTTTCCGCATTGCTCCACAACGTCGGGAACAGTCTGAGACGGAGTGGCAATTATTGCTAGATCCACGACTTCTGGGAGCTGCTCAACAGATTGGCAAGCCTTCAAACCCAATATCTCTTTCTTGCGGATGTTAACTGGGTAGACTTTTCCCTTGTACTTTGATTCAGTTAGGTTTTTCATCAGCGTATATCCGACTGTGCCCTCTTCGTCGCTTGCACCGACCACGGCTACGCTCTTCGGGTTGAATATTTTGTCAAGGTTCAGCGTGACCAACTGCTCCACCTTCTTGACTAGCGTCCCACTGTGCTATGCTTCTCGCTAACCAACTCTATATACGCGTTATATGAAAACTTAAGAGAATCTGTTAAGCTAGCGGGCGGGCTCTCTGCGTTTCACCAGTTCCACGCGTCTCTTGCCTTTTGTCAAGGCTGAAACGTAGATTTTGCCTTCCACTTCCATTTTCATCAGTGTTCTGTTGAGCATTCCGAAACCTAGGTCTTCATGAGTTTCCTTGAGCAGGTTGAACAGATCTTCGTCCGCCATTGCGCCTTTCTTTTCCAACGTTTCAACGATTGTTAGATCTAACGGGTGCGGTCGCCATGTTCTGATAGCCAAATCAGGTCACACCTCTGTTCAATACTTTTATGCAATGGGTGTCGTGGGTTTCTGTACTCGACGAACCTGCTTCATGAAGCTCTTGTACCAAGTTTCCATGTCGGGCGGAATAGTGGGTCCAATCTTCTCGACAGCTTTCTGGAAGTCAGCAAGCGTCACTTCGTTGGATTTCACGTCTTTGCGCAGCGCGTTCATCGCAGCTTCTCGACACAGGCCGTCGATGTCAGCTCCTGAGTACATCCTCGTGTCGGATGCTAGCCTTTGCAGGTCAACATCCTTAGCCAGTGGCATGTCTTTGGTGTACAATTTGAAGATATCGAGGCGTGCTTTTTCATCGGGTTCGGGCACATAGATTAGGCGATCGAACCTGCCGGGTCTGAGAACCGCTGGGTCAACTATGTCAGGTCGGTTTGTGGCTGCAATTATCACTACGTCTTCCAAGGTGACGATGCCATCCATCTCAGTTAGCAGCTGGCTTATTACGCGTTCGGAGACGCCACTGTCAGCGTAGCCCATGCCCCTGCGTGGCACAAGGGAGTCAAACTCGTCAAAGAAGATCACAGCTGGCGCAGCCATGCGTGATTTGCGGAAGACCTCTCTGATTGCTTTCTCTGATTCTCCGACCCATTTGGAGAATACTTCGGGACCTTTTATCGAGATGAAGTTGGCCTCGCTTTCGGTGGCAACTGCTCTGGCCAGCAGTGTTTTGCCGCAGCCAGGTGGACCGAAGAGCATTATGCCTTTTGGTGGGCGTATGCCCATGCGTTCGAACACTTCGGGGGTCTTGATGGGCCATTCGACTGCTTCTCGCAGTTCCTGTTTGACTTCTTCTAGGCCGCCTATGTCTGTCCAATGAACTGTGGGAATCTCAATGTAGACTTCGCGCATTGCGGTGGGCGTGATTTCTTTGTAGGCGTTGATGAAGTCTTCCATTCGGACTTCCATCTTTTCCAAGACTGCAGGCGGAATGCGTTCCTCTTCCAAGTTGATTTCGGGCAAGTATCGTCTCAGAGCTTTCATAGCTGTCTCACGGGCTAAAGAAGCCAGATCAGCGCCTGTGTAGCCATGAGTCATGTCTGACAGCTTTTTGAGGTCGAAATCCTGCGTCAGCGGCATGCCACGCGTGTGAATCTGCAGGATCTCATTTCGTCCCTGTTTGTCTGGCACGCCGATTTCGACTTCTCTGTCGAAGCGTCCGGGTCTGCGCAGTGCTGGGTCCAATGCGCCCGGGCGGTTGGTTGCGCCTATTACGATTACGTGTCCTCTTCCGCCGAGGCCGTCCATTAAGGCTAGAAGTTGGGCGACGACGCGTCTTTCAACTTCGCCTGTGACTTCCTCCCGTTTGGGTGCTATAGCGTCCAGTTCGTCCATGAATATGATGCTAGGCGCATTTTGCTGAGCCTGCTGGAATATTTCACGCAGTCGGGCTTCGGACTCGCCGTAGAATTTGCTCATGATTTCAGGTCCGTTTATTGAGAAGAAGTTGGCTTCAGACTCGTTTGCAACCGCACGCGCTAGCAGTGTTTTGCCGCAGCCTGGGAAACCGTGGAGCAAGACGCCTTTTGGCGGTTCAATGCCTAATCGTTGGAAGATCTCAGGGTGCCGCAGTGGGAGTTCCACCATTTCTCGGATGCGTTGGATTTCCTCCCGCAAGCCGCCTATGTCTTCGTATGTGGTGCGGGGCATACCTACTTTTGCTTCGGGTATAGGTTCGTTGAGGATTTGAAGCTGGGTTTCGTAGGTGATGCGGACGATTCCGTGTGGACGTGTTTTAGTGACTGTGAATGGGATAGCGTGGCCGAGCATCATTACGAGCGTGGTGTCGCCTTCGACAAAAGTGCGCTCCATCAATCGGTTTTTCACGAAGCTGGTGAAATCCTCGTCTACGTTTAGGCGCATGTCAACCGGCGCAAGAACCACGTTCTGTGCGTCTTTGACTTTGCCCGGTCGGATGAGAACGTATTCGTTCATGGCTACGCCAGCGTTTTTTCTCGTGAAGCCGTCGATTCTGATCAAGCCTCGGTCTTGGTCTTCTGAGTAGGCTGGCCACGAGATAGCTGCGGTTGTGCGTTTGCCAACGATTTCTATGACGTCGCCGGCTGAGAGGCCGAGTTTCTGCATGGTTTTCTGGTCTATGCGTGCTATGCCTCTGCCCACGTCTCGTTGGCGGGCGTCGCCGACTCGTAATTGAATCTCACTCATGCGTAATCGCTTCCAGTTACGTAATAACGGTCTATATCGGGAAGTTGCATCTCTTATTT
>Ga0315296_10000874_pt1 | contig 26862 bp, 24 predicted proteins | sample YL17G14_18_MG_FD_203921 | JGI IMG/M metagenome (GOLD analysis project Ga0315296, IMG submission 203921) | Sediment microbial communities from Yellowstone Lake, YNP, Wyoming, USA - YL17G14_18 | ecosystem: Environmental > Aquatic > Freshwater > Lake > Sediment | place: USA: Wyoming | collected... | reverse complement strand
GTGCCAGTTTTAAGGACAAGATCATTTCCGTGAACGGGGTGGATTATGTCCAGGTCTGGGACGAGGATACCCCGGCCACCCTATTTGCTTCGCTTGGCTCATCGGCGGGGATCGACATCGGCAGTGGGGTTATGCTGACCACGGCGGCCTACGTTATCGTCTATGAGACCTATCTGCACCTGCTCGATGTAACGGAGGGCGGGGTCCATTATCGCTACCGGACCCGCTGGTGCTCACGGAACGATGAGACCGACTTCGATGATACGGGGGCGGGCGATACAGGCCATAAGGACTTGGAGGCAGGTTTGCGGATCAAGGGGGCCGCCATCTACACGGCGGGCAGTGCCAGTATGCTCCTGATCTTCACGAACCGCAATATCACGGCGGCGGCCCTGGTGGACGATGCCCTGGTCTTCCGGTTTGACGAGATTGCGGGTTCTCGCGGTGCCGTGGCCCCGGACAGTATTGTCAACGATCCGGAGGGCAACGTCTACTATCTCGGCACCGATTGGGTCATTCACAGGGTCTTTAGTGACGAGCGAATCTCGGATGCCATCGACACGACCTTGCGGGGCATCAATCGTACCTACGCACCCTATGTGCGGGCGGCCTACATCGAGAGCCTGGATCAACTATGGTGGGCCATTCCCAAGGACAGTGCCTCGACGGGCAATGACAAGGTGGTCCGGCTCAATCGGCGTACGGGTGGCTGGGAGCCGAGTTCCAACGTCATGGACATCAGCAGTTTCGGTCGCTATGCCCAGCAGACGGCTCTGTCGATTGACGATATCGACACGCCCATTGACGAGTACGACCACGTTATCGACTCCGTGGAGAACGCGGAAGGGTGGGCCTATGACGTGGTGGGTGACTACAGCGGCTACGGATGGCGGGTGGCAGATGAGTCTACGGACAAGGGCAATTCCTATACGGGCTCGGCCGTGTTCAGTACGGACCTGACCAATGGGGCGAGCCTGAACACGTACAAGCGGACGGAGGGCGTGTGGCTGTGGTTCACGGCGGAATCGGCGTCCGCCTCTGAAGTCAGTGTGGCCGTGCGCACGGAGACCGAGGACGGCTTCACGAATTACGGGACCGTCAATCTCTACAGTACCAAGCGCAGCATCATGGTATGGCTGGCCATCGACGTGCGCGGCGTACAGTTTGACGTGCAAATCTCCGGGTCGAATCCCTGGGCCCTGGAAGGTGCCATCTTTCAATTCAGTTTTGATGGTTCAGCGTAAGGAGGTACTTTCTTGCTAATAGCCAAGCAGATTCAGATTACCAAGACAGCCCCGGTAGCAGGAGGCACGGCCGATCTGGGCCGACTGGCCCGGGAACTCCAAGCCTACAATCTTACCGTCCAAGCCGCGATTGCGGGCAATACGAAGTCGGGCACGTTGGTCATCGACAACGGCACGGCACGACTGACCCTGACGTTCGCCGAGGGCAAACTTTCCAACGTGGTTTCAGCGGCATCGAGCGGCGCGGCATTAACCTGGACGGCGGCATAGAGAGGCGCAAATATGAATAGTCTGTTCGATACACTGACGCTTGGCATCTTTGAGCGGGATGAACCCAAAGTCAAGGAATTGCGGACGCCGGAGGCCGTGGAATCCAGTAAGAAGGCACTCGGTATCGCGAATGCTCCGATACCAAACTACCCAACGGCACCTGTGGCGGGCCTCAGTGATTTAGAGAGACAGGCGGGTGAGTTGGCCGGCAAATACGGCACTTCCACGCCGGAGGGCTTCGACTACCTGCGCTCCATTATCGAGGATACGGGCGACTTCACGGAGAATCCCGAGATCAAGGCCCTGATGGACAAGGTGCGCCGGGCAGGTGAAGAGGAGACGAACCGCGTGGGCCGGTCCCTGCAAATGCGGGGTGGCGCGACTTCTTCGCCGGGCCGGGATATTCTCGGCCGGTCTGTGGAGGATACGCAATCCAACATATTAGCAGCGTTGGCCCCTTACGCGGAAGCGGAGCGCGGCCGCAAGTCCTCAGCGGCCCAGGCACTGGCCTCGTTGGGCGAGAACGCCACCTTGAACCGCTTGAACGCCCTGAGTACGCAGGGGGCACTGCAAAGGAACCTGGAGCAGTTGCGGCAGCAGGCGGGCTACGAACGGAAGATGAAAGAACTGAACTTCCCCTACGAAGTGCAGGCACCCATGTACGCCCGGGTTGCGGGCATGCCCGTGGATTGGAGCGTCACACAAGACCCCAGTCTGATGGAGCAGATAGGACCCCTGCTGGAAGCAGCCGGAATGGCCGCGATGGCCAGTGACCGGCGAGTTAAAGAGAATATCCTTCCAGTCAAGGGGGCATTGGACAAAATCCGGCAGTTGAACGCATACACCTACAATTACAAAAGCGTGCCGGGTGTGCGCAGGGTGGGTTTAATAGCGCAGGACGTTGAGTCTGTCATGCCGGAGGCTGTGATTGAGATAGAGGGCGTGAAGCACGTAGACACCTACGCCCTGCAATCCCTGATTGTACAGGCAATGAGCGAGCTGGTGGCTATAGGCCAATCCCCATAGAAAGGCGACACGCATGGCGATACTCGATCTTCGCAGCAATGAAGGCAAGTACGGCGGCTCGGCCAAGGCGGTGCGGGACCTCCTTCAAAATCTTGGCCAATTCGAGCAAGGACGCCGGGAGATGAGTGTTCAGGAGGCGGCCTTGAGGGCACTCTCCGAGCCAGGGTACGAGAATGAGGAGCCTGGGGCAAAGATGGCCCGCGTGAATAACGCCGCCCTGACCGCCTATGGCAATCCCAGCGTCGGCAAGGGTGTGCAAGGGGCCATGCGCAGCGTCTTCGGCCGGTTTGCCCCATCGCAGAGTCCGACGATCAGTGCGATGGCCGGACAGGCATTGCAGGCGATCGCGCCACTCAATGCGGTCCAACGCGTGCAGAAACAGTATTACGAATCCTTGGCACAGAGGGCGGCAAAGGCGGCGAGCCAAGTCCTTATCGCAACAAATGAGGAAACTGGCGAGCAAATGGAGTGGAAACCCGGTGACGATATCCCGGACGGATGGATTCTCAGTAGGCCGGGGACCGCGCGGGTCAATCGCGCGAAGGAAACGCAGGATATCATAGGCAACTACAGGATGCTCAATAGGGCCGCGCTGGACCCTAAAACTGGCGAGGTGAAGGACCCGGAACTCAAGACTAAGGCGGACCAGTATTTCAAGGATCAGGTAATGCCGCGTCTCACTCCACAGAAATCCAAAACCAGTGAGGGCGGCATCGGAATAATGCCTGATTGGATGAAGGTCAAACCGGGAGCGAATCAGGCCATAGGCGATGCGGGTACGATGGGACCAAGCTCGCTCGCACCCGTGAATATTACCCAAGCCGATGGCGTTGGTACGGACTTCGGCACAGGCGCAAAGGCGACCCGTGAGATTCTGAGCCGCCGGTCCCTAGTGGTAACCCCTCAGCCCGAACCGGCCGCTTCCCTTGAATCCGACGTGGCCTGGACGATGGCTTCCCCGGGAATGGGGTTAAAACAATGGGGTGACGCCATTCGCCAACGGGGCGGTGACGATGAAGATATTCGTAAACTGGAATCTGCGATCCGCAGTGGCAACCGGGAATGGGTGACAAAGGCACTGGCAATGCTGAGGTAGGCGCGTGGCGATTTTCGATACACTTCCCGATCTGAGTACTAAACCGGTCAAGGCGGGATTATTCCGGGATCTGCCAGACCCAATGGTGCGAATGCCCAAACCGGTCGGTAAGGGTATCCTGTTTGCCGATTTACCGGAACCGGAGATTGTCACCCCTTCTGATCTGGGCGTTACCTATCCCGAAGTGACCACATTCCCGCAGGCACAGAAAGCCGCAGAAGCATGGCGGGGTGCGCTCCCGGCCACGCCGGAGTTGGACGTGTTCGGGCCACTGGGGACGGAACGGGCACCGAAGCCGCCCGGCTTGCAGATGGCACCGGAGAGTACGGTAGGCCAAGTAGTGAACCCGGTTGGTCCCCAACCTGCCCCGACAACCTGGCGGCAGGAAATCCACAATGCCGTGGAACGGGGTGGTCTGAGAACTATCGCCAGCATCCCCGGAACGGCGGGGGCCATTGCGGGCATCCCGAAAGACTTCGGACCCCAACCGCCGCCAGAAGGGGACTTGGAGGCCCTGCGCAAGTTCCACGAGCGGTACGCCAAGCTCAAGGCGGGCGAGAATATCCAACAGCCTGCCGGTCAGCCGATCTTCAAGGACACGGTTGAGCAATTGCGCGGGATCGCCAAGACGATCTACGAGGATTCCCTACGTCCTGAGATCCAGCCGCAGAAGAAAGGCGTCTGGGGCTACATCGCCAATACGACGTTCGAGACGTTGCCCTTGATGGCGGTTTCGACTGCTGCGGCTGTGCCTACGGGTGGTCTCGGGGCCTTTGTGACCGCTGCAATGGCCGAAGGAGAAGCTGCTTATCAGGAAGCCGTCAAGAAAGGCGCCACGGAAGATCAGGCCCAACTTGAACGACTGATCGTCGGGACCATCAACGGCGTTATCGAGCGTTCGCAGGCCGATCAGATCCTTTCACTGGGCAAAGGTGTCGGCAAGGACGCTCTGCGGCAACTGGCACAGTCGGCCCGCGCGAAGGCATGGGTCAAACTCGGCAAGCAGGTTGGGAAGGCTGAACTCAAGCACATCGCCAGGGCTGCCAACGAGGGTCTGGAAGAAGCCTTACAGGAAGGCGTCCAGATTGGGGCTGCGACGATCCACGGTGACAAGATCACATGGGAAGCCGTCCCGCGAGTCGCCCAGGCCGGTCTCGGCGGTCTGACGGCCGGTTACGGCCTGACGGGTGCCGCTGGGGCAATGCAGGCGGTTACGCAGGCTGTGACGCCCGAACAACGTCCCGCGCCTATCCCCACCGTCGAGAACGGCCAGATTGCCTTTGGCACGGTGCCGGAGAATCTGCCGATTGTCGAACCAGAGCAGAAGCCCGTCCCGGCGCCGTCCAAGTCGCAGGTCATACCTGAGCCAGTGTCGGCGAAAGAGACTGCTGGGACGTCGCTGGGGACGGGAACTGAGACGCCCTTGACCCCTGACGAACTTAAAACTCTCCAGGGGCTTGGCTACGGATATTCCCGCATCAGGAAGATGAACCCGCAGGAAGCGCGGGCGGTCATTGCAAAGGGGGTGCCAAGTGGACAACCTGGACCAGTACCGCCTGTGGCCGCCGTTGCCGAAACTCCCGAAGGAGCGCCGGGTGGTGTCACCGTTGCCGAACCCATTGCGAGAAAGCCCACCGTTGTGGCCGCTGGCACTCAAAAAGTTGCGGAAAAGCCACAAGCACCCATCGTGAGATTCCGTCGAATCGCTCAATCCATTGAGGCTGGACTTCCGGCGGTGCCAGATGACCATACGAGACTATGGCGCGGAAATCGCACAGAAGGGCGCGATACTGGAAATCCAAGTTACACGAACGATCTGCCAGGAATCGCATTGCCCTTCGCTGAAGGCTACAAAGGCGGTCTTACTTACGTCGATGTTCCGACGGCTGACCTGGGGAAGTATCTGGTGAAGCATGGCGGTGCGCCGGGGGCAGAATTCACACTACCGAAGCAGTTGGTGGACCAAGCCAAGTTGGTGCCACCAAGTGAAGTTGCCGCCCCTGTGGCAGAGCGCGCGGAAGCGGTTGCGGCAGTCACCCCCGAGCAGCGTCAGCAGTACGCCCAGGATCAGGACATCCCCATCGAAGACGTGACCGACGAGATGGTGAGAGCGGAGTTGGCGCGGCAAGGTGCATCTGCTACAATCCCCCCCGTGACCGCAAAACAAGGGGTGGGTGGCACGCCAATATCTCCAAGCCCCAAGCCACCTGGAGAGACAGGTTATGTCAAGCCGGTTCCTCCGCTCGATCCGAGAGGAGCGCCAATCCTTCCTATTCAAGTCGTGGTGACTGGCGATTGGCAAAAGCCAGTGTCTGTAGAAATAGGAAAGCGCGGGCGGATCACCTTGATGGCCCCTTACAAACCATTCGGTCAGGACTATGCTACCCGTGAGGCAGTCCAAAATGCCCTTGACAGGGAATTCGGTGTACCGACAGAGGAAGGAGTCTTTTACCGATATACAAATAATGCAAAGGAGATTTCGATTGCCTCCCGTGGTGAACTGCGACCATCAGTCCACCAAATAGATCAAATACCAGAACGTGGCGTTTCGGTGTCGATTGATCCTACGTATGGCGTTTTGGCTTATAAGTACGGGTACAAGTTGACTGGAAAAGTCATTGGAACTGGCTTTGACGGCGAACCTATCCTTGACCCACAAACAATAAAACCTCTACAGAAAAAGTTGACACCAGCCAACGAGATGTCTGAGGCTTATAGAGGGGGACGAAAGAATACAATCGAGGATGGACTGAAGCGTCTGGATTGGACGCGAGATCAATATGAAGCAGCGAGAAATTTAGCATCGTCGGTTGTTGCTGAGGGTGACCCTTGGAATGGTAAGCCTCTCGTCATCGAATATTTTGAGCCTTCCCCGCGCAGCCAAGGCGCGGGCATCCAGCCGCCCGCCCCGGCCGAGATCGGCCCGCCTGCGCAGCCTGGCGCAGCGGTGGGGGCAACTGAGAAGACGGAGCAGGGAAGAGGGGAAGTAGTCGGAGGTGGACTTGCGAAATCCTCAGCAGAAGTAGCCGAACCAACTAAGCGACATCGTATGGCTGCACAGGTTGCTGAGGGTATCAAGGATGATAAGATTGTCAATCTTCTCCTGAGACGATACCCCAAACTCCTTGATGCGGCCGGTGACATTCAATTTTCCAGTGCGAAACCTGTTTCCGGCTGGTTTGACGAACAGAAGAATATCGTCTATCTCAACCCCATTTACATTCCTTCGCCCGTTCACGGTGCCCGTATTCTAATGCACGAACTGATCCATGCCTATCAATTCAATCGCCGACGTGGGGCGTTTGATGCGGGATGGGAACAGGTGATTAAGAAATACGGGCTGGAGGGTAAAACCGGCACTGAGATAATGCGTGCCTTGGCGGAACTTCCTCGTGAGGAATATGAATCTCTTCCAAACGAGAAGAAGGCATTTGCCGGTGAGAAGGCGATTCGTGATCGTGTGATGTCATTATTGCAGAAACCTGCTGAAATTCCTCAACCGACCCCGACTACCGAACCTGCCCCCCCAGCCGAAGCGGGGAAGGGGGAAGAAGCCGAAAAGCCTACGATTGCAGATTTTCGCAAGATCGGCGCAGTGATCGAATATATCAGCCCAGCTACGGACGAAAAAGTACAAAGATCATGGAGGATTGTTCGGTACAATGACGCCCCGGCTGAAGTGAAGAAACAGGTGGATGGTCAAGCAGACGCCATTACTTTGGGTTACAAAGACTCCGATGAGGAGATTTTCGCCGCTCGGGAAATCCGCAGAGACAACAAAGAAGTGATGATTTCAACCTCTAAGGATGGCACAAGCGGTCTCCTTGGCTGGAATCTCAAGAGTGCCGTCGAACAAGCCATCGAAGAAATCGGCAACTTCACGTATAGGTCTGATGTAGCTGCCAATCCGCTTAATGAAAGCGCAAAGAAGGTTGTAGCCTATGCCAAGCATATCCGCGAGACCACTGAGAGGACAAAGGCCGAGGCGGAGGCCGAGGAAAAAGCACAGGATAAAAGACTTAGTTCCCTTGTCGCTCAATACCGGACAATGCTGGAGGAACGCGCCAAGACCCTGAAAGGTAAACGGGGCAAAGTGTCAATCACCTACAAAGGCGAGACGACCGAACATGATGCGACAATCTATGGCCCGTTGGCGATTATCAAATGGGGCGACGCATCAAAGTACAACGTCGAACCCTACTCTGTGACTCATGTGGCGACTGGACGTGGTGCTTTCAAGACTGGCAACATCAAGGACGCGAAAGAGTTCATTGCATCCGTGCAGGACTTGGACTGGAATTTCAAGGCTGAGAAGGACGTGCCAGAGGCGACAGCCAACAAAGCCAGAAATCTTTCCCGATACTACTTCCGGTACAATGACCAGAAGGAACCATCGCGAGAGAAGGCCATCGCATTTCTTGAGGGGGAGTTGGGCGAGACGGTTGGAGCCAACGCTGAGGTTACGAACGCTATCGTCTCCAAGGACTTCGACGCCCTCAAGTCCCTCCTGGAAGCCAAGGAAGGCAACGAGGCCAACCGCGAGCAGTTCACCCGCGAGACCGGCGTCACCCTGCCCGATTCCGTGGCGGGGACGGAGAATGCGATTGGGGAGTGGGTCAGAGGGAACAAGCTGCCAGCCGGTATGCGTCCCGGTTTCAAGTCCGACCCCACCGCCGAGGGGGAAGGCAAAGGCCAAGGCGGTTTCGTGCGGTTCGGCGGCAGGAACGTCACGATTGTTCAGTCTGGCGGCAAGTACCACGTCACGGTGGACGGTAAGGCTGTCGGGGCCTTTGATTCGATGGAGGATGCCCAACATGCCGCAGGCTCGCAAGGTAAGATCGCCAAGCCCTGGCTGACCAAAGATAAGGTCAAGTCGCCGGACGCCGAGATTGAGGACTTCTTCGGGCGAACGCACGTTCTGCCTGTTCAGCGAAGCCTCATGGGCATCAAGGAATGGCTCAAACAGGGACTCCGCGAACGGTTCGTATTCCTCGGAAACCTTCCGAACACGAAAGAGGCTGTGCTTGCGAAGGACATGGTTCGCACCATGCCCGAGGAACTTCGGGCCGCCAGTGGGAAGGCTGTGAGTGATATTGAGAACATCATCAACAACACGGACGCACAAGTCCAGGCTCTGGACCCTGCCGGACTTGACCTGCTGCGGCGCAAGGTCTTCGTGCTGGACCTTTTGAAAGAGGCTGAGATTGACCGATCGGTGGCCGGCGACTTCGAGGTGGATCAACTCAAGGCCGAGAATGACCGGCTGGACGCCCTGATGGCGAAAGTCCCGTCCGTCCAAGCCGCCTACGAGGCCCGGCAAGCCCTGTGGGAGCGGATCAGTAATGACTTGTTCGACCGAGGCGTTCTCAATGAAGAGGCAAAGAATAACCGGGCCTACGTTCGCCATTTTGTCCTGATGTACGCCAAGTCCATGCGCCGTCCCCTGTCGAAACCCAAAAAGCTCGGCGAACCTTACCGGGCCTATAAGAAACAGCGCAAGGGTTTCACGGGCGACATCTCGACCGACTACCTCGCTGTGGAGATCAAGGCCCTGGCGGACATCTACCGGGACAATGCCATCGAGGACATGGCGACCGAGATCGGGAACAAGTACGACAAGCGGAAGGAGTATGGCCGGCGGGCCAAGGCTGCCAATTTTGAGCGGCTGGTGGGTGGTCCCGAGAACATGCGGCGCATCCAGCAACTGCGGAATTTGATTGCCGAATCTGAATCCGGGGACGAGGGCCGCAAGGAGTGGATCGAGGAACTGACCGACATGGACCCGACCTACCCGTTCCGCAAGAAAATCGCCATGTTCAAGTCCAAGTTAGAGAAGATTCTCGGTGGACTGCCCGACGAGGACGAAGAGGGTTTCTTCAACATCCTCAGCAAGATCGTCCGCGAGCGGCCGAACGACGCCGATGGACTGGCGGCCCGTGGCATCTTCAAGGCCATCCACGAACGCGAGCAGATGATAAAGGATACGCTGGCCGAGAACTATCTGACCCCGGAGCGATTGGCGAAAGGTGAAGGGTACGTAGAATGGTGGTATAAGCGACCCAATCTGATCTATCTCGCCAACACGATCACTGAAGCCCAGATGGCGATGCTGGTCGAGAATTCGGCCGAAGAGGCGGGCGACATCCTCCAGATCCCCCGGGACGCCATGCGGCAGGCCCTCGTATTGGGTGGCAAGCGCAAAGGAATGCTGATCCCCGACTGGCTCGCGGCGCAGTTGAACAATCTGCCGGTTAGTCACCGGAGCAATCTCATTGTCGAATCGTTCACACGACCGGCTATTCAATTCCTCAAGCGGTGGTATCTGCGGATCAACCCCCTGCGGTACAACTTCCGTAACCAGATCGGCGACCTGGAGCGGCTGAACGCTTCCGGGCAGACCTCGGCCCTGAAGTATCTCCCCCAGGCCACAAAACTACTAGTGACGCGGACGGGTGAGACCTTCGAGAAGGCCCGGGAGTACGGCGCCGTCGGATCGAGTCTGTGGCACGAAATGAACGATCCGCGCACCATGAGAGAATTTGAGCGGTTTGCCAACATCGGGAACCAGAAGGATTTCGCCTCTGCTGTCAAGTCGGTCTTTACTGCCCCATTGAAACTGGCCGGACGTGTCGGGCAGTTGGAGCAGGACCTGACGCAGTTTCGCGAAGACCTCCTTCGCATGGCCGTCTACCTCAAGACACTGGGCGACATCGACCAGGGGCGCGACCTGCGGCATTGGGCCGGGAACCTGTACGAGATCGAAGAACTTGCCAAGACGGACAAGTACCGGGCTGCGGCGAAGCACTCGCGAGAGACCATGATTGACTACGGCGCGTTCACGCCCTGGGAGAATGACGTTCTCCGCAATGGCCTGATCCCCTTCTACTCCTTCCTCAAGAAGAATCTGACGTTCTGGCCGAGGGCCTTGAAGAACGCGGCCAAGGAGGACATGGAGGGCGACACCTTCAAGGCATTCCTCAAGGTGGCTGCCGTCAATATCCCGGCGTGGCTGGTCCGGGTACTGGCCGTCTACGGGCTGGCTTGGCTCTGGAACCATCGGGACGACGAAGTTCAGAAGAAAGAGGAGCGGCTTGCCTTCTGGCTCCGGGCACAACCACACGTCAATATCGGGAATACAACCCTCTGGGGTGAGACGGCCCTGAACGACTTCGCGGAATGGGTCGGCATGGAGCAACTATCTGGAGTCCTGTGGCGCTATGAGGCGGGTCTGATCGGGGGCAAAGCGGCGGCACTGGAGGCGGCGAAACTGGTGGCTCAGGCCCCGGTCAACAAACTCTACCAGGGAATACAGCCGTTCCTCAAGCAGGCGCAGATGGCCATTACGGGGGTCGAGACATATCCAAGCGTATTCCGGCCCAGAATGGCGGCTCCGGCGGCCAGTACGAAGTCCTTGGAATCGGCCATCCTCGGCCTGATCGGCGCGGATGCCAAGAAGTTCTACCAGACGGCGACCGGCAGCAGGAAACTCGAAGACACTCTCTATGCCTACTTTGCCGGCTGGTTCGGTCGGCCTACGGACCCGGATACGCTGATTGACGAGATCAAGAAGTCTGATGCGTGGACATCCCTGCTGTCTAAGTCGGCCACGACGGGTCGCAAGCCCGGACAGGCCAAGAGCGGCAAGGAAGCAGACTGGCAGGAGACACAGATACGTGCCGAAGGGGTTTTAACTCCCCAGGAACTGGAGAAATCCCGCAGAGAGATACAGGCACAGAAACAGATTGCGGGCAAGTCAGACGCCGAACTCCGCAAACTGATCTTTCAAAATACCTATCAAACGGACGTGAAGGACAGTCCGGCGAACGATTATGAGGGCCATGATGAGGGTGACGCGAAGGCGGGGAAAGGGATTCTCGTCCGGCAGATCCGCATGGAATTAGTGCGACGGCAGAAAGAGGGCAAGTAAGATGAAGCAAGGAATGCTCATTTTGGGTTTGATACTCGGCTGTGTGAGTGCCGGTTTCGCGCAGGGTCCGCAGACGGGCAATGTCTATCATCATGTGACGGTCATAGACCGGCTGGGCCAGGAGGCCACCCTTGTCACGGTCGAAATCTACCAGCCTGCGACCAGCGACTACGCCACGATCTATAGGGACCCGCGCAGTACCGCGATCGCACAGCCCATGACGGTCAGCAGCACGAACAGCACGTTGTCCGGCGGGGCGTTTTACTGGTGGGGTCCCGATGGGTGGGATTACAAGGTGACTACGGCGGAAGAGATTCAGGACAGTTCCCAGATGCCAAGCCTGGATGCCCAGAATCATGCCATCGTTCTGGAATTAGCCTCGGACAAGGAACTGGCGGCGATTGCTGGGTTGCCTTCGGCGGCGGATACTTTCCCCTACTACACGGGATCGGGCACGGCGGACTTGGCGACCCTGACGGCCTTTGCCCGCACCCTGCTGGATGACGCCACTGCCGGTGCCGCCCTCACAACCTTGGGCGTGACTGCCTACGCCCAGACCCTCCTGGACGACGCCGATGCAGCAGCGGCCCGCACCACTTTGGGTTTGAATGGAAATCTGACGTGGGGCGATGGGACGGGGTTTGTCTGGACGATGAATGGTGTGGGGGCCACGAATCAGACGATCAGTTTTGGCAACGGCGTGACGACTTTCAGTAATGACCTAACGGTCAGTGGAAACATCAACGCTTGGGCTACCAGTACTATTCATACTGCCGGCACACTGGTGTTCAAGGACCACGATGATAGTACGGCGGTAACTTTCGGGCCGGTCGCAGATGGTACGACAACTCTCGGCATTACCGGCACCCTCAACGCCACGGGACTCCAGGTGGGCGGTGCGGCCGTCTACAGTGTGGGGGGCACTGACATACCTGTGACCGATGGCGGACTCGGCGTTTCTACACTGACGACCGCCTACGGCCTGCTGGCGGCCGGAACAACGGCTACGGGTACGGTGCAGACTCTTCCCGCCGGACTCACGACGCAGATTCTGGTTGGTGGCGGCGCAGCGGCCTTATCTGCCTGGGGCACGGACATACCCACGGCCGTTACGATAGGATCGGGGTACATCTATCGGGCCGGGGGCACGGACGTTCCTCTGGCGGATGGCGGCTCCGGCGGCTCTGACGCCGCTCATGCCCGGCCCAACTTTGACCTGGGGGTCATCAACGTCAAGGACCATCCCTATCATGCCCGGGGCGACGGCAGCGCGGTCGAGGCTGATATGACCGCAGAGACGGCGGCGATCCAGGCGGCGATCACGGCGGCGCAGGCGGCGGGAAGCCGTGAAGTGTATTTCCCTAACGGGACCTATACCATCAACTCGCCCCTGACGGTTGCTACGGGTCAGTATGTGCGGTTCACCGGCGAACGGCTCACGACGATCAAGGCCGGTGCTACCATGACGGCGATCTTCAACCTTACGGGAGCCAACAACCAGTACAACACCTGGGAAAACCTGTATCTGGACGGCAACAGCAAAGCGAACTACGGAATCACTATTGACCACGGGGCCAATACCCATATCATTGACTGCTTCATCACCAAATGCTTGGTCAGCGGGGTTTACATAGCAGACTCCTGGTACACCAAAATCCTGCACACAAAGATCAATTATTGCGTGGACGGCATCCAATTTACCGGGGCTAACGCTGTCACGATCCTGGGTTGCGATATCGGTATCAATACCGGCATTGGGATCACCGCGAATCAATCCTATGGCCTGGCAATTCACGGCTGCGGGATTGAACTGAATGAGAAGGCAGGTCTCTACTTTTATCAATGTAGCGGTGTGACGATTGACGGAGGGAATTACTTCGAGGCCAATGCCCTTACTACGGGGTGGGTCACGACGGTCCCGTCGGCACGCACGTATCATGCGGACATCATTCTCAACGGTGTTACACCTGCGAGTGGGATCGTCTACGGTGTCACCTGCAAGGGCGTGACGATCAGCGGGAACTATTTCTATTCTTACCCCGACGCGGACTGTACGATTCTGGCCGGAGGAGCGGCGGGTTTGGAGGTTCGGGGCAACGATCAGCGCGGAGCGGATATTCCCTGGATTGGCAAGTGGGGCACTTACGCCTCCGGCGAGATCATAGACCTGGAGATGTCCGGCAATGCAATGAACACCGTAGTAGAGGATGGCGTAGCCGTCTCCGGAGACCCGACATTTACTTCTGCCACAACCGTATGGGCAACCGCTGATGTGGGCAAAACCATCCTCATCATCGGTGCTGGAGTTGCGAGTGCCACTCTCTACGCGACGGTTGCCTCCGTGAATTCTGACCACTCCATCGAGTTGTCCGTGGCACCGTCAACAAACGTGCCGACTGCCACGTTCTACTACGGAACAAATGATGGCGTGACCATTTTGGGCGGACTGGGCACGGCCGCCACGGACAATCTTGACGCTCACACCTGGAATATCCGGCAGACCAATCGAAGGAACTATTTCCCGCAGGACTTCCTCAACTACGCCAACTTGGCCGCTGGGGGTGGTACGATCACGCGTGGAACCGGCACGCATCAAGGCAAGCCGATCATCGACATTTACCACAATGATGGCGCGAGCAATCTCTGGGGCGTCACACTGGACATCGCCAACGACTACCCGGAGTTGTTGGGAAAAACAGTCTGGTTTGGCTGCTGGTACAAATATACTACAGGCACCCTCCGGGGATTCTGCCTTTATACCCCGAACGGGTATGACAGCGAATCGTATGTGGCGGGTTACGGGACTTGGCAGTTCCATTCGCGCGTCTACCAGATTGCAGCCAACGCCACAACTTTGCAGTTCGGCGTCCAGAAGCTCGGCACCGCCGACGCCCACCTCTACATCACGCCGCCGATGCTCTGCCAAGTGGGGACGCCCTACGACGATGCGGAGACCCAGCCGGTGGAGTTCCGGGAAGGAGTGGTGGTCAAGAACGGCACCTCTGCCGGTTACGTGGACATCTTTGAAGCCAGCGGGAGTGGCACCAACAAGACCAGAATCCAGACGGTGGCTCAAGCGGCAGACATCACCTACAGTCTGCCGGCTGCGTATCCTGCTGTGACTGGTTATGTACTCAGCGGTACGGATGCCGGAGTATTGTCGTGGATAGCTGGGGGCGGGTCTGGTGCTTCCTTCACTTTCACCGGCGCGGATGCCACCCCGGACGCCGCTGGAGAGTTGCAGTTCGATACGACCGTGGCGGGGTTACTGACCGGGGCACTGGTCTGGTGGGACGGGGACGAAGCCCGATATCTGGTGGACTTGGACGCTTTGCCAAGCGACGATGCCTACGTGGTGGCCTATAGTGCCGCCGACGATAAGTTCTACATGAAGGCAGACGATACGGCGGGGGCACCTGTTTGGAACACGATCGGTGACGCCGCCGCCGATGGCAGTGTGGCCTTCGGGGGCACCGAGCAGATCATCACCTCCACGCTGAACGAGGCCAGCCATAACGCCCTACTGTTCAATCATACGGTCGCTGATGTGACGGCGGCGACGACGATCTTCAAGATTCAGAGTACAGACATCGACGATGCCGATCTGACATACTTTATGATTGCAGAGAATGCGGGTGCCGATCCGATCTTTTCTGTGGATACTATGGTGAATATCGGGGCCGATGACAAGCCGGCCACCTTGGTCGTCCACAACGGCGGCGCTGTCACGTTTTATGATTCCTCGGATGATACTTCAGTGCTCTTCAGTGTGGCGAACGGAGCAACCGTGCTGGGCATTACAGGCGGGATCTCGGTCACGCAGGATATCACGATCAGCGGTAACGATCTGATTATCGGCACGGCAGCGGCTGGGGTTACCCTGACTGGGGATAGTGACGGCGCTTTGGAGATCCACGGGTTCGGTAATGGGGATGACGAGAGCATCACCATCAACTTGGACGACACGGCAGATACAGCCACGGTATCATCCGATACGGGGGTGGCGACCATCAACTTCTCCGGCATGGCGATTCAGGCGAACGGCGTTGCCGTTCTTTCCACTTTGGCAAAGGACATCGTGACGACTTCGCCATTGACCGTGAACGCTGGGGCCAGTCTCAATGACGTGTTACCCGGTGCGGACGCCGATGTGACATTTGCCATTGCCGATGCCGCAGCGGACGGGGCAACGAAAGGTGCAGCGACTTTTACCGCTATCGACTTCACGGCAGCGGCGGGAGTCATCAGTCTCAGTCGCACGGCTACACTGGCGGGCAATCCGGCTCTGGGGGCCAACGGGGTGGAATTTGCCACGACCGGCTTGATCTTCGAGGGGGCCACGAACGACGAATTCGAGACCCTGATTACCGTGGCCGATCCGACCACGCCCGACAAAACGATCACCTTCCCGAATCTCACGGGCACGGTGGCCCTGACCACGAATGATCTGAGCATCTTTGCTGCCACGACCTCGGCGCAACTCTATGGGGTCCTGAGTGACGAGCAGGGCACGGGCGTGGCAGTCTTCTCCGATTCCCCCACGTTCGTGGACGACATCACTATTGCAGCGGCGGGCGTCCTCTTGACCGGCTCCAACGGCAGTCTGACCATTCTCGGGAAGGGGGATGGGCAGGACGAGGATGTCAAATTTGATCTAAATACGACGGCGAATACGCTGACGATCACTTCCCCGGCGAGTTCCCTGGATAAAATCGATGCCACCGGAATTACGATTACAGCTACCGGGTTCGTCGGGGCCTTGACCGGCAACGTGACCGGCAATGCCAGCGGGACTGCAGCCACATTCACCGGAAATCTCAGTGGCGACGTGACGAGCGTGGCGATGGCCACGACGATTGCGGCTGATGCAGTTCACGACACCATGATTGACTGGGGTTCTGGTGCCACACAAGTGGACCTGGCGGACATTCCGGGGGGTGTAGCTCCAGCCAGCGTCTTTGACTTTGGGGCGGCAAGTGCTCTTGAACTTCCCAACGGCACTGATCCAGACTTGGCTACGGCCGTGGGGCGAGTCTCCATTGACACAGACGGTGGCAACGAGCCGAATTCTGTTTCCCTGCGGACTCTCGATACGTCTACCGGCAAGAACGATCAGTATGTCCTGGCGGATAGCCGTAAGACGATTACCTTCACGATCACGGAGCCGGACCAACTGGCACAGTCGGGCTTTTTGCCGGTGTGGAGCAACCAGACCGGCTACATCTTTGTCATCACAGAGATCAATGCCGAATCAGATATTGACAACTTCGATTTTACCCTGAAAGAGCGCGATGCAGACGGGGCCAATGTCACTACCATCGAGGCTGTGCAACTGACTACGGACGGCACGTCGATGTATTACGGCAGTGTGACTTTCGCCGATATTGACCACACCTCGATCGGGGCTGGGAATAGTATCGGCTACACCAAGTCGGCGGACGATGCGACTTACGTAACTGTCACAATTTCGGGATATCTCAATGCGGACGTGGACTAATAGGAGCCTTTTATGAAACGAACAGTCTTAGGTGTTCTGATCGCCCTGTTGTCGGCCCTGCCCCTCACGGCGGCCAACAACTTTCCGCAAACATCTCTCAGTTTGGGGATGGCGTATGACGATGCGACCGCAGAAACATTCACTCCCGACAGTGCCTACACGTTTTTTACGGGTGGTGACGCCATCGGAATACGATTTTCTTCCCCCGTAGCACAGACGGATGGCGCATTGAAACTCTACGCTTACTGCACGGCCATCGCGAACACACCCGAGTATACCGCGACCCTGCGCGCTTCCGCCTCAGCGGAGGATGATACGGACAGGCCGGATGATGATGCAGGCCTGATAGCGACCAGTGACGAGATCACACCCTCGGCCAATGATTGGGAGGTTTTCACCTTCAGCGGGATCACCCTGGTTGCCGGCACGACCTACTGGCTCGTTATCGCCAATACGGACGCGGGCAATGAAGGCACCGACACGGCGACCTGGCAGACACGCGGAGCGATCGATGGTCACGCGCTGCCCGAGATTCTTCGTCCTATGGCCGCCACTACAACCGTAGATGGTTTTTCCAACGATCCCACCGTTATCACTACTATCGTCCCCCCCTTTGTTCTTGCCTTTGCGGACGGCAGTGTCACGGGAAATCCGTATGTAGTCGATGGAGCAGCCCATGCGTCCAACCAGAACTATCGGGGTAACGCCTTCTCTTTCTCGGGAAAGGTCTCGGCCGGGGGCATAGTCTTTACGACTACGTCAAGTTCGCTGGGCATCTACAATGCTGCCGGAGACTCCATAGTGGCCGTCACCCTCGACCAGACCGCAAAAATGGAGGCTGCTTCATGCCTTTTTGCCCCCACCAACTTAACGGCCGGGACTACATATTATATGGCGGCCGGCTTCACTGCCAACTCAACCGTGGGACTAATCTACACGATGGGAGAGGCGGTAGGGGATGTGCCTGCCGATGTTCTCGCCTGCCGGCCCTTTGGCGCCGCCTACGTCGATGCGGCGGCAACGGCCAACTTGGCAGCCTCGGCGGACGCCTCGAAGATCATGGCGTTTGTGCTGATCCTGGCCGATATTCCCGTAGCAGATGCGGCACCTTCGGGCCGGCCTTCACTGATCATCATCATGGTGGGTCGTGGAGACTTGTACGCGCCCCTGGTGCCGGAGTTGTGCTGCCGGGTCCGGGACGACTGGTACATGCCGGGTCAGTGGATCTAAAACAACGAATCCCCGCCGGCGCGGGAAGATGAGGGTACGATGGCAGAGAAAAACGGTAGTCTCAGAATGACGGTTCAACAGTTGGCTATGTTGATCGGTGTGGCGGCTGGCTCCACGGCTGGATATAGGGTATTCGTGGAGCCGAAAGTGTCACAGGCCGAGACCGTAATGGCCCCGGAGATCGTCGCCGTCGAGAAGGAGAACATGCACCAGGACGAGATCATCGGCGACATGCTGATGAGACAGATCGCCGATCACGATGCCATCACGACCCTCACGGCGGACGTGAAGTACATCCGGGAGTCGGTCGGTAAGATCGAGCGGGTACTGACGAGCCGGCCGGGACCGTGACTCAGAATTCCAACCCTACTCCCAGCGACCCCGCCTGCCCGCCACTGCCAAGTTGGACCTCCCCGGCCAGTAGAATCTGCCGCGTGACGTGAACCATCGCCCCGGCGAAGCCACCGTACTCCGGCCCGTTCTGGACCTCCAGCCGGATCGGTGTCAGGCCATAACGCACGACCATATCCCCGTCCACCCAACCGATGCACGGTCCAGCATAGATCGTGGCCGATCCGCTGGTCCATGAGACCCCCGGCCGAATCCGGTACTCGGTGACCGTGGCGCGGGTGGTGAACGGACGGTCGGCCAGAAAGATGCTGTCCTCGGCCTGCCAGCGACCTACATCACCGGAAAGCCCGATAGCCCAATCCCCATGCCGCCAGACGGTGGCGCGGACCCCGGCCCGCCAGCCTGTGTCGAGATTGCCGTCGATGCCCCAGCCGTCCACTTCAGCGCGGCCTACGGCTACGGCACCGAACACGCTGAGACGCTGCGGGATAACGCCGATCTCGAGCGCGAAAAGGGCCATATTGACCTTGAAGGTCTCGTCTGTCTGCTGGCCGATGCGCAGGTCGAACACATCCTGCTCCCATGATGCCGTCAGCCGAAGTCCGGCGAAGGGCAGGTCGGTTGTGGGTCCCTGCGCCCAGGCGGTGACGGAAAACAGGGAATTCACGATGATGCACAGTACGATTTTCATGGTGTTCCTCCCTTTCACTTTATGATTTCGGCATCTTTCACCCTGAGACAGATGGCGCACATATAACCACGGGTCCACACGCCGTTTCGATCGCAATGGTCCAGTTTCCCCCACTGATGCCCCAGCACCACGCAGATCCGGCCCGAGGCGCAGAGACGGCGGATCGAGCTGTCGGTAATGACTTCGCCCGAGTTCGGATCGTTGCGGTCCACAGCGCGAAAACCGATCCAACCGTCAACCGTCCCAATCCATGTATGCACGGCATTCGGGTCAAAGAAGTCAACAATATCTCTCGCCTCTTGAATCTCTTGCAGTTCCATAACCAACTGGGATTCTCTGCCCCGCACCTGAATCTCCGTGTTCGGCTCACGCCGGTCCAGTTCTTGCCTCCAAGCGGCGGACTCGGCAGACTGGCATCGGTTCTTCCATTTCGCCGTTTCATTCAGGGCTTGCCCCCACTGCATCCCCAACACGGCCATGACCAAAAGGCAGCAGAGAAAGCCCATTATCGTCATCCATAACGCCTTGCTCATGGCAACTCTCCTTGAATCTGTTGGACAGCAGCAAAAAGCGGATCTTCGAGAACCTCTATCTCAGTCTTAATGGGGATCTCTGGTCCCATGTAACACTCCGAACCGAAGATTTTCATTACCTCCCACAGTTGCATCCCGTACCGTCCATCTGGTTGTCGGTACATTTCCCGGTATTCATCGGGACATAGATTCAGGTTGGCGTAATACTGGTCGAATACTTTATTCCCGCGATCCGTTAGCCTAATAAGTACCATGTCGTTGAGATTGACACACCGGCAGCGTTTCCGCTCGGCGGCGACAGCGGCGGCAAGGGCTTGCTCGTGGTCTGAGAGTTTCACGACCTCTTCCGTAGTATCGGGGCTATCAACGTGTCCAAAAGTCATGGTGTATCGCAACAACTCGCTGCTCATTTCAGTGCCTCCTTGATGCGGTTGGTCACTCACGGCTTCGTCTCCTTACTATCTTCGATGGTGCCCAAGTATGTCTTCTTCGATGCCAGTGCCTTTCTTACGATCTCCTCCACTTTTATTTCTGTTTCCTCGGGAAGCTGGAGGTAGAGTGTGTTCTGAATCTCTATTAAGGCATCACGCAGTTTGTTCCACTCCTTGCGCAGTTCATCCTTCTGGCGGAGAAGTTCGGCAACATCTCGCATACTGGGGTTGGCGCATTCCCAGTGACGCCCAGCATGGTAGTACATCGTCACCGGGTACACATTCGACGGCTCGCTCTTGACAAAGACGACTTCTCCAATGCCGGGTGGAGTGTACCGATACAGTACATCTTCCTCTCGGAACGGCTGGCTGTTCATAGGTCATCCTTTGGTTTCTTGTCGCGCAAATTCCTGACCGAACGCACAAAAGGCATGGCGTTCGGGGTATCTCTGCGCCGACACATAGCCCAGCATCGGGTGCGGGCGAGAACCTTGACTTCAACCCATTCGGACTTAAAACCCACTATACGAAATTCCGGTATCAAAACCCATTGGTAGTAGGGTTTGTTGGACGGCTGGCTGGTGTTGGGATCAGGCATGGGGCACCTCGCTCCTTGTGGCCTCAGCCTCTTTCGCCTTGACGCGACTATATCTCCCGCCGCACCCACATTGCCTCTCGGACAGTTTCCTGCACCCACGCTGGAGGACATGGCGGATGATCCTGCCGCACAGTTTGCATTTGGCATACATCACGAACATGTTTCACCTTCAATAATCCCGCCGGGGCTGCACCATTCTCCTACTCGCGCAACCTTTTGGCGAGTTTCCAGGCATACGTTCCAAAGTCACTCAATGACGTGCAGTTTTTATCGTGGATCGACACCCGGTACGCCTCACGTTTCACCGGGTCGTCAATCCTCTTGAGGGCCTCATCGTAGGCGTGACGTTCCTTGCGGCCGAGGGTAATCACGGTTTCCAGAGCGTCTGCAATCTCCACGCGATGACCCTTCATCCAATCGCCCCACGGTTGACCGAAATACTGAGTGAGTTTCTTCTCGACAACATCGGCATCGCAGAACAGTTGCATGGCTGGGTAGTCACCGTTGCCGGTCTCGTCCTCCAGACCCATCTTACCGGAACCAACCAAAAGTGCCACGCTCACGGCCACCTTCGGATCGTCCGCATAGAATGTGTAGGAATCGCTTGGATTGATAAGCTCATAGATCATACGATTCACTCTAAGAATTCCGGCCTCTGGGGTGATGCCGCCCTGTGAGCGGGAACGTCCTTGCGGAGTGTTCGGCCCAGAGGCCGAAAGGTGCGAGATAGAGTTCACAGGTTTCACATTTGGCCATCCTACCGGGGGTAGGGACGGGAAGTCAAGAAGAATTCTGGAATTATTTCAAGGTTTTGTTGGCAACTGCCGATGGAGTGGATATACTTCCATGTAGAAGTGGGCCGGCGCAGGTGTAAACTGCCCGGCCCCTGGTTGAACCTTCTTACGAAAGGCCCAACATGTCTACCCTAACCCTCACTCTCGCCGTCGTCAACCTCATTCTCTCCGTTGAGCGAGCCCGCGCCCGCGAGGAATTGCTGTGGCGGACGTTCAAAGCCGTAGCCTGGACAGAGAGCCGCGGCGATCCCCAGGCCGTAAATCGCAGGGAAAACGCCGTAGGCATCGCGGGAATCCGGCCTATCTGCGTTAGAGATGTCAACCGGATCATCGGCCGCGAGAAGTACACCCTGGCCGACCGGCTCAATGTCGCCAAGAGCTACGAGATGTTCTGTGCCTACGTCTACCACTACGGTCGCCGTGGCGGTCCCGAGCAGTGGGCCAGGATTTGGTGTGGTGGCCCCGATGGCCCCAAGCAAGCCTGTACCGCGCCCTATTGGCGGAAGATCCAGCAGGCCCTGAAATAATTTTCACCTTCCCACCATTTTGCCCCTTGACAACCACTTCCATGCACCAGTAAAGTGCTGGTATGTGTATGTACTCGATGCTCAAACAGTCTAACCCCATCCAGCCCCAACGGGCATTCCCTCATCGAGAATACTACACATACGTTGGGGTTGGTGGTTTTTTCCGAAGACGATGACATCTTACGATCTACGCGATGAAGTCCTTCTCAAGATGGGTTTCTCATCCTACAAAGAGTATCTTGGGTCGGATTTATGGAAGGCAATACGAAGTCGCGCACTTTCCACAAAGGGTAATTACTGTTTTCGGTGTGGTCGATTCACTTGCCTGGTTCATCACACGAACTACTCTCCTGAGGTGCTGCGCGGAGAAACCTTAAAGGGTCTGGTTCCCGTGTGCACCGAGTGCCATAGGGCCATTGAGTTTGACAAAGATGGCAACAAGCGGACTCTCAGAGAAACCAACGATGCCCTGGGTTATAAAACCAGCAAGAAATCTCATCGTAGGATAGCCGGTAAGATTCACAGGCCCATTATTGTGCCACATCATCCTCATGCGGCAAGACACAGGGCCAGCATGACTGATCCCGGTCAGCCTTGTCGCAAATGCGGAACACCTGTGGTTAAACGGATACCAAAAGGAAAACACAAAACTCGTCAAAACTATGCCTATCGCTGGTATCTGCGATGCCCGAACTGCAAAACGATGTTCATGGTCGAGTCGGCAAAGTACCTGATTGATCCTGCGGAAAAAGAAGTCAATTTCCTCAAACGGACAGGACCGGGATGGTGCCCGATATGCGGGAACTGCAAGAAGAAGAAAAATCGCGCGTGTGCCAAGTGTTTACGAGAAAAACGGGTATTGGATGAGGTCACTGCGGAAAACGAAATGGACATTGCGAACCGAGAGCATTTGCGGTCAATATCGGGGGCCGAAAGGAACAGCAATGAGTCTCGCCAAGCGATTGGAAGAGCAGGTCCGTGAAGGTCGAATGACGGAAGATGAAGCTGACCAACTTTTGTCCGACCGTGAAGCGATTTGGTCGGGCCGGGAAGAGAGCGGTCAGATGCTACTCGTGTTCGCGCCGCTGTTGAGAGAGGCGAAGGAGAGAACATGAAAAAGGTCAAAATGACTGAGAAAAAGAAGTTGAATGGCATCCGCGACGCACTCAGGCAGATCATCGGTTTTCCACCGAAAGGCTATCCTCGTCGTACCAAAGACGGATACCCGCTTGAGTTTATTTACGACGAGTGGGCCTACAAGCGAATGGTTCGATCTTATCGTGATGTTCTCAGGGATTTTAAGTAATTGGCATCTCCTAATCGGGTGCAATGACTACGCCGCTGTTGAAGGAAGTCGCTGATGAAGACCGTTAAAATGTGCGTATTGGAAGTTATGCGAAAGGCGGATCGTCCCCTGACGCTTGACGAGGTTACGGCGCGCGTAAGACTCATGCGCCCAGACGCACATCGGCTGCTGTGTTGCAACGTGTCGCATATACTGGCGAGCACGCACGACCTGTATTCCCGAGTTGCGCGGGGTATGTGGGAATTCCGTCGTTCCGAGAATGGCTGTCTATGCCAAAAATGTGGTCGAATGTACCACATCGATCTCTTGGTACCGGACGCATTGTGGGAGCAGATTAACCCGGACCGGCCCGAGGGTTTCAAGGAACACGAACTGCTTTGTGGCGAGTGCATTATGGGCCTGTTGGAAGGCACCTTATCCTTTCACGCATTTCGTTTGGTGGAATCAGATGCAGAAATTCCGACTTGCTCGCCGCTGTTGAAGGAAGGAAAATAGGCTCCTGTCCAGATTCCGCTTGCCGCCCGCTCGCCCCGCGGTAGAATCAGGACAGGTTGCAGTCTCGATGCTCTCCGACAATCCGCAAACGCGCAAGCACTTACGTCCGTCCTCCGCCGGTGCCATGCTCTCGGCATCGGCTGCAACCTCCGGCGGAGGCGGGCACTATTTGGGAGATATGAGAAATGAGTACAAACGTGATTACTCGTAGACCCGGAACACCAGAAGAGCGAGTTCTGCTTGTGTTCGAGCGGGCGGCAAGGAGATCGGGGTTTTACATCAGACATATCACCCAACGATCCCCTATGAAGTCTATTACACAAAGCCTGGGTACTATGACTCCAAACGAGTCCATACGTATGACGAGGCCGAAGAATGGCTGCGGCAGTTTGTTGTTTAGCCCCCGCCGCCGGGACCGAAAGGAGAAAGAACGATGAGCAAGTACACACGAGCAGCAGAAACAGACGATCAGGAGGAGGCAATCGCAGCCGTTGAGCAGTTTGTGAAGTCCATCGGCAAGCGGATCGACGGCGGGGACATGGTCGGCAAACACCCTCAGACTGTCATCCTGGACCTGACCTACCACGGCGGCGAAATCCGCGTGAACGCCGAGGGTACAGTTAAAATCCACGGCGAGGAAGTGGACATCAATGAAGGGCAGGATTGGGCACGGCACCTGATTGAGCGTGGATGGCAATCTCAGTCCGCCGCCGAGCCGGGCAAGGGAAAGAAGGAGAGATAGACATGAGACTCAGTGGAAACAAACTGACGGCAAAAGAAGTTAAAAGCATGGCCTCGCTCACTCTGTTACAGTCTTTGATGTTCTACGCAGCCACCTACGATGCCAAGCAGACAAAATCCGCCGAACTCTCAATGTACCTTCTGTTGTGTGAGATCGCCAATCGTGCCGGATGGCCAATTACTGGTCTGGAGATCGCCCACATCATCAAACACTATTAGATGACTACCCTTCTACTGGCGACCGAAAGGAGAATGAAGATGAGTCGGAAGAAACATTTCATGCAGTGTGACCATGGGTCCGAACAGAACGTTATCGTTGAGGTGATGGCCCAAGCTGGCATCTATTCAATGGTCAGACGTCCAGGATGCTTCCCGTTCGTCGTAGGAACAAAGATATTGGCTGCTCTCATCGACCCCGCCGCCGAGCCGGGCAAAGGGAAGAAGGGGGAATAATCGTGACCAAAATGGAAGAACCCGTAGAGATTGAACGCAAGGTTCTGATTGACGCAGAGGATTATGAGCATTTGCCCCGCCGGATCGCTCTGCACCTGCTGGAATGGGGCAAGCTGAGTTATGGCGTCAAGCTGGTTAGTTGTGAGACCGGCAAGGTGATTACCGACCCAGAAGAGGCCATAGGGGCCTTGTTGATCCCTCTGGAGGCCGTGCTGGGGCTGACTACTTCCCTCTCTTCTCGATCAGCTTCACCTGCTTCCTGCCCGGCAACCCCCGCACGTACTTTGCCCGGTACTGGTCCAGCACGGCATCCTCGATGATCTGTCTCGCCAGGGCCACGGCTTTGTCCCACGGCATCCCCCAGCATCGCCGGCGGATCTCGTCTCGGGCGGCTGGGGGCAGGGCCGCGTGTTCTATCATGGCGCCGGGCAACTCCCAGGACGGAACCTCGGTGCAGAATTGCTTGAATGCGTCTGCGATGGCCAGGTCAACGTAAAAGGTCCGTTTTGTGCCCGGTAAGGTTCGGTTGCTCATCTCGATCTTCCTCATAGGGCTTTTCATTTCAGGGCGGCAAAGGAACAACCGGGCACAAGGACATCGGCTATCAGTTTTGTCAGTCGTGAGCAACGGATCACCGCGAGCGATATTCGATACAATAGCCCGCCTTCGTTCCCACCGCGCAGGTCCCACCGATCCCAGACCTTATGAAACCCGTGCCGATACAGAATCCTGCGGGCTTTCCAGGGCGTGAACCAATTGACAGCGGGACACTGGGTATAACCCATAAGTCCCGGTCGATGGTCTTTGGCCCACATCAGGATCCGTAACTTGACCGAGTTCGGATACCAGCCGAACAGAGGGAATCCCCGGATCTCGTTTTGGGCCGGAGACATTGAGCTCGCCGCATTGAACCAGAACAGTCCGCCCGGACGGAGCACGCGGTGGACCTCAGAGATCGTGACGTCGAGGTTCTGGACGTGTTCAATGGCGGATTGGGCATTCACAACATCGAAGGACTCGCTCTCAAATGGCATCCGTTCGCCTGAACCCCGCGTAACCGGGATGGCTACGCCCAGTTTCTCACCAAGGGCGAGGGCATTGGCTATGGCCTCCTCGCAGGGTTCCAGCCCCATGCACTCGCATCCCGCTCTCTGGAATCCTATTACCCCACCACCAGATGAGCAGCCCAGATCAAGAACTTGTGGCTGAGCCGGTAGACGGGCTACACTTGCCAGACGAGCCAGTTTGGTTCGCGCCATCGTCTCATACTGGGCCAGATTCGCGAGTGCATCCAGGGGAGCAAGGTACTCTCCCGCCGTGCGTTTGACTGTGACGACTGCCTTCATGGCTTTTCCTTTCGTGTTCATTTGAGCCACTTCCGCGTGGTTCCTGACCGCTGGTATCGAAGACATCGCGGTCCCGATCCAACTCGGCGCATTCATGTGCGACTCGCAGAAAAAAAATGACCACACATATCACAGGCACAATCAGGATCGCCAGGGGTACTACCAGAACAGCCCACCAGGGCCACGGGAAATAGCCCAGGACCTTCAGGGCCACGGCGATTCCCGTCAAGACAACGAGGATTCCCATCAGTCCGCAAATACGCATCTTCATATCGTAGTCTCCAATCATTGAGACCATTGGGTATG
>Ga0315296_10000873_pt1 | contig 26930 bp, 22 predicted proteins | sample YL17G14_18_MG_FD_203921 | JGI IMG/M metagenome (GOLD analysis project Ga0315296, IMG submission 203921) | Sediment microbial communities from Yellowstone Lake, YNP, Wyoming, USA - YL17G14_18 | ecosystem: Environmental > Aquatic > Freshwater > Lake > Sediment | place: USA: Wyoming | collected... | reverse complement strand
ATCGGTGTGATCTTCGCCATTGCTTCACGGATGGTTTCGACCGAGCTTTGGATAGCGTTGGTGTAGTCGCTCTGTTTCAGGAAGTCTGATGCCATCTCAGCAGTGACATCTTGGAATCCGGGGTCGAACATTGTTCTTACTGTATCGCTGAGTTCTCGGGTGGACTTCACTAGGTCCTCTGTCACTTCTTTGACGGTCTGTTGTAGTGCGGCATACGCTGCGATCACTTGATCGATACTCATGCCTTGTAATGGCTCAGCCAATACCGGAGGACAGGCAGCTTGCACTCCCAACTCTTTTTGCATATTAAGCGCTGTCGTATAGTATTCGAATAGGCCGTTGTAGGCTTCTTTCAGCTTCTGTCTTAAGAGGTCATCGAGGGACGACGCTGTATCATTCAATTCTACGAGATCCTTTAGCTTGTCTTCAAGATCCTTGTTTTCGAGTCCGCTGTAGTTCTCATAGATGAGGTTAACCTTATTCCCTAGGGCTTCTGCCTGGACCTTGGGCTCGCTCAGTCCTTCGGCTGCCAGTTCCTGTTCGGCCTTTTTTATTGTCGAGAGGGAGGAGTCTATTCTCTTCTTGAGGTTCGCTATCAAGGACAATACGTCTTCTCGGAACCTTATTAGCTGGGTCCTCTTTGTAAGCGAGACTGTGAGCCATGAGGTGGTCATGGAACCAACAGAGAGCACTATAATGGAACCGGATTGAGACAAGAGGCCAAACGATTCTACGCTGTACGTTAGCGCGAATTGGAGTGTAAGCAGCGGAACGATGAAAATGGCCCAACCTATAAAGGCCGAGAAGATGCGAGAATAATCCTCCAAGTTCTTTGGGAATAACCCCTTGGCCTTCAACAATGCTATCAACCAGCTCGCGTGATAAGATGTGAAGATGGAAAAGATTGTCAGAGCAATGAAAAGAACAGGTGCATAGGCCCTCCTAAGAAGACCGAGAGCTGAGTCCACAAACCTGACAGCGCCACTAGCAGTAGCACCAAAGCCCAGGATTTGCAGGGACATCTTCTCCAAGTCTACAGCCTCAAATCGCGGAGCGAGATTTGATATCTGTGAATAGAGAGGTAGCGGCGCGCTTGCACTTGTCCATGACGAAGCCAGCAAAAGGAGCGGAAGATAGTTCGCTAGGAAGATTGATAGAGCGGTGGCCTTAGCGGCGTTCTTGTACCATGCCGCCAATACAAGTAACAGCGGTACGGATGCGAAGTAAAGTGGTGTAGCCATCAAATATGCAGCTACGGCACCGGCTCCTGCACCGACCAAGCGGTGGAAACCTGTCCTAGCGAGGCCTGAGGCGTAGAATGATAAGAAGATCATGACGCCTAGAAGCATTATCCCCCAAGCACCTCCGAATCTGAATGAGAATTGGTACTCATATGCAGGAGCTACTTGAAGAAAGGCGAAGAGCATGCCCACCGTCGGATACTTGAAGCTCAAAGCCGCTGCAGCCACCGCGAGCAACACAGCGAGCGAGGGCGGATAGAATTGTATCACTAGATTTCCCGTGAAGGCCATTAGGAAGACGATGAGTATTTCGGCTATCCTTCTATGTTCGGGGGATAGAATACTCGTCTCCGCGTCACCTCTGAATGTCTACCAAAGCTATGGATCTTGCTTTATTTAGGTTCGATCGATCAATCATTTCCCTCTGAAAAGACGTAAGGTCAATAGGATGCGCTCAGACCAATTGTATGCCGTTGAACTCTCAAAAATCATATTTCTTTGGTAGGCTGCCCGTGTATCAAGAGGAGAGAAGTCACGAAATAGACTTCGTCATGACGCGCGCCAGAAGTAAGTCTTAAAACGAGTCGAATCCTTCATCTAGTCTGGATGAGAAGGCATGAGGCAACTCTCACTACAATGGCCAGATCCCTACCATCTGACAAAGATAACGATTGAAGAGATACGGGCTACAAAGGGCTGCACGCGGTTGCCCATGATTAAGATGATCCTGATTGGAAAAGCCAAGTATATAGAAGACATCATATGTGGAGTAAATGAGGACACACATGCATAGGTTAGACTGGTGGTCATGACATTGAGAATAGAACGAGCAACGACCGTCATATCCGCTCTCCTATTGTTGGCTGTCCTCGGGGCATCGCCAGTTATTATAGGATTTGCTGCAACATCGATCACAGTTTCGACTGACAAACCGTCATATTTCCGTGATCAGACGCTGATCGTATCTGGAACAGTCTCGCCTCTGGCTTCAGGTCAAGATGTTGCAATTGTGGTTAACGGTCCATCATCCGAGCTGAAGTCTGTGGCCCAGGTCACTCCAAGTGCAAATGGAACCTACTCCACCGATTTGATAGTCTTCCGACTTGGTGACCCAACGGGTACTTGGACGGTTAAAGCCTCATGCCAAGGGGTTCAGGCACTGACTACATTCATGTATGTGGGAGTACAGCCTGAAACCTCTTCAATATCCTGTTCTGTCTCTTCTTCCAACCTCACCATTGGAGATTCAGTGAGGGTTTCTGGTTCAATCACTCCAGCACGTTCTGGCGTTATGGTTACTGTTAGTCAGAAAGGTGATGGGTCGTGGAATACCTTGGCCGCTGTTGCCAGTGCTTCTGATGGCGGCTACTCGTATTCGTGGAAGCCGGCTTTAGCAGGATCCTATCAGCTCAAAGCTTCGTGGGAGGGGGACAGCTTATACATGGGCGCCACAAGTAGCACTGTGTCGGTCACGGTCAATAAGATTCCAGTTGCTATCTCGTGTAAAGCTTCATCTTCCGAGATAACTGACGGTGACACCATTACGATTTCAGGCTCCATTAATCCGACAGTGTCTGGAAGAAATATTACCTTGAGCTATACAAAGCCAGACGGAAACATGACAGTAACGAGAAATGTCACAACAGGATCGAACGGCTCCTACAGTGACTCATATAAGCCCGATACAACTGGTTCTTGGACCGTCAAGGCATCGTGGGACGGAGATTCAGAGCACCAAGGTGCTGCAAGCCAGCCAGCCCCCTTCACAGTTAAGAAACCAGGTTGTATCATTGCTACATCCACATACGGCTCGGAACTAGCCCCCGAGGTACAGTTCCTTCGAAGTTTCAGAGACAATACTGTGCTGAACACCTTCGCCGGGAGACAATTCATGGTTGCCTTCAACGCATGGTATTACTCCTTCAGCCCCTCCGTGGCATCGGAGATCAGTACGAACCAGATACTCAGAGGTCCCATGAAGCTTCTTCTATATCCCTTGATAGGAATACTCCATCTTGCCTCATCGACATATTTGTGGTTCAGCTTCAGCCCTGAGCTTGGCGTGTTGGTATCGGGGATAATGGCGAGTTCTCTTATCGGCGTAGTCTATGTCACACCATGCGTTCTGATTCTTTGCTGGTTGACAAAGAACAAGATAACCGTCAAGGCCATTCGTCAGCAGTCATTACTCTGGCTGTTGGGCATTGCGGGGATTCTATCGGCTGAGACCATTCAGTCTCAAATAGTGATGATGCTCTCGACAGCAGGGTTCGTACTCACTTCCATGTGTGTCTCTTCATTGTTGCTCACAAGATCGGTGCAACGCTTAGGCACAAAAAGAATAGAAGAATACACGGTTCTCAATATTGAATAGTACAACTTGAAGGCCATAGCTTGGCGAACGTCTTCCCAATAGTCGCCATTCTGTGCCTTGTTACGCTCTTAGCAGCCCACTTCATATGTACTTCGCTGCTCTTCGAATCTCTCAACGATTCTGAATCTTCCCTGTCTAAACGCGGGCAGATGGACGAAATGAAACGCCTAAGACAAGCTGAGGATTTGTCGGACTGTTAGGCAAGCCGACATTGCTTGTTGATTTATCTTCGAAAGCGCTGGGAAGAGGACAATGTCTCGGATTTACCAGTAGATTGGATGGATTACTTAGAATGAAGTCCAACCGCTGTGTCTGTCATCAAATAGTTAATACATTGTGTGGCATGATAGGGAATAGGTGATGCTGGTTGGTCTATCCTCTTGGTGGCTCAGTAGATATGATTGAGACGCCTGCTTTGCTCTTGGACTTGGACAAGTTCCAGTGGAACGTGGATAAGATGTTCGAGTTTGCACGAAAGGCAGATGTGAAAGTGAGGCCTCATGCCAAGACTTTCAAGGCAGCAGCCATCTGTAACAAGCTGCTCGAGGCTGGCGCCATTGGGTTGATGACTCAGAAGCTGGGTGAGGCTGAAGTGTTACTGAACTCGGGTCTATTGCTCGGCGATAAGAACATCTTGGTTAGCCAGGAATATGCTGACCTGGCTAAGGTCGAACGGGTTGTTGGTATGAACGCGGCGATGGGAGAAGGGAAGGTGCTTACAGCGATTGAGAACTTAGAAGAAGCTGAGATGCTGTCCGATGCTGCTCTGAGGTGGGGTATCAAACAACATGTTGTAATAGAAGTGTCGCAAGGCAGGTGTGGAACACAACCAGGTAAGTCGACTGTCGAGTTGGCCCAGAAAGTAGTTAGTCTTAGAGGGCTGGAGTTCAGAGGTATCTATGGTTACGAGGGTCCTGTCGAGAGAGAGGTTGCTTTGCAGAGAAACAAGGTGACAGTTGAGACCGCTGACATGATCAGGGGTGTGGGCATAGAGGTTGAGATTGTGAGTGCGGGCTCCACTGGGACATATGAGGTGACTGGAACATATCCTGGTATAACAGAGATCCAGCCGGGGTCCTTCGTCTTCGGGGCCAGCCCTGAAGGGACAGGATACGGGTTCAGATCTGTAAACGACGTTTTCTTCAAGCCTTCCCTTTCAGTCCTTACCCAGATTATTGGCTGCAACTTCCCTGACAGAGTCGTCACCGACGCAGGGCAGAAAGTGATGTCCTCTGGACCCGTTGCACCGCTTGTTAGGGTTGAGGGGGACATCATCGAATGTGAAAGAGTAGGTCTCTCAGAGGAGCACGGAACAGTAAGGTTCAAAGATGGAAGCGAAGTGCGCAAAAGGCTAAGGTGGGGACAGAAAATAGAGTTCATTCCCAGCCACTGCTGTACTTGCATCAACCAACACGACGAGATCTTCGTCATCAAGAACGGCAGACTCGCAGCAGTGTGGCCAATCACGGCAAGAGGGAAGTATAACTAGCGACAGGTCGAGTACCTGAGATAGAATGGTTTTCGACTTGAGCCGCATGAATACAGAGGGATCATCGAGCAGATGACCGAGATGAAGAACGTGGCAAAGATGGAGGCGAGATAGGGTGAGGCTATTGATGCTTCATGTTGACCATTTCAGATCAGCTGTTACTGAGAAGGGTAGATCGAAGATATTTGAAGAGCCTCCTTCACATGCGATTGAAGTGGAAGAAGCGCTCTTAGTTCTGACAAGTGTTGAGAAACAAGATGAAACCCAAACTGAAGAAGTCGCGATCAAGGCCCTCAACGAGATATCTAGGCTCGCCCATCAACTTAAGGTGAACACGGTCGTTATTCATCCCTTCGCTCATCTATTCGCAGAGATGAGCGGAGCTGAGGTGGCACTAAGAGCGTTGAAGCTTACAGAGGAAGGGCTGGTACAAGCTGGATTCAAGGCTGTTCGAACGCCGTTCGGGTGGTTCAACACGCTGGAGCTCAAGGCTAAGGGCCATCCATTGTCGCGGGTCGCAAGGACGATCTCCCTAGAGAAATAGAATGAGAACTGGGAACATGACAAGCGTAATAACGACGCTCCCCGAGGTTCAGGTTGATCGACTTGGAACATTCACATAATAGTCCTCTTGCAAAAAGAATCGCCAAAGGTCTATGGAGTTGTGATTCTTCGCAGGGTTCAGGGTGATCTACACGGCCGAGCTTCAGTAGGTTGTGGGGGTAAGATGCACCAATGCTCTTCTCGCCGAGATGAAGATCGGATAAAAGGATGAACACATCATCGTTAACATCCCGGATCGATCGCGCGCTAGGTCTCCTGAGGACGAGGAAATTGTGTCGGTGGATGTGCGGAGCATACTCCTCGCTCCATCAAAGTTGAACAGGTTTGTGGCCGTGCCTAGAGCTGTTGGGAGCAAGATGGGAGAACTTAAGAATGCTTGTTTAGTACTAGGCAGATACTGGTCATTTATTCCAAGAAAAGATGGATCTGGGTGATTCAGATCCTAGGAGGAGCAGTGCCTGGAGGCTGCGGAGGCTGAGATCGCCACGCTCTTGGTTTGCATATTATTTCTTTAATTCTCATGTCAAAGAAGTTGTGTGTGTTTGCGGGCTGCAAAACGATTGCGGTGTCGCATCCACTGCCGGAGCCGGCGATGCCTATAGCCTCCTCGTCTGTTCTGATCAGACCTGCATCAGCTGCCATACAGCATATCTCACAGGCGACTTTGGTGCCTTGGCTGAAGAGCCTGAGTACGTTGGCGATTATCTCGTCAACTTGGATTGCGTTGAACCTCCGATTTACGGCTCTTCCCAATGTCCCGAAAGCATGAGCAGAGTGAACTATCTTCCCTCCGTTCTGTTCGATGATCCGCCGATTTTCAGGCGTCATCCTGATTTTGTTCGGCTCTCTGAAACCATAGGTTCCTCCAACAACTATGAGGTTGTACCCCTTGAAGACGTTCGATGCCTTTACGCCTGTCTCACCTGTATAGGAAGCCACAACAATGCTCCTGATGCCCAGAGCATCGGCCCTCTCCTTCGCGATCTTCAAGGTCTCCTCTGTATTGGCCTTTCCGTCCTCTTGGAAATATATGCTTGGTCGAGATGTGTTAGGCATTCAGTGATCTCACCTAGTGTTATCGCAGGACAAACCATATAACGCTTTGGAAAAAGAATAGGTGTCTGCAAGGTCTCTTGGGGGCGATTAGGTTCTGAAGGTGTCAGGTTTTAGTCTTTTCATTGTCCCTTCATGAAAAAGCACGCTCGTTCTACTCGTGTCGAATCTGGCTTACCCTGAGTTGAGCCGATTTGGGACTGAATACTAGGCACGTGCACTGCATCAGCAACTCCTACAGACAGCAATTCCTCATCGATCGGTCGTCTTCTTGGTGTCTGGTCGAGTCATTCTTCTATGCTTATGTAGTCTTCCGGGATTCTGATGCGGGAATATCGATGGCCAGGTCACCTATTTGGCTTTAGGGGGCTTTTAGCCTATTATGATGCCTGCAGGGTCGATCTCCTCTCTGAGCAACTTCAGTTCAGTCGGACTCGGTGGGTCCGTGGTCGCAGCCCTCTCAGGGATGATCAGTTGGAAGCCCGTGTTCTGAACTAGGTCCTCCACGGTTACTCCGGGGTGAAATGAGAGCACCTTCATCCGCTTCGTAGTCGAGTCGAAGCCCATGACGCCGAGTTGGGTGATGACTAAGAATGGGCCTGTATCATCTGGCAGACCTGCCCTGTGTCGAGCTCCGGGTCCCGTCAGGTAGCCCGGTGTGGTCAGGAAGTCGAGCTTCTCCACGAAGCGGCGTTTGTCCTGCTGCATGAGCACTACGGTGCGACCGCATAGGGAGCCGGCGTCGTTGGCCCCACCGCTTCCGGGAAGCCTGACCGTGGGCTTTTCGTAGGGGCCGATGACTGTAGTGTTCAGGTTTCCGTAGGGGTCTATCTGGGCCGCGCCCAGGAATGCGTAGTCGATGTATCCCTGTTGTGCACAGCTCATCACGTAGTCCATGCTGGCAGCCATTACGGCCTTGTGGAATGTGCGGCTGTCGCCGACGCTTATAGGGATCATGGGTATCCGAGGCCCGATACCTCCTGCCTCGAAGACGATAAGCAGATTCGGTGCGTGTACCCTCTGCGCGAGGGTCGCGGCGATGATCGGGAGGCCTGTTCCTACAAGGACTGACTTTCCATCCTCGAGGACGCGGGCGGCGGCGCAGGCCATAAGCTCGGTTCTGTTGTACTCCATCAGCCTCGCCTCGCCCAGGGAACTGTGAGGGGTGTGTGGAGCAGCTCAACCCTTCGAAGGTAATCCATCTTCTCCTGGCCGCCTATGAGGCTGATATAGTCTGAGAAGTTGTCTACCGAGAGCACGTATTTCTCCATGTATTCACTCACACCCTCATCAGTTTTGCTCATGCTAAGCCAATGGCTCATATGTTCCTCATCTGAGTAGTAGAGGCCGGGCATGTTGCCTGGGTGAGATCCGTAGGGTACCTCGCAAACAGCGTCTACCAGAAAGAAGGGTATGACCGTGCGATCGGGGTTTGATCGGATATCCTCCTCATCGATAACCCGCTCCGTGGTCAGTATCAGCCTCCTCGATGCCCGGGCGAGGTCGATGTCCTCCATGGTGATACCATCGATCTGAGCGTTGCCGAAACGGTCGCAGCGATGCACATGGATGAGGGCAAAGTCTGGGTAGCATGCTGGCAAGAGGCAGATAGGCTTGCCGCTGAAGGGGTCCTCCACCACCTTCGCCGAGCTGAGATGGAACGTGTCAGTCCCCAGCATGACCCGCGCCGGCAGGAAGGGCAGACCCATGGCAGCCGCTTTGAATCTCCACTGGAAACCGGCGTTGGAGATCTCAGCGACGATCTTCACCCCACCCCTCTCCACAGCCCTGCGCCCCGTCGGTGACAACCCTCGCAGCTCATGGCCGAAGCCATATGCACAGTCAACCCTGTCGACAACACCTGCGCCTATGAGCACATCGATATCGTGAACCGCGGTCTTTGCAGCGATCGTGAGATGCCGCCTACCTTGACGGATCATCTCGTAGATGCCAGCCATGCTAACCCGGACATGACCGAAGCCGCCCATGGCGAAGTAGTCACCATCACGGATGAACCGTTGCACGGCCTGTCTCAGCGGCATCCTCTTGTCCAGGGGCCGCCGGGTCTTGTTCTGCATTATCCAACGCCTAGCGACATCAGGGTCAAGCCAGCCCAGAAGCTCGCCTCGACCCTCCTCAAGAAGCCTCAACCCAACTCACAGGCCTAGCTCGCCTCTGAACGGTCTTATAGGTTTTGCAGAGTTCTGTGAAGAATCACTTGATCATCGAAGGCGCGTTCTGTTTGGAAATTGATTATGCTCTACTGCCTTTAGATAGCCTCAGATTTTCTATCTCTCGACCAAGTCTCCATGGCTTTCGCAATGTTTCCTTCTGGCTCTGAACCTGATCGGGGGTCATGATCGAGGTTGTTATCCATTTTGATGCATCTCGCAGAAGGGTCTATGCTTGTTGCGAGTTAGACAGTTATTTGGCGATAGGCGGTTGCGTTCATTCTGAATGCAACTCTCCGATCGGAATGGTTAAAAACGGTCTTCATGCGCCTTTTGTGATTTGGGGGCAGTTAATAGCTTCGCCTTTGCTTTCGTGTTCTTGCAGTGTGGGCCTTTCTCGAACTGTGGGGGTTAGGCTGAAGGTCGCGATGTATTGCTCTGCGGTCATTAGATCGGCTTGACTTGCTGCGAGAATCGATGATCCTCCATCTCTGAACACATCCAAGACTGTTTACCAAACAAGCCTTTGTCGGATCTGAACAGGCAAAAGAAGAATAAAGCCCATTCTTAGCCAATACAGGAACACGCATGCGCGCGAAACCTTTTTCTTAGGTTTTCAAGGTACTTGGTTTGTCTCTTTGGCAAGGATGGTCGAAACAGTCTCCATAGGACGACGAAGCGTTCATGCGTACGCACAAATCTTATATAAAGCGTTGAAGCGGTGAATAAACGGTTCTAAGCTTGAAAACGTACCTTATTCCGATCTTGGCGTTGAGTATAATATTTGTTGTTCTCAGCGGTGTTTCAAACAGCGCAGCAGCGATGATGATGCATGTCTATGATTTCAGAGACCCTGCAAATAGCAAGGCATTTAAGGGTTCTGATGTCCTGAAACCAGCTGCGGGCCCTGGGACGCCTCCTGAGATAGGGGAGGAATTTGCTGCAGAGGAATATCAGAACATTAGTGCGAGAGATGACAGGTGGGCCTACTCTAGCACTTCCTCCTATGACTATCATAGGTTCAAGTTCACGATAGACGAAGCTGTTCAAAGCATCACTCAAATCTATGTCGAGCATGAAGGATATGCATACAGCCCGGAAGGCGATGAATACGGTGTGAAGCTGTACATCTGGAACTGCAAAGACTTGAAGTGGGAGAGTGTGGGAAGACACAACGCGTCTTCCGATGCCATTCTCAGTGGCAGTTTCACGAGTGATCTTTCAAGGTATGTAGATCAGAATGGATACCTGCAGCTCTTAGCAGAAGAAGATACCTCTCTTCCCGGCTCTTGTCCGTTTCTGTACTCTTGGGATGGAGAACGCTACCAATTTGTTGCAGACCTTTACGGGGAGGGAATACTCGGTCTTCCTACCACTCCTCGCCCTGATGACTGTGTAAAGATAGACGAGTTCCAAGGGAGAAACGGCCTTTACAGTGTACAGATTGCTCAGGAGTACGATGAGATCTCATACTTGGACAAGGCTGAGTTGATAGTCGTCGACCATCCGTTTGGTTATGAGACATACACCTCGCTCCTCAGAAGTGAAGCTGGAAAGCTCTATACGGTGAGCATGAATCCTCGGGCTCCCATCTCTTGTGTAGATGAACATAACAATGACTGTCTGCAGCAAATCTCCAAAGGAGATGGGATCTACACGGAGGGAGGGCAATACGAGATGAAAATTCTGCAGCTGAATCTAGGCGACCTATCTGGGACAGAGGAAATCAAGCTTGTGTTGACAGGTTATACCTACTGGATTCCAGACACGATTCCAACCGGAGCCAATCCGTACGAGAGGTTCATCCAAGTGAGGGATAGAAATGGCAACTGGGCAACCATACTGCAAGACCTCCAGATTGATCACCCCGCAGGTATGCCCAGAACCTACGTAGTGGACTTGACGGGCAGATTCATCACTAACGACTATTCCATCAGAATAGGATTTAACGCAGATGTCAGGTGGGACTGCATAGGAGTCGACACATCAAGGAATGTGGCCCTAAACGTCACGACGCTCTGTCCTGTGTCTGCCGACCTTCACTACCGGGGATACTCAAAACTGAAAGGAGAACCGTTAAGGTTGCCTGACTACTATGATGTCCGTGAGACGCCGCCGACAGGCTTTTCGAATCCTATAGGTAACTTCACAAGATTCGGGGATGTCTTACCCCTGTTGGCTGAGGCCGATGACGAGTTCGTGATAATGCACCACGGAGACGAGATCTCCGTCAGGTTCGATTATGTTCCTCAGTCCCCGGTTATGGATAGGGACATCATCTTCCATTCGTTTGGTTACTACAAGAACAGGTACTGCAATACGGGAACTACAGTGGAGCCTCTGCCTTTCAGAGATATGTCCTCGTATCCATATCCTGCGAACGACACCTATCCATCTGACCCTGATCACTTAGCCTACGTTAGGGAGTATAACACCAGATATTACGATGGTTCAGGTGGCTTAGCGTTGCTCGCAGACGGAAAGCACTATAGCCTGTTTACAGACTACGTCATGGTTCAGGTTGTCTCTGGTGGAGTGGGGGGGGAAGTCTTCTCTGTTGATATCTTAGCGTTCCTAATTCCATGGATAAGTATGGGCCTAACAGTCTTGTTAGTAGGTCTCGTTTTCGTCAGGAAGAAGAAAACAATCCATTAGGTTCCATTCCTTTTTATCGAGCTTCAGATGCTTGCTCACATCGATCGCAAATCCTTTCTTATTCTAAGGTGAGTGTAGGGTAGGGGATTATATGGTTTTCAGCGGCGAGAACGCGTACAAGTATCTGCAGAAGATGGCGGTAGAGATTGGGCCTCGGCCTAGTGACAGTGAGGCGGAGAAGAGGACGGCGGAGTGGATACGCTCCGAGTTCCTTCACTTGGGTCCCGACGCTAAGATAGAAGAGTTCGACGTTACGTCAGGTCGAGTCACATCAAAGAAGCTGGAGGTCTTAGAACCCTACCAAGAGGATGTGGGATGCGAGGTTTCGCCTCTATCCGGTAGCACAGGCCCCGACGGGGTGACAGGTGAGGTCATTTACCTCGACAACTATGACGAGGAATTCCTCTCTGAAGCGGTGACGGGAAAAATAGTCCTAACCTCTGGCCAGCCAGCGAACCGGGATAAGGCGGTAAGGTACTTGATGAAGTATAAGCCGCTAGCCCTTATACTCATCGAGTCCACTTGGAAAGGTTTAGCGAAGAACTTGTGGGGTAGCTCGACTCAGCGGAAGAAATATGGGAACCTCCCCACGATTCGAGTGTCATTCGAGGACGGACTCAAGCTCGTGCAGAATGGTGCTCAGAAAGTCCATGTAGTTGCGGAAACCGAGGAGCTTGCGGTGAAATCCCAGAATGTTATTGCAGAGCTTCGAGGCTCAACATTTCCCGAGGAGATCGTTATCGTCGGGGGCACTACGACACTGTTCTGGAGGTCAGCGGGGCGGGGGACAACGCGGGTGGGGCTGCAATAACTATGGAGCTAGCTAGAGTCTTCAAGAACAAAGGCACGAAGAGGACAATCCGGTTCGGAGCATGGGGTTGTGAGGAACTTGGCCTTCGCGGTAGTCAGGCCTATGCGACTAAGCAGAAGGAGGCGAGTGATGCTGCCAAGAAAGCAGACGAAAACGTCGTAACGGAGCTCGATAACTTGTTGCTCTGCATCAACCTTGACGTCCATGGAGGGCTAATAGGAACAAATAACTCAACATTAACAGGTCCGCCTGAGCTCACAACCACGGTCAAGACCCTCAGCAAAGAACTCGGGGCCGGATTCAGAGTGAACGAGGGTCTCCCCTCCTCGGACAGCACAAGCTTGGCAGGTGTCGGAGTACCGGGTGTCAGTTTTAGCAGGGGGACGCCAACAAATTCTCTGATGCACAGCCGTGACGATGACATCAGATGGATGAGCCCTAAAGCGCTCCAAAAGCATGGTGACTTCGTTGAGGAGTTCCTAACAAGATACGTAGCCCGTGCAGTAGCTTTCCCGTTTGAAAAGACTCTGCCTGATAAGATAAAGAAGGATATAGAGGAGTACTTTAAGCGGGTCGGGCGAAAACCACCTTGACTTTTCTTCCTTTTCTGTTAATAGACCGAACCTCTGTTCAGAATGGATATTGTTGCTGGATAGATGCGTGTCGATCGGTGCTGAGCTACTGGAAATAGAGACTGTTGAATCTACTCTTTTCGCCCTGAGCTGTTAATATTTGGTTGGAGCTCACCCGATGCGAGCTTCCGTAGCGACTGGGTAGAACTAGAACCTTATAACAGAACTTAGCTTGGGGAGAATATCAAAGATCAAAGACACAGTATGCCGAGTCCCAGTGAGCCTGAACCAATGGTGATCGATGGGAGAATTCCTTTTTCTTGAACATCGGACTAACATGAGGGTGGTTGAAGCGATGACGAGAGTATATAAGATTCTGTCTCTTGTCGGTGACGGGATAGCTCATGAGATTGTGCCTGAGGCGATTAAGGTTCTTGAAGCAGCCGAGGAAGCCTTTGACATGAGCTTGGAGATCTTGGGGCCGTATGAGTTCGGTGCGAAGTACTGGGTGGACCACGACATGAAGAGAGGGTGGGATTCATCGATTACTGAGGAGCTCATCTTCGAGGTTGATGGCATCTTCAAGGGGTCCTGTAGGTCTACCTGAGTGGGTTGGAAGATTGCCTGGTCCGAATCTGCCCGTGAACTTGAGGACTGACTTGGATGTCTATGCGAACATTAGGCCTTGCAGGCTCAGACCCGGGGTCGACAGTGTGCTAGCTCAGAGGAAGGCAGGGGACATAGACTACATCGTTCTTAGAGAGAACACTGAACATATGTACGCGGGCGTTAGCGGATACCTGAGAAGGGGAAGGCAGACCGAGCTAGCAGTTGACGATTACATCCAGACGCGTAAGGGCTGCGAGCGCATCATCAGATACGGGTTCGAAATGGCAAAGAATGGTGAGTATAAGGGGAGGAAAGGTGCTCCTGTTGACGGAAAGGAGCGTCTGTCATGTGTGTGCAAATGGGGGCTTTGCAGAGGCGACGACCTCTTCAGAGATGTCTTCAGTGAGATTGCAGAGGAGTATCCTAGGATCGAAAAAGACTACGCTTGGGTAGACTCTTGGTCCTACTGGGCTATTATGAGGCCCAACTTCTACGATGTCGCTGTCATGCCCAACCAGTATGGAGACATCCTGTCAGACATGTCCGGCGCCATTCAAGGGAGCATGGGTCTGGCAGGGTCCCTAGATGCGAGTGAGGAACACTGCTACGCCGAGGCTACTCACGGATCTGCCCCTGACATCGCCGGAAAAGCCATAGCAAACCCCACCTCCATCATCCTCTCCGTCGGAATGATGCTGAACTGGATCGGCGTCAAGAGGGAAGATGGTAAGCTGAAAGCTGCTTGGAAGGGTATCGACAAGGCTGTGGACGCTGTTCTCGGAGAGAGAAAAGTTCGGACACCGGATCTGAAGGGATCAAACAGCACCTCACAGTTCGGAACTGCCGTAGCCGATGCTGTTAAATCGAGGAAGTGATCATCCCGTTCCAGAATTTTCACTCCTTTTTTTTCATTATGTTTGTTCTTGGGAAGTTGTTCCATCCTTGTAGAAGATTTATCCGCTGACAGTCGAACTGATCTCGGAAAGGTGATAGCCTTGAATGCGGTTATGGTTTCAACCTGTGCTTGGTACGGCGACAAACCTCTTGAGCTGATGTTTCCCTCTTCTTGGGATATAGTCTCCCATAGAATGGCTGGGCACGATGCCTTGCCTCTGTCTGTAACTCAGATTCGCGAACGGTTAGCCCACCCTTTTGGAACAAGATCTCTTAGTGAGTTGGCTCGGAACAGGAAGGAATGTGTCATAATTGTCGATGACTTGACTAGACCTACCAAGGCTTTTCAGGTCATTCCGGCAATCTTGGACGAGGTCCGCAATAGTGGGATTGAAGATGAACACATAAGATTCGTGATGGCCGTAGGTGCCCATGACTTCATGAGGTTAGACGATATGGTTAAGAAACTCGGTGAGGACATACCTGACCGCTTCTGCGTGTATAACCACAATGTCTACGAGAACAATGTCTTTCTTGGAAAGACCTCTCTGGGGACACCTGTCTCCATAAACAGAGAAGTGATGCATTGCGACCTGAAGATCGCAGTGGGATGTATTGTCCCCCATATGAGCGCAGGATGGGGAGGAGGAGCCAAGATAATCCTTCCAGCTGTCTCTTCCATTGATACAATCGCGCATAATCATGGGAGTCTCAGAATTGGCACTGGAGAAGGAAGGATAGAGGGCAACATGATGCGCTCAGACGCCGAAGAGGCTGCTCGAATGACAGGACTCGATTTCATTGTCAACATAATCCTTAACTCAAACCGTGACTGCTGCGAACTGGCGTGCGGCGACGTGGTTCAAGCGCAACGTGAGGGCGTGCGAATAGCCAGAAAACACTATGTGACACACATAGAGCCCAGCGTAGATGTCGCCGTGGTGAATGGCTATCCGATGGAGTCAGAGGCCTACAAGGCGTTGACGATGGCAGCAGAGTCCGTGAGACAAGGAGGAGATGTAGTCATACTTCTCTATGCCCCGAACGGCGCTAGGGGCCATTACTACAATGGCCGATTTGGGACGGATTATGGAGGAAGGGGCTGGAGCCCAGATGTCTACTGGAGGAAGGACTGGAGGATGAAGAGAGTTGTCGCGGTTTCTCCCCATCAGTCAAAGGCTGATGAGGCCTACTATGGCAAGGGGTCGGTGTGGGTGAAATCCTGGCAAGACGCATTGGAGGAACTTGAACCTGCTCACACGGGCAACAAGGTCAGGGTAGCCATCTATCCTTGTGCACCGATACAGATATCCGAGAACAATGCTGCCCTCCCCTAGCTGGGCAAACGGCTCGCCCGAGAATTTGCCTGAAAGATGCTGAGGTCTAAAGAAGGGGATTGGGACCTATCAAGGTCACAAGGGATATTCTCGAGTTGGCGCGTCGCGACCAATCCAGTCTGGATCAGTTAGCATAGCCCAAGACCGCGAGCTTTAATCATGGCCCTGACGAATGCAGTCTTCACCTTTTCAGTACAAGAAAACTAATAGTTCTGTCTTCATTTTCTACACACAGAAAAGGGATCAGGATTGGCTGGACCGATGAACAGGTTCTGCAATCCATAGTTGATCGATCGTATTCGAGCAACTGCCCTATGCTTCTGTAGTGTCGAAACCCACGACTTAAGCAACGGAAGCCAGGTTTTGTGGGCTAGAATTATTAGCCGAATGCAGATGTGTAAGATAGATACCACTTGGACAAAGATTCTCGAAGCACATTAAGACTCCTGTTACTCATTCAGCTGACCCAGAATCTCCGAGGCGGCATCACTGCCCCGATTCTTGCGCTCTTCATCAGGAATCATGGACTCACAGTTACCCAAATCGGTATTATCGGTACGGCGGGTATGCTGGGATGGTTCATATTCGAGCCGATAACAGGGATACTTGCAGATCGAGTCAGAAAAAAGAAGCTCATAGGTTTCAGTATACTATTCTCCACAATCGTCTCTCTGTTCTATCCTCTTGCGACAAGCTTCTCGCACTTTGCGCTTCTCACTTTCACAAGGACATCTGCGATGTCTCTAAACGCTGTCTCAATGAAAGCCATGATTGCTGAACTCCTACCTTCAACTGAGAAAGGAAAAACCTATGGCAGATACATGGCAGCTGTTTCAATGGGAGGAATACTCGGGCCTGTCCTCGGAGGTATTCTGACTACTCTTGCGGGGTACACAACGCCATTCTACATATCCGCTGGGATCAGCTGTATAGGCCTAGCTGCTACGCTACCCCTGAAACACGACGGAACAAACACAAGGGCCATTATTGGAGATATAACCTCTAACAAGGGAGCGAAGCTTATCACTCGAACCTTCCTGGGAATCCTTGTCATTCGGGGGCTTTACATGATCAACATGGTGTTCCGCCAAGACACTCTGCCAATATTCCTCCATGAAAATCCTCGCTTCGGCGCTTCAGAAACAGAAATAGGGGTCTACATGAGCATCACGCAATTCTCTTCCGCACTGTCTCAGATCTCCTTAGGGGCCCTAACAGACAGAGTAGGAACCAGAATAATGATAGCGTCAAGCCTAGGACTCGAAAGCCTAGGATACTTCACGCTGACCATAGCAACCGGAGTCGTCCCTCTGTATGTTCTAGGCGCCTTGCATGGAGTGTGTGGAGCCTCAGCAGACCTAAACATGATGATTCACCTGATGAAGATAATGCCACAAGGCAAAACAGGAATCGTCATGGGCCTCTACTCAGAATCCGAAAACGTGGGCGGAATAATAATGTCGCCTATCATGGGAGTCATATACGACTCCATGAGTCCCATATTCGCAGTGTACATAGTATCAGCAACTCTTGTGGCAGATTCAGCCCTTTCGGCGTTAATGACAAAGAAGATGCTACGGAAAAGCTGACATACCCCTGTTTGAAGGCCGCTTAACATTCGCGCGCGAATCAAGCAACGTCCAGCACCGAGCTATCCAAAGCGGGCTCAGTCCCCATTAGGACAGTTCTTTTTTTGATCGATCGATCTGAGGACGCTTCCTGAAGCCGACTTGGGCAACATGTCGCCGTTCATAGACTTCGTTGCTAGAAGTGTGGAGAACACCTTGGACCTCTATCTGAGAGCCGTGGAGGAGCCGGGAATAATGTCTCTTTCTGAGGCGAGTGAACTGGTCTCCTATTCTCAGGAGTATCCGAGTCTCTTGGCTAGAAGAGGTGCGATAGCGGCGTTCAAGAGAGGCAGGAACTGGTACATTACCAGGAGAGAGCTGGATAGATACGTGGACTCCATGGAAGAGAAGAAGTCTCGGAAAAGAGCCGAGTCGACCAGAGATTATGAGTCTGGGATTGAGGAGGAGACCTCAGCCGTCTCGATCGTCCTTCAAGCTTTTTCTTGGAGCAGGAAGTCTATGATCCTCTTGAATGCATTGGGATCTTGGCCTAGAAAGAGATGTCCTCCCTCGAAGAATTCTAGTTTTGATCCGGGTATCTGGCTGTGCATGGCCTCCAAGTTCTTTGGGGGTGATATGCCGTCGTATTTGCCGCCGTATATGTAGGTGGGCATTCTGAGCTGAGGTAGTCGATCGTAGGTGTCGTGGCCTGCACGTGCTTCGAGTTGGCGCTTGGAGCCCGCGGCATAGCCTGGCTCTTGTTCGTAGGGTGAAGGCGTGGTCCTTTGTCTGAGCGCGGCTTGGTATTCTTCTGGGGGGGTATTCTTCCATTGTTCGTTTTGACGTGTGTCGAGTATGTTGAGTAACGTGCTTGCTCTCTGCTCTGGATCTGCAGGCAACTGATGCAGTGGGTAGGAGGCTCCGCCTTTGCCGCCGCTGCTGGTGCATGCGAGAACAAGCTTTCTGATAGCGTCTGGGTGTCTCAATGCGAGTTCCTGGGCGACCATGCCTCCGAAGGAGACTCCCATCACGTCACAGCTTTTCCAGCCTACGTGTTTTGTCAGCTCGTAGGCGTCTTCTGCGTAGTCTTTCATAGTGTAGGGTATGTCTGGCTTGCTTGTCTGACCCATGCCGCGCTGGTCATAGGCTAGGATGGTGAAGAATCTTGAGAGGGGAAAATCAAAAACTGTTGGCTTGACGCGTAGATCGCCTCCCGTGCCGCCTATGTATAGGAGCTGAGGTCCGTCTCCACGGAGCTCGTAGTACATGTTGATGCCGTTGATTTTGGCTTTAGGCATTCCTGTCATCTCACTGAACAGTCACCGGGTTAGGTTATCTTCTATAAATGCTTTAGCCGGGCGCGCCATGCCGAATATATGAGAGAGGATTCCGAATAACCCTTGAAATCCAGTCTTGACTGAACCTTTACTTATAAGGGGTTAAATACTCTCAAAATCCGGAAGGAGGTTAATCGGAATCCTCGAGATTTAATAGTAAGAAGACGCCGCGGAGAGGACAGTGGCTCGAATTCACCAGTTAATCCTCTGGGGACTAGATTGAGGTCAGCAATCCAGTGCGCTCGAGTGACTGACTGTCTTTGAGTTCCAGAGAACGACTTCGCCTTTTGCCGATTATCATGATTTTCCACACAATCCTCTGTGGATTTCTCTGCAAGGTTATGCCCAATTTCTCGCAGGTCTTGAAGACATCAACTCCTACGGCCTCGGGGGTTTCGATCAGAATTAGGTCTTGTTCTTGAGAATGGATGAAACGCCCGGCTTCGTCTTTCAGCTTCCTCACTACTCCAGTTTCGCGATCGATCGAAATACCTTCACATGGTACAAGGGAAAGGCATGGTTGTCCGGAAATCCCAACAATGAAGCCTTCATTGCCGAGTTGCCAGAAATCTTGGAGGAAACCTATTTCGGGATTCTTAGAAACCGTGGATACCAAGCGTTTAGACTAAACTATGAACCGAGATGGGAGAATCGCTTAACTCAAGTCTTCAAAGGCATGCGTAGAGCCATGGGACTGCGATTGTACTTTCATCTAGACGCATTAGAACATGCTTGGAACCTAGACATACCAGATGGCTACCAAGTCCAAAGAATAGATAGAAGCTTGCTTGCAAGCACGGATCTCAGAAACCTAGATATGGTCATAGAAGAGGTCAAGTCAGAAAGGTCATCGACCGATGATTTCCTCCAAAAGAGCTTTGGATACTGCGCAATCAACGGAGATACGATAACAAGCTGGTGCATGTCCGAATACAACACAGGAAACAGGTGTGAACTTGGAATCTTCACCATCGAATCCCATAGACGCATCGGACTGGCTACTCTAACTGCAAGGGCAGTGATCAGACACGCCCTCACACATGGGATAAACCAAATTGGATGGCATTGTTGGGCAGACAATCAACCATCCATAGCCACAGCCTTGAGAATAGGCTTCAAACAGAAACATCAATACAACGTGCAAACCATACAAGTAGGCTGATCTTCGCGCGCCAGCGAGTTGCTAAATTGCATGTGTCAGTCAACCCCATCACCACCAGAATGAAACAATAGACCTAGCTTTCCATGGCCTACCCAGCCGAAGAGCCGCCACAGCCACCAGCAGCATCGCGATCGATCGCGCGCGAAAGAACTAGTATACAGACTAGCGAAGGAGCCCTAAACCCGAAAGGCCTACTATGTCGGCGATGATGTCACGAGTCCGCCTTTTTTGACCCTGCCTGAAGCCGACCCTTCTAGAGGCCTGAACCGACGCCCAAGGCGCTGATGGTAGTAGGACCGGTGAGATGTGAACCAACCAGGGGCGATCGATCCCTCCCAGTCACTTCAGAAAACTTCCTAGACTCCAGCTTCTTTTTCAATCCCTTCACGACCGTAGCTGCTGCGGCCATTGATCAATAACTGCTCTCAGGTTCTGAGGCACCCACCAACTAGATTTAATTCGTAGCACGCGAGTCGTTAGAGGCTGGTCATAGCTTGCTCAAGGTCTTGAACAGGTGGCTCCTCCTTCTCTTCGTCATCAATATCGCTTTCGGCCTCACGAGTCAGCTCATCCAGCCCCTCTTCCCCCTCTACCTCAGGGATATTGGAGCCACAGAGATACAGAACGCCCTTGTGATCAGCCTGGGTAACCTCTCTTCGACGCTCCTCATGCTGCCGGGCGGGATGCTTATCGCCAAGATGGGAAAGAGGAACCTCCTATTGCTGAGCATGGCCCTGTCAGGGTCTTCGGTGCTCCTCATGGCGTTCACAAGAGACTGGACCCTAGTCGTCCCCCTGAACATCCTGTTCAACGTTTCGATGTGCTTCTTCATGCCTACGAGGATGGCCATAATCGCGGAGAACACGACGCCGACAAACAGGGCCTCCCTCTTCGGGGTCATGAACCTCGCCTGGCCGATAAGCGGGATCATCGGTCCGATTGCGAGCGGTTTCCTCGTGGAGACCCTAGGCTGGGGCTCGGTCTTCGTCATCGCCTCTACCATAAGTCTGGTCAGCATCCTTCCGACCTTCAGGGCCGAGGAGAAAAAGGAGGAGAAGGAACAAGAGGCCGTCAAACGGGTGAAGGGCCCTTCGATCCTCGACAGGAGGTACCTGCCGATGATGGCGGTCCTGTTCGCCCTCCAGGTCTTCGTGACCACGAGCCTGGCCGGCATAAACATGATTCTGCCCATCTTCCTCGAGGACAAGTTCAAGCTGAGCTACTCCCTGATCGGGATGTTCTTCACAGGCTCCAACGTTCTGCTGCTCTTCACCCAGATTCTGGGGGGCTACATGGCTGACAGGTTTGGGCGTAGGAGGCTTCTGCTGATCTGCCTCGCCTTGACGCCGATCGCCATGGGGGCGATGGTGCTGGTCGATAACTGGATGGTGCTGTTCGGTCTATACGCGCTCGCCTTCGGCCTGCAGAGCATGACATGGCCCGCGACTCTGGCATTCTTAACGGATCTCGTACCTGGGGAGCTGCGCGGGACCGCCTTCGGCTTGAACATGGCTGGGTCGAGACTGGGGTTCACAATCGGCCCACTCGTCGCGGCCTTCTTCTACTCGGCGCCCGCCTCGTCTAATCCGTTCCTCTTGGCGACTGCCGTATTCATACTCGGGCTCCCGATGGCGTATCTTCTTAAAGAAAGAACATTGCCTGAGTCGAGCTGATCTTTCGACCTGAAGGGTTGCCACAGATCCAACATGGAAGGATCTGAGGCTTGCTGGGTCCCGCGATAAGAAGTATTCAACAATCGGCGCACCATCATCGATCGGTGTGTGGTATCGATCGGCGGCATGGGGATGCATGCAGTGATTCTGATTGTTTTCCTTTTCTGTTACCAAAGGTGTGGTAACTTTCGTTGTTGGAAGGGATCGATCGATATTATGCTGAGAGGATGACTAGCAGAAGGCACCCGACCACTTGGAAGTAATAGAATCGAAACGTGAAATGTTGGAAATCCTGTAGTGGCTTATTCTTCGTTTAGATTCTTGATATTACTCAGTTCGCGCCTCGGTTCATTTCACCCTTTTCTTTGTGTAATCGATAGCGAAAAAGTCGCTTGGGATCAGATTCTCAGGTAGTCTGAGAAAGCTGGGTGCTCTCCACCGATTGCATGCAGGAGGATCTCCTCGCAGATCCCGAGGCCGTTGGAGCTGTTGGTCATGACGATGGCTGCGAGCTTTTCCTTCTTGAAGCCAACTGCGAAGGCTTGGAAGCTACCCTCCGTGAAGCCCTGGCCCCACTGCCAGAAGGAGTCCTGGCTGCTGCTGTGCTGTATGCCCCAGCCTAGGCCCCAGGAGATAGAGAAATAGATGTTGATCTGTGGCTTCAGCATCTCATTGACCATCTCTTCGGAAAGCCTGAAAGAGTCTCTCTTCGAGGGGTGAAGGATCTCGGCGACGAATTTGGCATAGTCCGCAGCGGTGCTGTATAGGCTCGATGCGGCGTTCACCTCGGTCCACTTGGGCTTTCCCACAGGTTTGCCTGCTCTACCATGACCCTCAGCCTCCTCTTCATAGTCGTCGGTCCACACGTAGCTACTTCTGTGCATATCAAAGGGCTCTAGTAAGCTCACCTTCATGTACTCTGAAAGCGGCTGACCAACTAGGTGTTCCACGATTTTCTGAAGATATACGTATCCCTCACCAGAGTAGGAGAACCTCTCCCCGGGGGTGAAGAGGATTTTCAGAGGCTTGCCCTCGGGTCGCCAGTTGGGAAAGCCTGTCGTGTGGCTGAGGACATACCGAAGGGTGACAAGTTTCAGCCGAGGTTCGTTAGGGAGGTAAGGCTCAGGAAGGTAGTCAGTCAGAGGTGTATCTAAGTCGATAAGCCCTTTCTCGCAAAGTCTCAGGGCAGCATAGGCAAGGATGGGCTTGCCCAGGGATTGAGCTGAGAACACAGTGTCCGCAGTTACAGGCTTCCTCGATACGGTGCTCTTGACGCCAAATCCTTGGCACCAAAGTAGTCTAGCGTCTCTAACGAGCGCTATGGAGAGCCCTGGGACTTTGGCCTCTGCCATCCTCTGAGGGATTAGGCTCTCGAGGTCCGAGACTAGTGTTTCGAGGGGAGTATCAGTCTTCAACGCCTTGACAAACGTTTCATCATCCAAACAATGATTCATCTCTAAACCCTCATCAACCTATCGTCTGATCCAGGAGCCTCAGGAAATTGCCTCCGATGATCTTCTGTATATCTCGGTCCGAGTAACCCCTTGAGACGAGGCCGACGGTGAAGTATGGCCAGTTGAGCCAAGCGAGAGACCCCATCCCTCACCACCGCTAAGGCGCAGCCCGGCGAATCCCGCCGAGCATAGTCAGAGAACAATGCATCAGTCCTGAGAATGAGAGACTCCATGTTCATATCATCAACTGCACTTGATTCGGTGGGGGGCTTAATGAAGGCAACTCACAATTTGTGAGTTTCCTCCATCGATTGCTCACAATCGTGGCGCGCACGATCAGTGGCACGAATTTGCTAGTAAAAAGCCTCATGAAGTTTCGATCGACCCGCAGTTTGGGCTTGGGTTCCATTCGGTGTTCTGCGTGTTCAGGTATAATGTGTACTGGGTGCGCGCGTTTCCATGACCCTACAATCCCAACATCTATAGTGATCGATCGATGCACTACACAAAGCAGAAGACACTTGAGACTCTGAGGACAGTTCTGGTGAAGTTTAATCCAAAGGATGGGCGCGGAGGCAAGGGAGAAGAACTCTACTGCGTCGAAATCTACTATGACCATGTTACAGAATACTGGTCGATCCTCATTCGTGACATCTGGAACCATCAGATTCTGGGCGAGATATCCAGTGAAAAATGGCCCTTCTTACCTATGCATCTCGAAAACGAGGACGTGTTCGAGGACCGATTTCAATAATCACTCGTCAGATCGATCGTAACGTGGGAGATTGCCTCAAGAATTATAAGCTTGGAACCTCGAATTATTGTGATTCAAGAGGTTGATTCTGGTGGAGACTCTTTTTGACGGTGAGAGGGCATTTGAGCACCTTAGGAAACTGGCTGTTGAGATTGGGCCTAGGCCCAGTGGGAGCGAAGAGGAGAGGAAGGCTGCCGAGTACATAGCCTCCGAGTTCAGAACAATGGGTCTTAAGACAGAGGTCCAGGAGTTCGAGATCACTACCGGTGTCGTCAGAGCCAAAAAGCTGGAGGTTCTTGCGCCTTACACTGAAGAGGTAGTCTGCGAGGCTATGGCTATGACAGGTAGTAGTCCTCCTCAGGGCGTCGTTGGTGACATTATCTATTTGGAGGCGACTGATGATGAATATATCACGCCTGAGGTTGCTGGCAGAGTAATATTGACGAGTCGTTGGAATCGAGCTGCCTTGAAGAAGCTCTCCAGATACAAGCCTTTGGCGGTCGTTACCATCGAGACAGCGCCACGTACTCTTGAGAAGCACCTGTGGGGCAGTGCAGAGTTCAGGGCGAAGTATGGTGACCTTCCAGTCGTCCGCATCTCCTATGAGAATGGCCTGAAACTCCTTGAGAAGGGTGCCAAAACTGTTCGCGTGGTCGTCCAGAATGAGGAGACCAAGACGAGGTCCCGGAACGTCATCGGCGAAATCGAGGGAACCATGAATCCTGATGAGATTGTTCTCATAGGTGGACACTATGACACCGTTCTCGAAGTCTCAGGGGCCGGGGACAACGCTGCTGGAACAGCTCTCGCAATGGAATTGGCGAGGGTCTTCCAGGAGAAGGGCACGCGTAGAACCATGCGTTTCGTTGCTTGGGGCTGCGAGGAACTGGGTCTGCGAGGAAGCGTACACTACGCTGGCGGGCTTAGGGAGGAGTCTGAGAAGCTCAAGAAAGAGAGACCGGATGAAGAAGTCGAGACGGAGCTTGATAAAACGAAGTTGTGCGTCAACCTTGATGTGCACGGTGCCTTCCTCGGTAGCAACTCTTCTTCTATTCTAGGGCCGCCCGAGCTGACGGCTGCTGTCAAGCTGATGTCGAAGGAGCTTGGAGTACTCTACGAAGTGAGAGAGGCAGTGTACTCCTCTGATGGGACTTCACTCTCCTGTGTGGGAGTCCCCAGCGCGAGCTTCTCGCGGGGAGGAGGAAGCAATGTCTTCATGCACAGCACGGAGGACGAGATTCGATGGCTGAAGCCGGAAGCCCTCCAGATCCAAGGAGGCTTCATAGAGCAGTTCCTAACGAGATATGTAGCTAAGGCTGCCGCATTCCCCTTCGAGAGAAAAATACAGGACAAGAACAAGAAAGACATTGAAGACTATTTTGCCCGCTCTCCACCGCTTGTAAAGAAGGCACTAGGACTCAAGATATCCTAGCCCCCTTTTTTTGGCACATTCATGCTAGTCATGGGAGCGGAGAGAGCAAATGCAGAGTTCAGACTGCTAAGTAGTCTCAATCGATCTTGGTGATTGGGTCAGATACGATCCTGGGAATCCGGTTCGAAGCCATCAGGTTGCCAGGTTTAAGTATACCAAGAAGCTGTCGACAGACTGTCACGGTTTCAATAGATGCCACTTCATTCTGTCTTCTGATCCTTTGAGAGTTGTATCAGTTCCCAATTCTCTGAATGTAGAGTCAGGTTTGATTTGTTCCTACGTTGGAGAGAGATTGCTAGGAGGAACTATCAATATCTGAGTTGGTCGATCGTGTTGTTTCTCAGCTGTGACAATCCCTATCTTAGAGAGTGAGGAGGAGTCCAACAGACTTCCTTTCTTATCCGTCAGGGACGCGCGTTTAGTCCTTTTCTGCAGATAAGCATATGTGCTCGCTTATTCCGACTATGCTCGGATGTGTGCAGGTAGCCTTATGCATGTCACTAAGAATCTCGTTGTACTCTCCTGTGGATATGGCTTTATTGTATATTTGGCTGTGAGTCGAGAAGATGCCTTCAAGTCCTACCATCTCCAAGACCTGGATCTTGCCCTCAAACTCCTCTCGCAGTTCCTCTGGCAGATAGAAGTGGCAAGCCGTGAAACCCGAGTTCCCCGAGTAGTGCCCCGTGGCGGCAATTCTTCGATACAGGTCCGGGTTCGATTTCAAGTCGGGCCAAAGCTCCACAAACGAGTTAGCACACACGGCTAATCTCCCTATAACTGACACAAATATGGAGGAGCCCAGCTTGGCCACACGTATCAGCTCATCGACCGCTCTGTCTCTTCCACTCCTATCCAAAACGTGGGACAGAGGCCCACCCAAGCACAGAACCGCGTCGAAAGACTCGTCTTCAAAGCAGGATAGATCCTCAATCGAGCCCTCAACCACTTGCTTGACGTTCCCTTCGACTCGATCGAGCGGGTAAGGAAGGAATACTTTCTTATAGTTTCAAACAAGGTGAACAATCCCTCGGCAGAAAGGGTCAGGTTCAGACCATCATGGAAGCGGCATCATTGACGGATCTATCATCGAAAGAAGATCACGATAAAGTCCTTCAGTTCTTGGGGGATCGAGGATGGCAATTGGAGCAGTCTGTCTTTCCAGTGCCAAACTACAGGCTTGATGCTGTCAAAGACAAAACAGGTGTCGAAGTAGAACGATCATTGATCGACGCTGTTCATCGATCAGTGGGCGGCCAGCGGAGTCGAGGCAGACGTCAGAATAGAGCTGGAGCCAGTAGATGGAGCCGCGACGCTTGTCAAGGTGTCGGAGTCTGGTTGGCCTCTTGACTCTTTGGGGGTGGCGCGCTTTGTTGAGCAGTCGAAGGATGGGTATTCTTTCTGTGCTACCTGAAGGCCTTCCTCGAATACGATGGTGAGCTGAGGAGAAGCAGCGTACCAAGTGGGGCGGGCAAGTTCGTGAAGAAGAAGACTCGAAACCTGCCTCCTAACGAATAGGATGACTCTACACGCTCTTGGCATACATCATGCGACACTGAGTTCAGCGCGCTCCTATGAGAAACGCTTGAGGAGTTGAGGATGCCGGGGGCACCTGACTAGTTCCGCAAGCCGTCTAATGCTCTTCTCTCCATGTTCTTAAGCTTTCTTTCTGTTAACCTCCTGTTTTCGCCTCTGTAGGGCTCATTCCTCTTCAACATGAAGTAGATGATACGGGCCATCTCGTGGGCAACAGCCACAACCGCCTTCTTCCCACCCTTCCTCT
>Ga0315296_10000872_pt1 | contig 26956 bp, 20 predicted proteins | sample YL17G14_18_MG_FD_203921 | JGI IMG/M metagenome (GOLD analysis project Ga0315296, IMG submission 203921) | Sediment microbial communities from Yellowstone Lake, YNP, Wyoming, USA - YL17G14_18 | ecosystem: Environmental > Aquatic > Freshwater > Lake > Sediment | place: USA: Wyoming | collected... | reverse complement strand
CTATGGGGGGGGGGCGCCGGCGCGCCCGCCCTACTCGCGGCGTGATAGGGGCACGGCATGCCGTGCCCCTATCACGGTCGGGCGGCTATAGAGGCTGCGCCTACAAGCGGGGACGGGAAAGGAATGGGCTGGATTTTATGATGAAGCGCCAGGGCTTGTCGCAAACCTGGCGGATTCCGATGCGCGCGGTCGTTGCTACGTCGCGATCGGCGATGGCAGGCGCGTCGGCGATGAAAAGCGGCCCGCGCGTAAGGTCGGCCCCGTCGAGCGCAAGGGTGATTCCCATCGCCTGACATAGGCGGCCAGGTCCACTGGCGAGCAGGCGCAGGTTGTCGGTTTGGCGGCGCTGCACCATAAGCGGGATGCCGTCAATCGGTTCCACGGCGCGGATCAGGACTGCCTCCGCGACGCCCTCAGGCTGAGTGACGGCGTTCAGGCAGCAGTGATTTCCGTATGAAAAATAGACGTAGGCGCGGCCGGGCGGGCCGAACATGGTCTTGCTGCGCTCGGTCATCCTGGCAACGGGCTGGCCTCTGACCATGGCGACGGCATGGCAGGCGGGGTCATCGCGCAGGTATGCCTCGGTCTCCACGATGCGGCCGGACGTTCTCCCCTCAGGGGAATCGCGCACGAGGATCTTGCCCAGCAGCCTGCGGGCGACCGTCAGGGTGGGCTGAAGATAGAAGGAGCGAGGGAGCGGCTTCACGGGCGGGAGCCTCGTGCCGCGCAGGGCGCAATCATCCGCGCCCATCCCCGCCCTGACCCTGCCCGATTTTCGCGGGGAGGGGAGCGCATGAGCGCCAGTTGGGGAGCGGCCGCGGTGAGGTAGGACCAGTTGAAGAAGTGTAAGGAGTGGAAATAGATGAAGGGTCAGGCACGGCTCTTCAGCCTGCGCGCGATGCGGGCCTTGCGCCAGGAAAGCAATTTGTCGAGGGGCCTGGCGTTCAGCACGTGCTTTGGTTCGAGCCAGGCCCTTCTCGCCGTCGCGACGCCGTAGTGCATGAAGTCCAGTTGGTCTGTGCCGTGCGCGTCGGTCGCAATCGAGACGGGAACGCCAAGTTCCCTTGCGCGGCGGCAGTGGACATCGTTCAGGTCGAGGCGCTGCGGCTGGGCGTTGAGTTCCGCCGCCACCCCAAGGCGCGCTGCCTCGACGAGAACCGCCTCGACATCAACCTCATAGGGGTCGCGCTGCCCAATGAGACGGCCGGTCGGGTGGCCGAGGACATCAACATACGGATTCTGCATCGCTGCGATCATGCGCCTCGTCATCGCAGCGGAATCCATCTTGAATCCGGAGTGAGCGCTGGCAACAACGAAATCCAGTTGCGCCAAAAGCGAATCGGGGAAATCGAGCCTGCCATCCGGCTTGATGTCCACTTCGGTTCCGGCGAGGACAGTCATCCCCTTCAGTTTGCGATTGAGGGCTTTGATCTGCCGCATCTGCTTCGTGAGCCGCTGCTCGGTGAGCCCGCCAGCGTAGGCGCTGGAACGAGAATGATCCGTGATCAGAAGATACTGGTAGCCGCACTTCTTCGCTGCATGGGCCATTTCTTCGAGCGTGTTGTGGCCGTCGCTTTCCGTTGTGTGAGCCTGCAGGTCGCCCTTCACGTCCGAGAGTTCCACGAGAGAAGGAAGTTTGCCCTGCAGGGCAAGTTCGACTTCGCCCAGGGCCTCGCGCATCTCGACAGGGATGACGGGCAGGCCAAGCGCGGCATACATTTCTTCCTCGGTCGCGCCGCCGATGCGCTTGTTCCCCTTGACGCGGAAAACCCCATATTCGCTGAGTTTCAGGCCGCGCTTGACAGCCAGTTCCCGCAGTTTGATGTTGTGCGCCTTCGAGCCGGTGAAGTATTGAAGCGCCGCGCCGAATTCCGAAGGATCAACGACGCGCACGTCCACCTGGATGCCCAGGTCGGTTAGCACGCTGGACTTCGTGTCCCCCTTTGCGATGACCTCGCGCACGACGGGCAGGGAGGTGAACGTTTCCATCACTGCCTTCGGATCATTCGAGGTAACGAGGATGTCAATGTCGCCGACGGTCTCGCGGAAACGGCGAAGGCTGCCGGCGGCCTCGATCTGGTCAATCGGGCAAGCCTCCTTCAGCGCCTCGATGATGCCCAGCGCGTGCGGGTACGCATCGGCGAGCGAGAACCTGCCCGCGCGCTGACGCAGGCGTTCGATGCCCTTGAGCAGGTTCTCCTCGGTCTTCGGCCCGAAGCCCTTGACCGCTCGCAGGCGGCCCTCGCGCGCGGCATGCTCAAGCGCGTCAATCGAGTCAATGCCCAGTTGATGGTAGAGCACCCCGACCGTTTTCGGCCCCACGTCCGGTATGCGCATCATCCCCAGGACTCCCGGGGGTATCTTCTGCTTCAGTTCCTCATAGAGATCGCAGGCGCCCTTGTCGAGCATTTCCTCGATCTTGGCCGCAATGCCCGCCCCGATGCCGGGCGTCTGCTGCAAGGCTCCGCGCTGGCGCAGCGCAGAAAGTTCCTGAGAAAGCGATGCGATTACCTGGGCCGCGCGCTCGTAGGCGCGCACCTTGAACGGGTTCTCGCCCTCGATGTCGAGCATCGCTGCGATCTCCGAGATTACCGCGGCTATCTGCTGGTTGGTGAAGGGGGCACTCATCGCTTCGCGAACTCGTGCAGCAAGCGCGCGCTGCGTATCTTGCGCTCCAGGCGATACTCCAGGCAAGAGCGCAGGCAGGCTTCCATTTCAACGCCTTGCGAGCGCGTGAGTTTCACGGGTGGCAGCGCACGGGGAGACGATTTTGCCAGAAGCCTCATGGCGGCCAGCGCGCCCGCGCTCAGGTAGCGCCCGTCGGTGCTTTGCGCAGAACAGGATGCGCACGCAACGCCGCCAAGAGCATTCGAGAGCGTCGCTCCGCCCGTTACCTTTCGCCCGCAGGAGGCGCAGAAGTTCAACTGCGGAGCATAGCCTGACAGATACAGCAGGCGCAACTCGAAAACTCGCGCCAGCATGCTTGCATCCTTTTCGCCTTGCGGGTCGGCGAGAGCAGAAAGCGCGGAAAAAAGGAGATCGAAGACGCGCGGGCTTGGGCTGCGCTCCTCGGTAAAGCCGTCAACGAGTTCATTGAAGTAACTGGCGTAGGTGATCTTCTGCAGGCTGGCCCGGATGGGATAGAAAGCATTGCGCGGCACGGCCTCGGTTACCACGTCGAGGTTCCTGCCTTCTGCGAACTGAAAGGTCGAATAGCAGAAGGGCTGGCTGCTGGCAGCCAGTTTGCTGGTGGGGCGCTTGGCGGCCTTGGCGATGGCCGAGAGTTTGCCGCGCTCCCTGGAAAGTATGGTGAGCACCCTGTCGGTCTCGCCCAGGTCGCGGGCGCTGAGCACGATACCTGTTGCGCGGTACAGCCGCACGCGGGACACGGGTGCCCTACTCTCGCTCGAGGACCTCCTCGGGAATGGGCTGTTCGGCCCTGGCGTAGCCCTCGAGGATGGCCGGCCCGGAGGAGGTGCCCAGTCGGCTGGCCCCGGCGTTGATCAGAAGGAGAGCCTGCTCGTAGGTTCGAATGCCGCCGGCGGCCTTGATGCCGATGTCGCGGCTGACGATGTGGCGCAGGAACCTGACATCATCCACAGTGACGCCGCGAGGCCCGAAGCCGCTGCAGGTCTTCACGAAGTCGGCGCGCACTTCCTCGGCGATGCGGCAGATGCGCTCCTGCTCCTCGCAGGTAGTGAACCCGGTTTCGAGGATTACCTTGACCAGTATCTCCTCGCCGTGTTCGGTGAGGCCGGCGACCTTCGCCAGGGTGACGATGTCCTCGATCTCTCGGCGCACGACGTCGAAGTAGCCGGAGCGCACGGCGCCGATATTGATCACGAGGTCCAGTTCGGCGGCCCCCATCGCGATCACCTGGCGCGCCTCGTAAACCTTGCACGCGGGCGGGATAGCCCCGAACGGAAACCCGATTACGGTTCCCACCTTGACATCGCTGTTGCGCAGGTGCTTGACGGCGGTGGCCACCCAATATGGGCAGACGACGGCAGTGGCGAAACGAAGTTCTCTGGCCTCCTCGCAGAATCGCGTTACATCTTCCTCGGCGCAATCGGCGCGCAGCAAGGAGTGGTCTATCATCTTCGCCAACGCCGTTTTTGAGAACATTACCGCCTCCGCCTATAAGCCCCTGATAAACGCGAGCCTAGGTTATACACAAATTCCCCCGCTTGGCAAGACCCTCCCAAGAGATTTTTCGGCCATTGCGACCGAATTCTGAAATGTCAACCGGGGATGAAGACTCCGTCAGGCCTATCGCCGCCCCAACGCGGCAGGCAAGGGTCGGCCTGCCCCATGTCCGAAGCCACCGCTCAACTGGGCGCATCGAGTTGATCACCGCCGCTGCCCCGAACCAGTCCATGCGAGCAACTTCCTCTGGCTGCCCTATTCTAGCAGAACCGGCAGAAGGGGAAAAGCACCTGGACCTGCGTAGCGGCAACCCTAGTCGTTCCCATGCATTGGGAAGATTCGGCCCGGCACCGCGGCTGTTTTTCCCTCCAAAAATGTTGACCTCCGCCCCTTTTCGTGGTAGAATACCATTGACGACTGAGAGTGGGCCGCCCCTTAGGCGACCCCAGGGCGAGAGTCCCTCAGCCGTCATTTTCCTGTTGGGGACAGGATGTCCCGGCGGGGCCAGCGCGCGCTTGATAGCCTGCCTGACGAACTTCTGGTAATGCGGCTCAGGACCAGGCTGCAGCCAGTTGCCCGCGCGCCACGCGCGCATGATGAAGTAGGCCACGAAGTCGGCAAGCTGAATGTAGGGGGATTCGCGGGAATCCACAAAGTGTACGGTGTCAACGAGGTTAGGGTACTTCGGCACCACGGGCTGATCCAGGACTTGCTGCTCCAACGGCTTGCTGGGGTCGGTGTGGAAAACCCGGGGCCGCGCGCTGCGCACCCAGGCCTTCGCAAACGGCTCGGTGTACTTGCTTTCGTCAGCGATTAGGAGACCACGGGCATGAGGGCCGAGATGCCGGAGGTGCCGGGAGCAGCAGTCGAGCAGTAATGTCCAGACCTCGGTGGCTGGATTCACGGCCAGCAGGGGGGACTTCAAACCGGCCTCCCGGGCCAGTTTTTTCTCTTCCTCAGTGCGCGGTGCGCGAGGGTCAATTATTGGTTGCTGCGGCAGCCGTGTCTTGTCGCAGTACGCATAGACAACGTCCAGATCGAACCGGCCCAGGGTTTCCAACACGCTGTAGATGATTTCCTCCCGATCCCGTCGCGGGATGCCTGTGAACTGTCCCTGGCCTTGGTACAGGTCCACTGCGTGCAGTTCCGGGAAGATGCGCGCACCGCTGCCGCGGGCGTGCGCCACCTTGCCGATGACACGAGATTCCCAATCCTGGTAGCCTTTTAGCCAGGTGTCTTCGGGCACCAATACACCAACCAGGAAGTGGAAAGGCTGCGCCGCATCGTCAAGGCGTGGCCCGGTGTTGCCGCTTTCGTCCACATAGATCAGGTACATTGCATTACCCCGAAGTTCTGCACGAGACAAGCCCGCCCTGCTGCTGAGGCGAGGGGAACTCGCTTGTCTTGCAGTAACGCACGAGCCTGCGCCCAGAAACGCCGCTTCATTGGAACAATGTAAGGCGCAGATGCGTTGACCGGTTGGCGGCAGCATGGTAGAATCGCTGGCCGTCGGATCGGCGGTCGCGATATGGGTCGCCAGATTGGGGGTGGCTCCTGCTGCCGTAAGTGTGCGCGCCAATGCTGCGCGCACCCAGGAAACCAGGTCGTGCTACTGGAAACAAGAGGCTAGGAATGAGAATACTCATCTGCTCGTCAGAGGTGGTTCCCTTCTCGAAGACGGGGGGACTGGCTGACGTTACAGGTGCGCTGCCGAAAGCGCTCGGCGCGCTGGGCCACGATGTGCGCGTCGCGGTGCCCAAATACTCGATGACTTACAAGGAGCGCATCCGGGGCCGGAAAGCGGCAACCGTTCAGGTTACACTGGGCACCAAGGCGTTCCCGGTGACCATCCAGCAGAGCAAGCACGGGGACGCGTTCACCACCTATCTGATCGTGAGCGACAAGCATTTCCGCCGCGATTCGCTATACGGCTACCCCGATGATGCGGAGCGGTTCATCCTCTTCCAGAGAGCGGTATTGGAGTTTCTGCGCACGGGCGACTGGGTGCCCGATGTGATCCACTGTAATGACTGGCAGACGGGCCTGATCCCGGTCTATCTGCGCACGATTTACGCGCAGGAGCAGCAACTGGCGGGGGTGGCGGCCGTCTATACGGTGCACAACCTTGCCTATCAGGGCGTGTTCGAGCCGGAGGTCATGAAATTGACCGGCCTTCCGGCAGGGCTCTTCAACATGAGCCAGTTGGAATTCTGGGGCAAGGTCAATTTCATGAAGGGCGGCCTGTTGTTCGCCGATGTCCTCAACACCGTGAGTCCCACTTACAGCCGCGAGATACAGACGCCGGAGTTCGGGGCGGGCCTGGATGGGGTGCTGCGCGACAGGAAAGACGTGCTGTTCGGCGTGCTGAACGGGATTGACCTGGACGAATGGAACCCGGCGACCGACCGATACGTTCCTGTGCACTATGATGCGCGCACCCGAGCAGCGAAGTCCGGGAACAAGCCTCACCTGCAGAAAACAGTTGGGCTGCCGCAGCGCGAGGTGCCGGTTTTCGGGTTGGTCTCCCGCCTGGCGGCGCAAAAGGGGCTGGACATCCTGACGGAGGCAATCCCGAGCATGTTGGAGAAGGATGTTCAAATGGTGATTCTCGGATTCGGGGAGCCGCAATATCACGAAGAACTGAAGAAAGCACAGCGGAAATGGCCAGAGAAACTGCATGCCGAAGTGGGAGTGTTCAGCGAGCCGCTTGCCAGGCTGATATATTCAGGCAGCGACTTTTTCCTGATGCCGTCGCACTACGAGCCTTGCGGGTTGGGCCAGATGAACAGCATGAGATATGGCACCATTCCGATCGTGCGCTCGACGGGCGGGCTGGCCGACACGGTGCGCGAGTTCGACCCCGCTAGCGGAGATGGGAACGGGTTCGTGTTCTCCGATTACACCGCCCAAGCCCTGTCTGCTGCAGTGGAACGCGCGCTGGCGGTTCGTTCGCAACCGGCGCTGTGGGACAGGCTGACGGCAAATGCAATGGCCGAGGATTTCTCCTGGAGGCGCTCGGCGGAGCGGTATGTCGAATTGTATCAGCGAGCGGCGGCGCTGAGGGCGGGATCAACGGCGGGCTGACGAGGTACTTTTCGCGATGGCAGTTTACCAACCTACCGGGGTGGTGGGCAACTCGCATATACTGGTGAGCGTGGGCATCAAGGGCGAGTTGATGTCCTTCTTCTATCCGCATATTGACTTCGCGCAGAACCTGCGCGAGGGAATGCCCGCGATCCACTTCGGGCGGCCCGGCTCGGGCAAGATGGAATGGACATTCGAGCCAACCTGGAGTTCGCAGCAGGATTACGAGGAGCGCACCAACATCCTCGTTACCAAGTTGAGCCATGCTTCCTCGGGGCTGCAACTCACGGTTACCGATTTCGTGCACCCGCAGGAGAACTTTCTGGCGCGGCGGTTCGCGCTTTCCAACCGCGGAGAGCACGCGGTCGAAGGGACGCTCTACCAGTATCTCGACCTGCAACTCGGCGAGGTGGCGCACAAGAATGCCGTGAGGTACATGCGCGATCTCAACGCAGCGGTTGCCTATTGGCGCAACATCTGCCTGGCTGTGGGAGGCGACCGCTTCGACCAGTGGCAGTGCGGCAGGGCCGGCCTCGATAGCCCGAACAGCGCGAAGAACGATATGCACGATGGACGGCTGACAGGCCAGATGGAAGAGATCGGCGACGTGGACCTGGCCGTCGGTTGGGGATTCAACCTCGAGAGCGGCCAGCGCCTGGCACGCCTGTTACTGATCTCCGCCGCGAGCAATGAGGCGCAGGCGGTGGCGGCCCTGGAATGGGCCTCGGCGCGCGGGTCGCAAGCGCTGCACGCCAGCGCGGCCGACTACTGGAGAAAACGCCTGCAAAGAACGAATGCCCTTTCCGTTGACCCTGACCTGGGGCGCTTATACTACCGCAGCCTGGTCGTTCTGTTCACCCTTTTCGATGAGGAATACGGGGCCTTTCTCGCCGCCCCCGAGTTCGACCCGGAATTCCAGCGTTCCGGCGGCTACGGCTACTGCTGGCCCAGGGATGCCGCAGAAGTGGTGATGGCGCTGGCGCAGGCGGGTTATCATGAACTGGCGGCGCGGTTCTTCGGCTGGGCTCGCAGAACCCAGGCCCAAGACGGCCACTGGGAGCAGCGCTACTGGTTGAGCGGCGAGCGCGGGCCGGCGTGGTCCACCTTCGCCGATGCGATCCAGGTGGACGAGACCGCTTCGATGCTGATCGCGCTGCAGCGGTGGGTTGCCGCACTGCCAGAATCCGCTCAATCACAGGCAGCACTCGAGTACTGGCACATGGCGAAGCGCGCTGCGCAATACCTGGTAGGCATTCTCGACCCACAGGGCTTGCATCGCACGGGGTTCGACCTGTGGGAGGCGGCGCGCGGCAGTTTTGTCTATTCCAACGGCGCTATCTTCGCGGCGCTGCGCAGCGCCGCTGCGCTGGCGGAACTTGCAGGCGATCCGGCCAGCGCGCAGCAGTGGCGCCAAGCAGCCCAGCGCGTCAAGGCGGCGGTGATGGCTACCTTCTGGGACGGAACGGGGTTCGCGCGGCGCCTCGACGAGAACGGCAGACTGGATGCGCAGCGCGATTCGTCTGCGCTCGGGCTGGTTGACCCGTGCGAACTGCTCGACCCCGCGGACGACGGAGAACGAGCGATTATCGAGAAGATGATCGAGGACCTATTAGGCCGCCTGAGCGCTCCGGCTCCGGGTGGAACCGGCTTGCGCCGCTTCGAGCACGACGCCTACCTGGGCGGCGCAGCCGGGTGTGTGAACACGCTGTGGCTTGCGCGCGTGCTGCTGCGCCTGGCGCTGCAATATGCGCAGAGTGACAGGGACTCTGCAGGCCGCCTGCGCTCAAGGGCCCTCGATCTACTGAGGACGGTGGCCGCCAGCGCCACGCCTACCGGCCTGCTGCCGGAGATGATCACCGAGCAGGGGGGCTGGGCAGTGCCACATGCATGGGCCGCCGCTTCATGGATCGTGAACATGGGCCTGCTGGACAGACTGAACCGCGCTCTAGAACGCTAGGATGTCATTCTGAACTACTACCATGTCATTCTGAACGAAGTGAAGAATCTCATCATGAGCGAGTGGGATGCTTCGTCCCGATCCGCCAATCCGCCAACCGGCGGACGGACGGGACTCATCATGACAGACGCGGCACTGCGACGCCGGAACGCAAGAGGAGGCAGAATTGTCGTCAAGACCTTTTGGTAATTTCACATTCGTTCTTCATGCCCACCTGCCCTATGTCCTGGGTCATGGGCGCTGGCCGCATGGGACCGACTGGGTGTGCGAGTGCGCGTCGGAAAGTTACATCCCGATCCTCGACACCCTTTTCCGCCTGGTGGAGGAGGGCCATTCGCCGCGGGTGACGATGGGGATCACGCCGGTTCTGGCCGAGATGCTGGCCGACAATTCTTTCAAGTCGGAGTTCGAGACCTACCTGGGGCAGCGCATTTCCACTGCCCAGGAGAACGAGCGCGAGTTCGCGTCGCAGGGGCTTTCGCACCGGGCGGAACTGGCGAGGATGTGGCAGGACTTCTTCTCCGGCGTGCTCAGGCGCTTCCGCGAGAGATACAACCGCGACCTGATAGGTGCTTTTCGCCACCTGCAAGACGAGGGCCACATAGAGATCATCACCAGCGCCGCCACTCACGGCTATCTACCGCTGCTGGGCCTGGACTCAAGCGTGCGCGCCCAGGTCGGGCTGGGCGTCGCGACTTACCAGCGGCATTTCGGCCGCAAGCCGTCGGGATTCTGGCTGCCGGAGTGCGCCTACCGGCCGGGGTATTCCTGGAAGGCCCCCGTCGAAAGCGCGCTGGGGCAGGGCGGGTATGCGCGCCGGGGAGTCGAGGAATTCCTGGGGCAGAGCGGCCTCGACTATTGCATCGTTGATTCTCACCTACTGCGGGGGGGCGAGGCTGTCGGGGTCTATATCGCGCGCTTTCCCACCTTGAAGGTCCTGTGGCAGCAGTTCGCGGACCAATACCAGCCCACCCCGCAGAAAGAGGAACTGAGCGAACATCGCACCTACTTCGTGCTCAGCCGCGAAGATGCTCGCCCGGTGAGCGTTTTCACGCGCGACCCGCGCACCGGCCTGCAGGTATGGAGCGGAGAGTGGGGCTACCCGGGCGATGCATGGTATCTCGACTTCCATAAGAAACACTGGCCGGGCGGCCACCGCTACTGGAGAGTTACGTCAGCCAACTGCGACCTGGCCGACAAGTGGGAGTACGAGCCAGCGCGCGCGGTCGAGCGCATCCCCGAGCAGGCGGACCATTTCAAGAACCTGGTGAAGGACCTGCTGCGCGCGCACACAGCCAGGTTCGGCGAGGCGGGCATCGTCTGCTCCCCCTATGACGCGGAACTTCTCGGCCACTGGTGGTTCGAGGGGCCGCAGTGGCTCTATACGGTTCTCAAGTGGATGGCCCAGGACCCCGAGATCCGCCTCGTTACGTGCTCCGAGCACCTGGCCGAGAACCCGCCCAAGGGCGGCGTGGCCCTGCCCGAGGGCTCGTGGGGCGAGGGAGGCTTTCACTGGATATGGCTCAACGAGTGGACCATCTGGACATGGAAGCACGTCTATGACGCAGAGGTCGAACTGCGCGATCTGCTGGCCGAATTCGCCGCTCCCGAGGAGCGGCTGCGCCCGGTGCTCGAGCAAGCGGCGCGGGAACTGCTGCTGCTCGAATCCTCCGACTGGCAGTTTCTGATGAGCACCTGGACGGCCCGCGATTACGCGGAGGCCCGAGTGGCCGAGCACTATTCTTGCTTCAAGCGGCTGGCTGACCTGGCCAGAAAATTAGGGCGCCGCCAGGAGGTATCGCCGCAGGAGTGGAACTACCTTTCGGCAATCCGGGAGCGAGACAGGCTGTTCGAGGTGGTTGACCTGGGATTGTTTGCTGCGGGATAACTCTGGGCTGGCCCGGATGCCGGGGTAACGGAAATGCGAGATGCCAGTGGGGGCGGGAGGCTTCAGCCCGTTCCGCCTCAGCAGCGGCTGCGCCAACTGAGGCGGCAACTGTGGCTGGAGCGCGTCGTGTTCGTCGTCATTATCGTCCTGCTTGTGATGCTCCTGCTGCTGCAGGAGCGGGCGCGCTGGGCGCACGAGGTCTCCCTGGGCGGCCGCCCTATTGTCCTGGCAGCCACGGGGGACGATGCCGAGCGAATCGTCGAGCAGGTAGAGCGAGAACTTGTCCCCGACATCCCCGAAGAGGCTTCGTATAACCCGGAGTTCAAGATCACCCGCCTGCCGAGAGGCGACAGGATAGTCTTGCCGTTCGATGAGGCGCTGCGCCAGTTCAAGCGCGCGGCCCGGATTTACGCTCCCGCGGCAGCCCTGATGGTCAATGGCAAGATGGTCGTAACCCTTCGCTCAGTGAAAGATGCAGCAGAGTGTATGCGCCGCGTCCAGAGGGCCTACGGTCCCGGGCGCACCCGGGTCAAAGAACGGTGGGAGGTCCTCGAAACCCGCGCGGAATCGAGAAAGCGGCTGGCCGTGGAGCGGGCAAAGGAGTTCCTTGTCACCCCCAGGGAAGTGCAGACCTATCGCGTAAGGCCGGGCGAAACGGCGTGGACAATAGCCCGCAGCCAGGGCCTCTCGATGCGGGGCCTGGAGCGGGCCAACCCCGGCCTAGACATGGCCGCCCTGAGACCCGGGACGATCATCAGAATCGGCGCGGGCTCGCTTCCCATCACGGTGATGACGGTAAGGAAGGAAACTCGCGTCGAGATGGTGCCCTACGAGACGCAAACGGTTACCGACCCCGACCTGCGCCCCGGCGCGCGGCGCATCATCCGGCCCGGACAGGCGGGCGAGCGGCAGGTGATCGAGGAGGTTACCCTCGAAAACGGCAAGGAACTCGAGCGCCGCTTGATAAAGATACAGATCTCCAGACCACCCGTTGCCGAGCGACTCGCCGTGGGCCGGTAACAGTGAACAGGGTGCGGCTGGTCGCGCTTGACCTCGACGGCACTTTGCTCGACACGACGGGCAAGCCTTCCGAAGAAGATGGTGAAGCCCTGCGGCGTTTTCAACGGCAGGGCGGGACCGTCGTGCTGGCCTCGGGCCGCATGACCGCTACCGTCCGTCCCTGGTACGACGTTCTCGGCGTTGACGGCCCGGTGATCTCATACAACGGGGCCATGGCGCGCGATTCATCCGCGCGCGGCTCTGCGGTATTGCTCGAAAAGCCCCTTCCCGCAGAATACGCCGACGAACTGGTTGGTTACGCCGACAGACATCACTTCCACCTCAACTACTACCTGGATGAAGTGCTCTACGGCAAGGACGACGCCCTGCTGAAGCCCTACGCCGATATCTACGCGCGACAAACCGGCTCGGTGTTCCACTTCGTGCGCAATTTCGAGCGCTTCCGCGGGTGCGAGCCCACCAAGATCATCCTGATCACCGATCCCTCGGTCGCGGGCGAATCAGACCCCAGGCGCCGCGACGAGCAATACGAGGTCTGGGTTCAGCGCTGGGCGGGGCAGGTGGCCATCGTCAAGACAAACCCCGAATACCTGGAGTTCCTCCACATGGAGGCTAACAAGGCAAGCGCCCTGGCGGCGATCTGCGATGCCTGCAGCATCGCCCAGGAGGAGACGGCGGCCTTCGGCGATGGGGATAATGATGCGCCGATGCTCGATTGGGCGGGCATCGGGATCGCGGTCGCCAACGCCTCTGAATCCTGCCGCGCCGCCGCCGACATCCTCCTGCCCCAGACCAACGACCAGAGCCCCATCGCGCGCGCCTTCGAATCAGTCCTGAGATGATCCGTAGGGCAGGAGTTCGTCTCCTGCTCGGTGATGCGCCGGCTCTGTTGCTTCGGTTGCCTGGTGGATGTCTCGCAATCAAGCAAAGCGCGTCTTCCCTTGGGCGCGGCTTCTCCTGAAGCCGCGTAAGCGCGGGCTCAGGAGAGCCCGCGCCCATCTACCGGTCTGCGAGCGAATTGTGAGACAACCACCCTGCTGCCGAAGCCAGTCGGGCTCTCTGGCAAGCGCATGGAGTGCTCCTGAATTTGCGGACCCGATCAATGGCACGAGTAGCAAAACAAGGAACGACTCTGCGGCGCCAGGCACTGATTGCAGGTGTTGCCACGCTCGCCATTTGGTTCCTCACGGTATTCGCTGGGTACCTCAGCTGGAAGTTCACACTGCCCAACCTACACGGCCCTGTCTCGTTTTCGATCAATCCCAAGGGCCTTCCGTCGCCCTCAATCAACCTGAAGAGCCTTGCGTGGCTCTTGATTCCGGTCGTTCTGCTTGGCATTGCGGCGACAGTTGCGAATCTCTCCCTCATCGCGATTCGTGGATACCTTGGGGAGAGGAGCGTAGCGAATGAACTCCGGAAACTAGCGGACGAGTACTGGGTTTTCAATGACGTGCGGCTGCGAGTAAAAGACACGGTTGCGCAGATTGACCACGTGCTGGTGTCGCCATACGGGCTCTGGTGTGTCGAGGTGAAGTCGCACCGGGGCACGATCCACGGCCAGGAGAATGACCGGATGTGGACGCAGGTCAAGAAGTCCGAAGCGGGAAAGACATACCCCAAGCAGTTCTACAATCCGGTCCGCCAGAACGCTGTGCATTGCCGCCGCCTTCGCGATTACCTGAAGGAGAACCTACAGTTCTGTCCATGGATAAAGTCCGTCGTGGTTTTCACGGCTGCCCGGCTGCAAGTGGATGCGACGACGCCCGTCGTGGGCCTGGAAGAGCTTCGCCACGTGATCGAGGGCGAAGATGTCGCGCCCTCCCTCGAAGAGGAACAGGTGGCGGCGATCATCAGAGCCCTGCCGCACGATCCGCGGCCAGGAAAACAACCTCAGCCATTGCAGTCGTAGGGCAGAAGCGCTCCTCCCCTCCATCCGGTCCCCTACACAACCGGCGGGAACTCTGCTATCATCTGGCAGGTTCATTCGGGCAATAGCATTCCCTCGCTGAGGTGGCAAGCAGCAATGTCTGTTCGCATCGGCATTGACGTCGGCGCTGATACTGTCAAGGCCGTCCTGTTCACAGACGAAGGCAATGTCCCCGAACTGTTCGTTCGCGAGGTGAAAGGCCGGCCGCTCGCCCGCGTGCGCGAGGCCCTTCACGAGGCCTTGCAGGCAACCGGCCAGACAACCGCGCTCGTCGGCATGACCGGCTCCGGCGCGGCCGCTGCGTGTTCCCTTCTCAACATCAAGCCGGTTGACGAGCCCAATGCGCTGTTGGCGGCATTCCAGCGCCTCTACCCGGACGTGCGCACTGTGATCGAGTTGGGAAAACAGACGCAGAAGTATCTTTTGTTCGACCGCGACGAAAAGACCGGCCGCCTGCTGCTCGCCGACTGCAACATGGGGAACAAGTGCGCGGCCGGAAGCGGCTCGTTCCTTGACCACATGGCGCGCCGGCTGAATTATCCCTCGCTGGAAACATTCGCCCGGGTGGCCCTCGAGACCGAGAATCCTGCGTCATTGTCAGGCCGCTGCGGGGTGTTCACGGAATCGGACATCGTGCATCTCTACCAGAAAGGCACCCCGCGCGAGCGCATCGCCGCCGGCGTGCACCAGGCCATCTGCCGCACTTACCGCTGCGCAGTGGGGCGAGGGCGGCAATTCCCCGACCGCGTGGCTTTCATCGGCGGCGTCGCGCTCAATCCGGCGGTGCGCAAATACCTGGCCGCAGAACTCGGCCTGCGAAATGACCAGTTGTTCATCCCGGAGGAGGCGCTGCTGATGGGCGCCGTCGGCGCGGCGCTGAAGGCCACTCACCAGGTTGACCTCTCCTCTGCGGTCGCGTCGCTCGACGAAAGCCTCGCCCAGCCGATCGAATACGTGGGGACAGGCCCGCTTCAGTTTTCCCAATCGCAAGTCATGTCGCCTCCCGATCAGGGCACCCTGCCCCGCGACATCCCGCGGGCTGCCCTGGGAATAGACATCGGCTCCGTCAGCACCAAGGCCGCCTTGATCACCGAGAGCGATGGCAAGGTGTGCGTGCTCGCCAGTTACTACCGCCGCACCGATGGCGATCCGCTGGCTGCAGTGCGCGACACCCTTCAGAAGATACACCAGCAAGTCGAGGAACAGGGCTTCCGCATCGGCCAGATCGTCGCGGCCACGACGGGTTCGGGCCGCTACCTGACCGGCGATTACGTGGGCGCGGACCTGATCAAGAACGAGATCACGGCCCAGGCCCACGGCGCTCTGGCTTTCGTCCCCGATGCCGATTCGATCTTCGAGATCGGCGGACAGGACTCGAAATACGTGCGCCTCGAAAACGGAGTGATCACCGACTTCGAGATGAACAAGGCTTGCGCCGCAGGCACCGGCGCATTCCTCGAAAAACAGGCGGCCAACCTTTCCCTGCCCATCGAGGAGTTCGGGCCCAACGCGCTGCGGGCCGACAAGCCCCCCGATCTCGACTGGACATGCACCGTCTTCTCCGAGTCAGCCTTGGTCTATTACCAGCAGAACAACGTGCCCATCGAGAACCTGTGCGCCGGTATCTGCCTGGCTTCGGCGAAGAACTACCTGAACAAGAACGTGGGCAATCGCGAGATCGGCAGGAAAGTCGTCTTCCAGGGAGCGGTGGCATTCAACCAGGGAATTGTCGCCGCTTTCGAGACGATACACGGCCGCGGGATCGTCGTTCCGCCGCATCCGCATCTGACCGGCTCGATAGGCGCAGCGCGCCTGGCGTATTCTCTGCAGACGGACTCGCCTCGCTTCCGCGGCTTCGAACAGATCACCGCAGGGCGCTACACGGTCAGTTCGTTCGAGTGCGCGGGCTGCGACAACCACTGCGATGTCAATACGTTCGAGTTGGAGGGCGGGCCCAAGTACTTCTACAACGACCGCTGCGAGAAATACAGCGCCGCGCACAAGCGCACCCTGGGCGAGGGACTGCCGGACCTTTTCGAGGAACGCGAAAAGATGCTGTTCGATGTCTGCCCGGCGCAGGCTCCCGAGGACGCGCCAACGGTGGGAATACCCCGCGGGCTGATGTTCAACGAATACTTCCCTCTGTTCAACGCCTTTTTCACGGCCCTGGGCTTTCGCGTCGTTCCCTCGGAGGCCACGAACAAGCGCATCATCCGCCTAGGGATCGAATCCTGCATCGGCGAGCCCTGCTTCCCGCTGAAAGTGGCGCATGGCCACGTTGCCGATTTGATCGAGAAGGGCGTTGATTACCTTTTCGTCCCCGCGATCCTCAACAGCGAACCACCGAAGGCTCGTTTCCCGCAGACGCAGACGTGTCCTTACCTCCAGGCTGCTCCGGAATTGTTCAATGCCGCGCTGCGCATTGACGAGAAGAAAGTCAAGTTCCTGACCCCGCGCATGTTCTTCGCGCGGGGGCGCCGCCATATCATGTGTTCGCTGGCGGAAGCAGCCAGGCAAATGGGCAAGACCGCCCCGGAGGCCAGGACAGCCTTCGAGTTCGCCGAGGAAGTGCTCGACGAGTTCCGCCGCCGCCTTGCCCAGCGCGGGCGCGAGGTGCTCGAATCGCTCAAGCCCGACCAGATGGCGTTCGTCGTCGTCGGGCGGCCCTACACCTTGCACGACCCGGCTGTCAACATGCAGGTCGGCAAGAAAATCCGCGACCTGGGATTCCTCGCGATCCCGATGGATTTCCTGCCAGTTGACGAGGCCGACGTGACGGATGCCTGGCCCGACACTTACTCCCGCCAGGTGCAGCGCAAACTCGCCGCCGCCCGCCTGATCAAGAAAGACGCGCGCCTGCGCGCCATCGTGCTGACTTACTTCGCCTGCGGCCCCGACTCGTTCGCGAACCCATTCTTCAAGGACGAGATCGCGGGCCCTTGCTACACTATGCAGATTGACGAGCACACCGCCGACGCAGGCGTGATCACGCGCCTCGAAGCATTCGCCGACACTGCAGCCGCGGCTACAACCGAGAAGGTGCCCCAGGTTGTGCGGTCTCACGCCGCGCCGCTTGCATCGCTCAACGGCAGGCGCCTATGGGTCCCTTACGCCTCCGAAGGTGCCCGAGTTCTGGCCGCCGCTTTGCGCGCCTACGGCATCAACGCCGAAATCTTGCCCCGCTCAAGAGACCCGGGTCTCAACCTGGCACGCAGCGTGATCTCGGAGGATGTCTGCCTGCCCGCCTTTATGACCACCGAGGACATACTGCTGCGCGTCAATCAGCCGGACTTCGACGCGAAAAGCGAGGCATTCTTCCAGGGGACCAGCGAAGGCCCGTGCCGCTTCGGCATGTATCACATGCTCCAGCGGCGCATCCTCGACCGGCTGGGCCTGCGCGATGTTGACGTGATCACGCTCGGCAACCGAGACCACCACGGCGGCCTCGGCACGTTCTTCTCGATGGTCGCATGGGACGGCTTCGTAACGCACGACCTGCTGCTCAAGATGCTGATGCGCGTCAGGCCCTACGAGGCAAAGCCGGGCACTGCGGATGCGATCTTCGAGCGATACATGCAGCGCGTGTGTGAACTCGTCCCGGAACACGCAAAGATGCTCGAATCGCGCCGGCTGAGGGCGCTCGGCGGAAGACACCTGGGCAAGTTCGTTGACCTGCTGCGAGAGGCGACCACCGAGTTTTCCGCCGTCGAGCGCGCCGATGGAAAGCGCCCCCTCGTCGGCCTGGTGGGCGAGTTCTTCGTGCGCATTCACGACCCATCCAACCAGGACATCGTCCGCAAACTCGAGCAGGCAGGCGCTGAGGTCTGGCTCGCCCCCGCGACAGAGTTCTTCGCCTACAGCAATCGCATCACGGGCCTTCTCGCCTGGGATCGCTTCCGCGACACGTTCTCGCGCCGCGACCTGTTCGAGACATGGCGGCGCGCTTTCCTGCACTACCTGGCATCGCGCGATGAACACGAGTTGTTCCACGCCTGCCTGCCGTTCCTCGAGGGCCTCGACGACATCGGCCCCAACGAGGTCATCGGCTATGGATCTCGCTACGTGCACCCCTCCTTCGGCGGCGAGGCGATTTGCAGCATGGGGAAGTCAGAGGACTTCGCCCTGCGCGGCCTGGACGGAATCGTGAGCGCCATCCCCTTCAACTGCATGCCGGGAACGACGGTCACGGTCCTTTCTCAAGTGCTCCGGCGGCGCCACGACAACATCCCCTTCCTCAACATGGACTATGACGGCTTCATTGATTCCAGCCGCGACGTGAAGATCACCGCCTTCATCTCCCAGGTCCGCGAACGCTTCCTGTCCAAGCAACCGTAACGCCGGCATCCGTAGGGGCGGGCTTCCAACCCGCTCTCCCCTCCCTGTCATTCTGAGCCCCGACATCGTCGCGGCGAAGAATCCCATTTTCGAGGGGTTGTGGGACCCTTCGTCCGCCGGCTGGCGGACTGGCGGACTCAGGGTGACAAACCAAACAGTTAGGCTCTCGCTGCTGCAACGCCTCAATCCGCAGCAGAGGACTACGTCTGCTGCACAAAGAAGTAGCCACCTACCCATGACGCAGAACGAACGATTCCTTATCGCTCTTCGCGGCGGCAGGCCGGACCGCATCCCGTGGGCCTGCAATTTCGATCATTGGCTGGGGGTCAACAAGGCGCGCGGCACTCTGCCCAAGGAATTCGAGGGCGTGAGCCGCAATGACATCTGCCGAGCAATCGGGGCCGCCATCTGGGCCCGCTGCGGCGTGTTCAAGGTCGAAACACCCAACGTCAAGGTAACCAGCCGCGAGGAGGGGGACTCGCTGATCACGACTTACGAAACGCCCGTCGGCAGCATCTGGACCCGCCACCAGACCGCCCCCGATTTCACTCGCGCGCAGTTCCTCAAGGAACATGCCGTCAAGACTTCCCAGGACATCGAAGTCCAGAAGTTCATCATCCAGGACGAGGTGCTCGCTCCCCAATACGATTCAATCATCGAGGCCGAGCGCTCGGCGGGCGATGACGGGATCGCGCTGACTGGCGTCGGATACAGCCCGTTCCAGGGTTTCATGATTCGCATGGCTGGATGGGTCAACGGCATTTACCTGCTGCACGATTACCCCAAACAGGTCGAGGAACTTCTCGAGGTGATCGAACACAAGGCGCTTGAGGCCTGCCGCATCGCGGCCGATTCGCCTGCCCAGGTTATCGCCATCGGCGACAACATGGACGCCAGGACTACGTCCCCGCGCTATTACGAGCGTTACCTTATCCCCTGGTATCGCAAGGCGGCCGCGATCCTGCACGCGAAAAGCAAGATCGTTGAAAGCCACTACGATGCGCCCCTGCGCGCGCTCCTCCCGCTGATCCCGCAGACCGGCCTGGATGTCATCGAGGCGGTGTCGCCCATCCCGATGGGCGACTGCACGATGGGCGAGGCATATCGCGCCCTGCGTCCCCGCGTAGCAATACAGGGAGGAGTCCCGGCAGTTCTAGTATTGCGGAGCAGCACCGCGCAGGAACTGAAGGATTTCATCATCCAGGTCCTCCGCGAAGTCCAGCCGGGCGACGGGTTCGTGCTGGGAATGGCGGACAACGTTCCCCCCGACGCGAACTTCGACCTGGTGAAAACGATCGCCCCCATCGTCGAACAACACGGCCGCCTGTAGGGCGGGCGTGCCCACGCCCGCCGACTCTCGCGTGGCACAGGCCCCGCCTGTCACCAGGGGCACGGCATCCGGCCTTCGTCCCGATCCATCGGGACTACGGCGGAGTAGGCTGCCGTGCCCCTACGTCGGTGCAATACAGGCAATGCCGCCCATGTAGAGCAGCAGCGCCTCCGGGATTTTGACGCTCCCATCCGCCTGCTGGTAGTTCTCCAGCACCGCGATCATGGTGCGCGGCAGGGCAACGCCCGAACCATTCAGCGTGTGCACGAACCTCGGTCGCGCGCCCTTCTCCGTCCGGTATCGGATGTTAGCGCGGCGCGCCTGAAAATCGCCGCAGTTGCTGCACGACGAAACCTCAAGCCACTCGCCGCACCCCGGCGCCCAGACCTCGATGTCGTATTTCTTCATCGCCGTGAAACCCAGGTCGCCGGTGCACATCTGCACCACCCGGTATGGCAACTGCAAGCGCCGCATCACATCCTCGGCATCTGCCACCAGTTTCTCCAGTTCCTCGTCCGACGTCTCCGGCGTCGTGAACTTGTATAACTCCACCTTGTCGAACTGGTGCCCGCGCTTGAGCCCGCGCACGTCGCGCCCGGCCGACATCTTCTCGCGCCGGAAGCACGCGCTGTAACCGACGTATCGCAGCGGCAGAAGCGACCCGTCCAGGATCTCGTCCCGATGCAGATTCGTGATCGGGATCTCCGCCGTGCCAATCATCCACAGATCGTCCTCGACATCGTGGTAGATGTTATCGCGGAACTTCGGCAACTGGCCCGCGCCGACAAGGCATTCCTCTTTCACCACGAACGGCGGATATATCTCCGTGTAGCCATGTTCCTTCGTGTGCAGATCGAGGAAGAACGTTATCAGCGCGCGCTGCAATCTCGCCCCCGGCCCGCGCAGAACGTAGAACCTGCTCCCCGAGATCTTCACCCCGCGTTCGAAATCAATGATGCCCAGCCGTTCGCCGATATCCCAGTGCGCGAGCGGCTCAAAATCGAACTCGCGCCGCTCGCCCCAACTGCGCACGACGACGTTCTCGCTCTCGTCTTGCCCCACCGGCGCGCTGGGGTGCGGCATGTTGGGGACGAGAAGCAGCAGTTCATTCAACTCTTTTGCAACTTCTTTCACTTCCTCATCTAGTTGCTCTATCTTTTCGCCCAGCCCCTTCGTCTCCCCGATCAGCGCCTCTCTCTCCTCCGGCTTCGCCCGCCCGATGGCCTTCGAGCGCCGGTTCAACTCGGCCTTAAGTTTCTCAACCTCGCCCAGAAGCGCTCGCCGCCTCTCGTCCGCCGCCAGAATCTCATCAATCGGCGCCGTGGCGTTGAGTTTCCTCAACCCCTCCCGCACCTCATCTGTTTTCTCTCTGATGTATCGAAGATCAATCACCCCGCCGCCCTCCCCGTTTCTTCACGGCATACAATTGCACGCGATTCGCTTGTAGTCCCGTCCAAGCCGCTGCCACATCGCTACTGTTTCCTTGCACAGAGCGACGCGCCGGTAGCGGTGCGTGTCGCGGAGATGGTCAAGCAATGTCTTGTATAGCACGTAGCGCGTATGAAAGGCGATCTTCTTGCCCCAGTTCGACTGTTCGCTCAGAAAACGGGTCCATGACTTGTCCGTGGCGCCGTTGACTGTGCTTTGGAGGCCGCGCAGGGACCCCAGGGTGATGCGCGCCGGAACGAACGCAGCGAAGATGCGGTCAACGAGGTCCATGTAGTGCTTGGCCCAGTTGACTACCGGCACGATGGGGTCAATGCGCACCCGTACCTCGTATCCTGCTTTGGAAAGCATTGTGGCAGCCTCGATGCGCCGCCCCACTGGGGGCGCATGATGTTCCCATCTGCGTGCTGCAGCCTCAGCATTGAGACTGAAACTCACTATGATACGGTGCTGGTAGTCGTGAGCGAGCAGATTATCCACCTTGTATGATTTCGTGACGAATAACGCTTTGTGCAGGCTCTGGCCGCTCAGCAACTCTCCGATGAGTGTCGAGAACGGCTGTCGCGCCCCCTCGCACATGAGGGAGTCTGCCAATTCACCCGTGTTCAGCAGTTCGCCGTACCAATGGACTTGCTCTAACAAAGCCGTTACGTGCTCAGATACCTTGCTCAGGTCCTTTATCCGCGGCTTTGCGCGTGTCGGCAGGAAGCGGAGGGTCCCCTTGAGGTAGCACCACGCACAATCGAAGGGACAGCCGACTGCCCACTTCAACTCCAAGAAATGCGGGCAGACGACATCGGTTGGCTGAACCGGCACCGGCGTCTTGTCGAACCGTGTGATGATGGAGCCGTCACCCACCCGGCGGACAAGCTTCCGTTGGCTTCCGTCCACCATCGGGTAATGGGCCAATAAGACTGACGCCGAGTTACGACGTGTGGCTACGAGCCGGGGGTCGGCTCGCGCTCTGCTAGGGCAGGAAACTGACGCGGTCGGCATGGCTCAGCCTGTCCTTCCGTTTCGCTCCGGGGCGTCGGATTCTTACTTCACCTTCCTCCTCAAGCGATAGCAAGGCCTGGCGGTATTGGGGCTCGACCTCATCCCGCATATCGTATGTCTCCTCCATGACCTTGCGAAACGAGACCGTTTTCCCTCGAAAGCGCTCTCTGAGCCATTCCTTGAACTCCGGCAGCCACTGATCCGCGAAGAGTAGCCCGGTTTCTCGCGCCGCTCGGTCGTCGGGCCCTAGGAACCCGTCGGCACCGGGAGCCGCCTGTTTGTGCATTATCTCTTTCATGATCTTGAAGGCCAGGAAGTGGTTAGAGGCGTGGATGAGATAGTAGATCGTCGTTCGCTTGTACGTCCTCCTCATTCTGAACGGCATAACCCAACGGGCCGCCCGCGTCTCCTTGAGTCTCCGCACATACAGGTCCCTCAATGCAAACTCACCTCGCAGATTCAGGCATTCCTCGGCCCCGAATAGGGATACCGCTATGGCCCTGGTTTTCGGCGCAGCCAGACAACGCTTTGCAGCCTCCACCATGAACGTGAGCATCACCTCGGTGCTCTTCAAACGAAGCAACGCCTGAATTACGCCGAACGGCACACCCTTGATTCCACCGGGGTCGATGAAGAAAAAAGTGGGCGGCCACGTGCCTGCTCGAGACGCAACGGACCCCGCGGCGTCTTCGAAGGACCCGCAAGCGTTCAATACTACCACCTTCGCGCCGACAGTCGGCGATTGTCCATACGAGGCGACTTGGCAGCCGATCTGCGAGACGGGCACCTCTATCACCTGCACTGCTCCGCTTGCCCGGCGATGTGTCTCAGTAACGAGATTCTCGTAGTAGTCCTTGTTCTTTTCGACATTGACGCAGATGACCTGCCGCACGTAAGCAGATGCCTCCTCGGCACGTTCGATCGCTATCAGCGGCGAACCGGGCTGGCCGTCATAGCGGCCAGGCCCTGCGAAGCCGTCAAAGTAGCATATGGCCTGATCCGCTGTACCCAGGATCTTTGCCCACGGCTTAAGATAATTCTTGAGAATCTCGTGCTTGACGGCGGTGTGTTTGTAGTAGCGAATCTTCACAATCCTCATCCCACGATGTCTTCGCCGCCGTCGCAGCCGATGACATTGCCGGTTATCCAGGCCGACTCCGGCCGCGACAGAAGCGCGACACACTTCGCCACATCTTCGGGCGTGGTGAGCCGCTTGTGCGGGTTACGCTGCGTCGCCATCGCGATCATCTGCTCGTGGCCGGGAATCTTCCTCAGCGCAGGCGTGTCGGATACTCCCGCGCGGACTGCATTCGCAGTGATTCCGTGCGGGGCGAGTTCGAGCGCCAACTGTCTGATGTGCGATTCGAGCGCAGCCTTCGCGGCTGAAACCGGGCCATACGACGGCCAAACGCGAGTGCCTCCGGAACTCGTCATCGCGAAAATGCGCCCGCCTTTCTTCATCAACCCGCGCGCAACCAGATCCTGCGCCCACCAGACGAGGCTGTGCGCCATCACCTCCAGCGTCATCGTCATCTGCGAGTCCGAGACCTGCTTCTCGCCCACGTAATCAGCCAGCGTCCCGAACGCCAGCGAGTGAACCAGCACGCGCACTGCCCCCTCGCCCGCGCGCTCCTGCAGTGCGTCCAGGACATCCTTTCGCGTTTCGGCGTCTGCTGCGTTGCGGTTGAAGAACAGCGCCTGCCGACCAAGCGCTTCTATTTGCTGCTGTATCTGCTGCGCATTTGCGAGCGTCGCGCGTCGGTCGAGATGAACCCCGCAGATGTCGAAACCATCGCGCGCCAGTTCAACCGCGCACGCAGCCCCGAACCCGCTCGACGCCCCCAGGACCAAGACCCAATCTTGCACCGTCAGACCTCCTCAACTTGCCACCGCCCGCGCAGCAGTATGCATATTACTTCGACGGCCGCAGATTCCCTCTGCAGCAGGGAGCGCGCAGTCAGCAGACTCTCGCGGTGTGTCTGGCGCTCTTCCTCCTCGTTCGAGAAACCAGGAAAGGCCGCGCAGTCGGTGTGGGCGATCACCGCAATGCGCTTCACACCCTGCTGCACTGCGATCCGCAGGCCCTGCGAGATCATCGCCCAATGCTCGGTCACTGCGAGCGCCCCGCCCGGCAGCGCATACCAGAAGAAGCGCGGCGACAGCCGCGTGCGCACATACTGCGCCGCCGCCTCCTGTACGCGGTCGTCAACGCAGCAGATCACCGCCAGTTCCGCCGTGTGCGGCCCCCATGCTGACTCTCTCATGCCGCCCTGCCGATTCCGCAGGTTCACAAATGAATAAAGAACGCAAACAACAGCCACACCAGATACAGCGCGCTCAGCCCGAGCAGCACCCCGGGGTGCAGGCTCGTTCGGTGCGAGCCTGAGCGCGTCGGCCGCATCACTAGCGCCAGAACCACGAGCCCCGAAAAGAGCGCAACCCCCACGCTGGCCAGCGCAGCCTGATGATGTCCATGTCCTGACAAGAGATGCCATTGAGTGAAAATGATCCCCACCGAAGGCACTATGGATGACTGAAACACCATCGCCCCCGTGATGTTGCCCATCGCCAGCGTGTCCTTGCTCTGCCGCACCCAGGTTATGCTGTTGAACTTCTCAGGCAGTTCGGTCATCACGGGCGCGACAACCATCGCAAAAACCATGGGCGAAACTCCCATCGCCAGCGCGACCTCTTCCGCGCCGTGGACGAACAACCTCGCTCCTCCCACGATAATCCCAAGCGCGATCGCAACTTGCATCAATATCGGCAACAGGCTGGGCGGGTGTTCCTGGTGCCGCCTGCGGCGCTCGTGGAATTCGTGATGCGCCTCGTGTTTCTTGCGCCGCGCAAAATAGCGGAAGAACACAACCTTCAGGTGCAGCGGGTTCAGTTCGCCCTCTATCTTGCCAGGCCCGCTGAACGTCTTCACCAGATAGCCTGCATACCCCATCACGAGAATCGCCACCACCAGCTGCCGCACCTCGCGCCAGGGCAGGAAACTCGAGCCCACCGCCAGGCTATACAAGACGACAAACGTCCCCAAGTCGCGCACCATCACATCCCTGTCGATCACCAGGCGCCTGCGCCCCCGCCGCTTGCGGTATCCCACCACAGCCAGCCCCGTCACCCCGAAGGCAAGAGTCGAAAGCATGAACGGCGCGCCCAGTATCGCCCCGATGCCGATCTCCTTGCCGCCTTCCGTTCCCACCAGCACGGCCACCAGCGCCACCAGCGTCTCGGGAAGCGCCGTTCCCACCGCCGCAAGCACGCTCCCGACGGCACCGCGCGCGATGTTCAGCCGCTTGCCGAGCCATTCGACTCCGTTCGTGAAAAGTTCAGCCGCCCCCAGCACGCCGAGCAGGCTGAGTATCATCGTGAGGACTACTAGGGTCATTGTCCTTGTCTGTCCGTGGTGTGCGCACGCGGCAGCGCCGCGCACGCAAGCAGCGCGGCGAGCGTCAGCAGCGCTGCCGAGGCTGCGAACGGCAACCGCGGCTCCCGGTCGTATAGCACGCCTCCTGCAAACGGCGCAACCATCGCACCCAGCCCTTGCGCGATTCCGAATTTTCCCAGCGTCTCGCCCCTGCCCTGCCGCGGGCTGACCTCGGTCACCATGGCAAACCAGGCCGGGATCGCAAAAGCATACGCCATCGCAAGCGCCACCACGATCACCACCATCTCGACCAATGAACGCGCAAACGGTACAAGCCACATCCCAACTGCCGCAACGCAAAGCCCCGCCTTCACCGCCACATCCCGCGGCACCCGATCCGCCAACCTGCCCAGCGGCATCGCCAACAGCGCCACCACCGCCGCCGGCAGCATGAACAGCAGCGAAATCCGATGCGCCTGCAGGTGCAATTGCCGCTTTCCGTATAGGCTCAGAAACGGCGCCAGCAAGATCGCCCCGAACGTCTGCGCGAACATCAGCACCAGCATTACCGCCACCGTCGTCCAGGGCACGCGCACCTCGGCTGCCTCGTTCTCCTCTGGGTGCGCTGCTCTACCGGCGGGCAGGCAAGCAATCGCTATCATCCCACCCAGGAAAAAAGACCCGCTCGCAAGCAAGAAAGGCGCGCGCGCAGAGCCGCTGATCCCTATCGCTGCTCCCGCCAGCGTCGGCCCCAGCGCTATCCCCCCCAGATAGACCGTGTTCGTAACGCTCATCGCAGTGGCGCGGTCCTGTCTCGCCACCCGATCCCCGATCAGCGCGAAAATCGAAGGCCACAGCGCAGCCGCCGCCATCCCGTCAACAGCCCTGATCGCTACCATCCAGCGCCAGTTCCCCACATAAGCCATCGCAAGCATCGCCGCGCACCCAACCAGCGGGCCGGCCACGATCATCCTCTTGCGCCCAACCCTGTCGGACAGCATCCCCAGCGGCAGACGGCACGCCGTCTCGGTGAGCAGGAAAGTCGAGATTATCAGCCCAACGGTCTTGCCGACGGCCCCAAGCGGCACACCCAGTTGCCATGCCGCCTTGTCAACATAGAGCGGCAGCCCGAAGTTATTGACCGCAGCGTATCCCGTCTCCCCGCAGCACATCACCACCGCCAGCGGGATCATGAACGGATACACGCGGAACACCCTCAGATAGGTCTGTTCGAGAACAGCCAGCCCGCGCATCGCGTATCTGTAGTAGGGGCACGGCATGCCGTGCCCCTACCGTTCTACCCTTTCATCACTCCGAGCGGCTTCAGCCTCGCCACCCGCGTGGATATCCCCGCCCGCTGGCAGGCTTCCACCACCTCGTCAACATCCTTGTAGGCCCCGGGCATCTCTTCTGCAAGGCCTTCCTTCGTCGCGGCGCGCACATAGACCCCGCGC
>Ga0315296_10000871_pt1 | contig 26970 bp, 19 predicted proteins | sample YL17G14_18_MG_FD_203921 | JGI IMG/M metagenome (GOLD analysis project Ga0315296, IMG submission 203921) | Sediment microbial communities from Yellowstone Lake, YNP, Wyoming, USA - YL17G14_18 | ecosystem: Environmental > Aquatic > Freshwater > Lake > Sediment | place: USA: Wyoming | collected... | reverse complement strand
TAGCTAGCACCGCGATCGGATTCTGCCCTGTTCGCAGGTTAATTATCTCGAAGGCGTTTCTAACAACGTTCACGGCTCTTTCCTTCTTTCCGGACGCTCTCCCAGGTCTCATGAGATTGTTAGCCAAACGCTCAACTATGCTGACTTCAGCCTTTCGGAACCGTCCATGTTCATGCTTGCCCATGCTGTGAGGAGTATACACTGGAAGGAGTGAAATGTAACGTTTCAGGCCCGGGTCTCGAATTTCAATGCCGCTGAACGGCCATTTGCCGAAGAGTTTTGTTTCTTCAACCACTTGCTTACTCAAATCAGCTTATCCCTCGTTGTCTAACGCATGGGTTTCTCCTTCTTGCCCAACACCAACTGCTTTAGTGACACGCCGTTTATTGTGACTACTTTCCAGCGTACTCCCGGGATGTCGCCCATGGCTCCTCCACGTGAACCGCCAATTCCTTCAACAACCACTTCATCATGCTCATCAACCACGTTAAGGGCGCCGTCTCCAGGAAGGAACGCTGTGATGACCCTACCATTCTTAATAAGCTGAGTGCGAACGCACTTCCGGATCGCGCTGTTAGGCTGCTTGCTTTCAACACCCACCTTTTCGAGAACTATGCCTCGAGCCATCGGCGCGCCCGCCAAAGGATCTGACTTGAGGTCAAGCCTTAGCATACGACGCTTGTAGTACATATCGCTCCAACGAAACTGCTTCCTACGCTCTATTAGCCTGCGCGCCGCGAACTCGCCGGTTGTTTTCGAACTCATGCTGTTGCTCCAACCTCACGCCTACCATAAAACACAATAACCAGTATTTAAACAATACAAAGCGTTTATTTTCGAATACGCGCGAGTCACGCGGATTCAAGTTAACAAGAGTGATTAGGTCCGATGAGTCCACAGCTGTTCTCTTTGCAATAGCAGGCTACCTTAATGTCTCCAGCATGTTTAACAGGCCGCTTGCAGCCATGGTTAGCAGTTCGAATACCTTGTATGCTTCAGCCATACTGCCCGACACGTATTCTACTCTTAGCGCATCGATTCGTTTGGCAATAGGCAGCAATTCAGCGGCATCAGCATACAGACTTGTCATGAAAGTTATCCGAGTTTTCACGGGCGCCTTTACTGTCAGTTTTTGGGTATTACCCTTTCTGTATCGTGCTGCTGCTCTCTTTACGCTTTCGCGAAGTTCTTTGTCAAGCACTTTCATGCTGGGGCTTCTTGCTGCAAGCCTGCTTAAAGAGTGCTTCAGAGCTACAGTTTCTGCCCAGGGCGCATAGCGCTTGACGTCATCCTTTATGAGTTGAGCTTCGCCAGCAACCATTATCACTGGCACGCCTAGTTCTCCGGCTACGTAGGCGTTCAGAAGGAATTCGCTTGATGTAACTCCGTTCACCTCGACCTTGCTGATTGTCCCTCCGCTGTAAGTGTGGTCAAACGTGGATTTTGCTGTTCCGAACTTGGCATGATAGCCCAGGAAAACTGCGACGTCACAGCCTTCGACTCCCGCAACCATACTCAACTGGCGAGGGAAGCCTCTCACAATCTCGACATAGTCAGGCAAATCGTCGATGAGCAAGTTAACCATAGGTCCATGGCTATCAGCAATCACAACTTTGCCGAACCCGTTCCTTCTCAATTCGTCAGCAGTAGTCAGCGCAATTTTCGTGGCAATCGTGCGTGCTTCGTCGTGCAATATTCCTTTGAGAGCCAAATGGCCCGGAATCACGATGTATGGCAAACCTTCCAAGTCAACCGAAATAAAGGCCTTCAGCATTTCATCACTCTCATGCCACAGCAACGTCGAATGTATGAACTAATCAATCTAATCATAGTTGCTTTTCTCAGAGTCTCACTTGGGTGCGCCATCAGCATGAGACTAATTCTCAGGAGTTGCATGTTTTCAGCCTCAGCTCTTACCTCATACTGAAGAAACCATTTAATTCTTACCTATGTGAGCTGATGTTCACAACGTGCACGCAAGTGAGTCTTTGGAAAATGTGTGCCAACCCAGAGTCTCTGTGGGGCTGCAGCCTGAAATGATCTAAGGCGGCGTGAACGAAAGCATTTATTCCTATTTTGAGAAGGTATTTCACGTTGAAGATGTCCATGAATGCACTTCGGTTTGTAGTATTCATGCTTACGGCAACGTTGTTGACTGCTTGCTCTGGTGGTTTTCTCGTTGGGTTGTCGGTTGCTTCACAATTGGGCGGGTCTTTGATTGTCGCTATAGTGGACTCTGAAGTTTATGAGGGAATAAGGGCGTCCTTACAGCAGTATAAGGAAGATGTGGAGAGATCGGGATTCCTGCTGAATATAACTGAGACAGACGCGCTTGCGAATCAAACTAAGGAGGGTGTTAAAGCTTGTCTTCAAGGATTTTGGAGATCTGGAAATCAGAATGTTAGTGGAGCTTGGCTAATTGGGGACATCCCTGAAGCTTGGTATGAAGCAGGTTCGCGAGACTTTCCGACGGACGTGTATTACATGGATTTGAATGGTCTTTGGATGGACACGGACGAAGATGGAATCTTCGATAAGCATTCAGGCGATTCGTACCCTGAGATTTGGGTTGGGCGACTCAAAGTATCAACTGTCAAGGGCGAGGAGGTTGCTTTGTTGAACAGGTATTTTGAGAAGAATCATCTTTACCGGAATCATCTTTCGTCGATTCCTTGGTGGCGAGCTCTTCTGTACATGGATGACCTTGGAGTAGTTCAGGGTCACGACGCTTTAACGCCGCTGCGTTATGTCGCTCCTCAGATAGTCGCGGTGACTAGCGGCGCGGCGACAAACGCTGATGACTACAAAAAGAGATTGCAGGATGAAGTTGGCTATCAATGGCTTTATTTGATGTCGCATGGAAACGCAAGTGACCACACATTTCAGATCCCCTCAAAGGAAACTTATTACGAATGGGATGGCACAGTTTACTCCTCAGACTACGAAACCCTTAACCCTCGTGTATGTTTCTATCAGCTTTTCGTCTGCTCGGCTGGCAGATATGTTGAAGAGGATTATCTGGCCGGAGCTGCAGTGTTCCGGAACGACTATGGTCTTCTTGCGATTGCCTCAACGAGTGACGCATACACTTTTCCATATAATGGCTTCTATAGGGCGATGTCTGAAGGAGAGATCATAGGTGCTGCCTTCCTTCAATGGCTTAATAACGCCATTGCAGACTACCTGCGATACACCTCGACGGATTCTTTTCCGTCAAACACGTTGCGTGGCACTGAATATGAGGTGCTACTCCATGATACAGTGATTATTGGCGACCCAACCCTCGGTGCACACATTGAAGACCATAACATCCGAATCGCCAAGGTGACTGCGGCAATGATCAACGCCTCGGACGTGGAGACGTTGACCGTATCTTTTACGGTTGAAAACGTAGGGGATTTCTTGGAAACTTTCAATGCGACTATTCACATTGATTCTGACTTGGTCTATCAAAGCAGACTGACCCTTGAGCCCAAAGGCAACAGGACGATAGCGTTCTCGCCAATAGACGCATCTAAGTACATATGGAGCGATTTCCTTCATCACAGGATCCGGGCTGAAATCAGTTTCCTACAGGGGGAGTTTGATGTTGAAAACAATGTGTGCTATGAGCATTTCGAAAGCAAGAAGATTTACAGGTCTTTGCTGATGCGTCTACCGGAAGTGATATTTGCTATTAGCGGAATCTTGTTCTTCGGGTTGATGTGCTGGAGTTTTCTTAGATTGTTGATGTCGGATAGACCGCTGTATCATGTACAGAGGGGTTTGAGAAGAGTGGGTGTATTGGTAAGGGCGGCTTTGCTTCGTAGAGCCTAGCAGATCCGCAGTTGTTGCTTTTGGTTCAGTTATGATTTTGCTATGTATTTGTGTTTTAAAGAGGAAAAAGGGGTATGATTATGGGTAGTGTCTGCCGTAGTTCTTGCCGATTAGTCTGAGGTCTCTGACGTTTACGATGCCATCTGGTGGGTAGGTTCCGCTTCCTGGAGGATTCTCTGGACCAGTGAAGTCAGCTTTGGGGTCGCTTGTGCCGAATTTCGTTTTTAGGTAGGTGAGGTCGTAGTTGTTTACGTTGCCGTCGGAGGGATATCGGCCGCTGGCAGGAGGGTTTTCAGGTCCAGCTATGTCGCCGGGGATCGTATTGCTGAAGTAGGCGTTTCGGACATCATGTGGATCCATCTCCCTTGGCGTGTAGGGTGGAACCAGGGTCGGCTCAATGAGTTTCTCGCCCCAGAACTTAAGGTAACCACTGCCGTACTCCGCTGTTACGTTTATGTAGGCAATTGTGCCGCTGCCTTGAACAGGCCAGATGTCGGTCCAAGGTGTGCCCATCAAAGAGTGAAGGAAGTAAATGCTGGAGTTGGTTTCGAATTTAAAGTACTTAGGACTCCATATGCTTTTCCCCACGTTGCGTGAGTCAGATTCTAGGAAGGGGCCCTTAGCGACTTGGACCTTGGCTAACATCAATCCAACATCGTCCCAGTTGACCTGCACATAGTTGCTGGTTCCAACTGCAGCCGCCTTAAGAACCGTTCTCAACCGCAGCTTATAATTACCTGCTAGGTTGAAGGCGCTAGCCCCTGCAAGCGTAAAGTTGTACGACCAAGGTTGAGCTGTCGAGTAAGACTTCTGCACTAGACTTCCAGTACCAGTAGGCTTCACCGTCATGATGTGAATTGTGTTGGGTGACCCAATTGAGGTACCTGAAATCTTGTAGGCAAAGGATAAGCGTGCGGCGCCATCTATTGGCGTTATTCCGGGCCACGTGAATGAGTATTCGCTGTAGAAAGTTATCGAAGCTATTTGAGTCTCTGTAGATGTTGCTCTCAGGTAAAGGCTTCCTGGGCCTGAGCCTGATGTGGGGTTGCCGTCGGTGCCGTCCCATCCGTATGTTGGCGTTCCACCCGTGGTTGAATATACCGTGGTTGTCCACCCGTCAAAATTTGCTGTAAAGTTGCTGTTTCCTTCTGTAGGATAGTATTCTGGGAACGCCTCTGGGTCAAGTGCCATGAAGAATTCGTCACTAATCATGCCTGGCTCACCGATATCTGACACGTTGATTTTCCATCGAGTCTTTGAACCAGGTGTAGGGGTCAAATCGCCTATGGCTGCACTGGGGTCTATAAAGATCGTGGGGTTTGCGGCTCGTACTACGCGTGTATTTGCGAGAATTCCAGCGGTGACGAGCATAATGGCAATCAGAAACAGTCCAGAATATCTCTTAAACATTGCACGTGCCTCTCTCTCATCTATTAGGTACTCTGCTGAGATTGTATTTTAACTTTCTGATAAAGTTTTATGTAACTAAACACTACTGCAGACATTACTCTATTGGACATTTAGAGAAATGAATCATTAAATTCTTATATCTGCTCGGTGCGATTCTGCGTGTCTTTTTGGCATAGTCCGGCTTTGGTGTTTCATGTATTCTCCATGGACGCTAAGTGGTTCAGCACTATTTATAGGCTGGAAGTCGAGTATTCTTGAGATTGAGAAAGCTATGGTGAAAAGGGCACTTGCTCCGTTGATTCTTTTAGCATTGACCTCTACGTTAACTCTGCCAGTCGGGGATGTGTCGGCTGTGGTTTATGAGGTTGGAGTTAGGACTGGTCAATGGGCAACGTACTCTGTTTTAGGTGGGTGGGAGGTTTCGCCGTCGAATGCCAGTGTTTCGATGCCTCAGGCGATTAGAGATGCACGGAATACTAGATTCGTAAACATGAGCGTGGAAAGCGCGTTCTCAAAGACAGTTACGTTGGCGAGAACAACTCAGTTCACGAATGATACAAGGACGGTTGCGCTGCTCTCGGGCAATGTTGAGACAGGTGAAGGAACGCTCAACTTGACAATTGTTTCACGTGATTTGGAAACTGGAGACAGTATTGTCACTGACCCTAAGATAACTTTGAAGATCTTATTGACCGAACCGAAGACATATGCTGATGCCGAACGCACGGTAAATTACTCGAACACTACGGAGTCTATGGCTGGAGGTAGCCGTTGGTACGAGTTTCGCTGGGACAAAGTCACAGGAATACTGGTTGCGATGCGGTTTATCCAAGAGGATGCGGCTGAGAGTTATTCTGCAATTTCGTCCATACTGATAACAATGAAGAGCACCAACATTTGGGAACCTAGAGGCTCAAGCCCATTCGATGTTGTCATGCGCTTCGGTACTGAAATAGTGGTGGCAGGCGTGTTTGTAGTTGCTGCAGTTTTGACTGGTTACGCGGTGTTCCATAAGCCGAAGAAAGGCAGAGTTGGGAGACGTTTGAAAACGCGGGCGCGTCCCCCTTCAGTTAGGTTTTAGACTGTGTAAGAGTGTGCTGCTTTTTCAGAGTAAGGCAGAAAATACGTCCTTTGTCTTTTTCGTTGGTTTGCTGGCTGCGGGAAATACTGTGCGGAAGAAGAAGGGAGCATACCCTTAAGCCCGTCTTCTACCATGCTGAGATGCGTTTTCCGGCTGAAGCTGCGTGAACGTCGTCATACGAGTGTTCCAAAATGACGACATTATCTAGAATGCTCAGGGGGCTGCGGGCAGGTTTGGACAGTTGTAGTTGAACGTGGAAGTGTAGACTGTTTGTGTGGGTGTTGATGCCCAACTGCTCTTAGTGTCAACAACAAGTGATGTGCATGGAAGTGGCATGGAGAGCGATTGCTGCCTTGGTAACGTTTTGTTTCGGCAACAGCTTGTCGGATGCTGGCTGTAATGCGGGGAGGAAAGCTTCTGTTTTCATGTGTCGTTAACTTTCGCTTAGAAACCGTAATATTACCGAGCTGGGTTCTGCTCAGAAGTAGTAGTCCGCCCGCGTGTACGATGACTACTTCTTTGCTAAGCTGGGCGGGGTTGTGTGCCTTCTTGCCCAGATCAGCACCGCAACTATGGCGATCAGGGCGATGATTGCAGCTGCATATGCTGCGTAAGTCGCTAAGTTTGGGAGGTTTTGGGCAACGGTCATGGTTGTTGTGATGCTTTCTGATTCGAAGGCTTGAAGGGTTTCGCTCCGTTTCGCTTTCAGTTCGTAGGTGCCTGCTTGGTCCGGGCGCCAGTTGAATGTGTACTTTCCGTTTTCGTCTGTCAGTATGCGTACAGCTAGGTTCCAGACTTCGTTGTCTAGCTTATATTCAATTGTGACGATTACGCCGTAGATAGCGGGATTGGTTGATCCGCTCAGCTTTACAGTGTCGTCGAGAGAGATTTTTGCCTTATCTGCTGAAAGCGATATGGTGCTGTTGAGTTTTGCTGTTATCAGTATGATGTTGCTTGTTGATCCATGATAGACTTCGTTGCTACTGCTTTCGGCTTTGAACTGGTAAGCGCCATCTGTGAGAAGCGATAGATTATACGAGAATATGCCGTTCTGGTCTGTTTCTAGGTTAGCTAGGGTGGTCCAAGCGGCTTTTCCGTAGGTTCGTTGAAAGATTGTCACGTTGATGGGCGACTCGGCTCCTGCAACTTCGCCGTTTATTGTTGTTGTGGAGTCAACTCTGATTGTGGTTGCCGCCGTTGAAATCGTTGTTGTTGTTGCTAGTTTTTGAATGGTGATTGATCGGGTCGTGTTTTTGCTGATTGCATCGTCGTCTGTCACTGTTAATGTGACGGGGAATGTTCCTGCTTTCTTGTAGATGTGCATTGTTGATGGTTGTGTTGTTGTGGTTGTTGTGGAGTCTCCGAAATTCCATGTGTAACTTGATATGTTCCCGTCTTGATCGTAGCTCATGGACGCGTCAAAGATGACTTCCCTGTTTGCATAAGGTTTTGTTGGGTTGAAGTCGAAGATGGGCACCGGGCTGTGAAGCACTGTCACAATTCTCATGGAACCTATCAGAACGTTGTTGGTTATGTTTTCTTCTCCTTGAACTGGGCTTGCTTCAGCTTTTGTTGCGTAAAAGCCCAGAGGATAGCCTGTTGTGTTCCAGAAATAAGTGATTGTTCTGTTTTCCAATCCTGCAGTAGCGTTGATTTGTTCAGTGTGCAGTGTCGTCCATTGAGTTGCTGTTGCATTGTACGAGACTGTGAGGGTCGTGTTTTCGAGTTGATTTCCCTTGTTGTTGACGACCACGCTGACCGTGGTGCTGTAGTTGCCAACTACGCTCTTGGGTGAAGCTTGGACAGATAATATAGCTAGGTCGTGGATGGCGATTCCGAAGGTTATCATTGCTACCAAAATGTTGCCTGTCACATTGCTGCTGTCAGTTACAATCAGTCTGACAGTGGCGTTTTCCTGTTGAGGCGGCGATGTCTCTGGGTACCAGTGCGACGTTATTGGAATTGGTGTGCTGGTGTTCTTTACCGAGTCGAAATTGCTGCCGCCCCAAAACCAGAAGTAATTCTGGATCGTGCCACTGGGCGAATAGCTTGAGGAAGCGTTGAAGGTAACGTTGTACGCTTGCGCAGTGTACGTGAATACTGCTTTAGGTATTTGTGTTGATTCGATGTTTCTGAAGTAGCCATCCTGCGATGTGTGGGTAATTGGATTGATTTCCCAATCATTCAGTGTTGTGTCGAAAAGATGTAGGGCTGTTTCTCCTCTTCTCCTCACCACAAAGGTGACGTTTGCTAAGTTTCCGCTTCCGTCTGGAGCCGTGCCAGATCCCTGAATCATGCAGCCCATTACAATGTAGTCTTCCACAATTCTGGGCGCTTGGAAATATGTTGGCTGGCCGCTGCTTTTTAGGAAGGAACCCTCTTTGATTAAGGTGCTGTTTGTGTAGAGAGAATCAGGGTTATATCTTAAATCGACCTTCCAGTCGTGCAGTCCGTAAATGAATGAGATATTTATGTTGATTGTGAAGTTTTTGAGAGCGTTTGCTTCGTCGATGAGAGTTGGTGGGTCTATGAAAATGGTGTTGTCGGGATATTCTGAACGTCCTTCTCTACTTGTGATTGTAAGGCTCAGGACTAGTGTGAAGAGGAAGAGTAATGCTAACATCTTACTTGTTTTCAAGTGGGTGACCCTGTTTCATTCATTGTGTATGTGGGAGCTTTCTGGTTCTTCAATGTTATTCTGAGTCTTGCGGGAGCTGTTGCTCTGATTTCAAAATCGTTTGGGAAATTGGGGAAGAAGATGGGGTCTGCGTCTTCCTGTTTACTTCCGTCTTCTCATTAAGTAAACGGCTACTGCTATCACTATGATGATTGCTACTCCGCCGCCTATGATGTAGGGTGTCCAGTCTGGTGTCGATGGGGGCAGAGGAGTCTGAACTTGGATTGTGGCTGGTTGGCTTTCGCTACTGGTGTATTTTTCGTCAGCCGCAAATTGTGCCTTGACTGTGTAGTTTCCGGCTGTGTTAATTGTCCAAATATGTTGGTAGTTTCCAGCTTGGTCGGATGTGACGTTTTGGAGCAGTGTCCAGTCTGTTGTGTCTGTTTTGTATAGGATGGAGACTTTTGCCCCTGCGCGAGTTGGTGTGACCTGTCCACTTATTGTGACGCTTTGGCCTACTTCAATTGTCTGCGCGCTCAGGCTGACTGCGGTGCCACTTGTGATCTTGGCTACTATGATGGATTTGGTGATTGTGGCGTTGAAGTCGTCGCCGTCGAATACTTTCAACGTGACTGAGAAACTGCCGCTCTTTGCGTAGCTGTGCGTCGCAGCTCTGGTGAGGTTGGCGTCTGTGTAAACGGCCTTTGCGCCGTCGCCGAAATCCCAGTTGTAAGTCTTGATTTGGTCGCCGGCTACTGGCGGGGTATCTGGAGTTGACAAGGAGGCATTAAATGTTATTGTTTGGTCTGCTTTCGGAGCTGTGGGCGTGAACGTGAATTGCGCCACTGGGAGAGAGCCCACGCGTACGAGTTTGGACAAAGAGCTACTTACTGTGGCATTATCTGTAACTACCAATGTTACGTTCCATAATTCTCTGCCCTGAAGTATTTGGGAGAGCTTCCCCGTAGCCTTTTGCAGTCCTTTATCTTCGGTGGCGTTCACGATCCAAGTATATGTGCTGATGGACCAGCCTGGTGCTGCGTAGCTGGCGGAAGCGTCAACTTCAATCTTGTCTCCGACAAGAGGTTTAGCTGGTGAATATGTGAATGTGGCTACTGGAGCGCTTGTTACCAGAACCTTAAGCGTCAGTTTGTTGTCGCCTGTTCTGCCGTTTTCGATTTCCCCAGTTACGTTGCTTGCTTGCGCTGTGAGGTTGTAGTAGCCTCTTGAGAGACCTGACGTAGCCCACGTGTACTCTAATACAGTGTCTGTCTTTAGCGCCAGAAATACGTCGGTCCATTCTGTTAGAAGAGTTGAGTCTTGATGTAGAGTCACGTTGAAGGTTTCGTCATAGCCTCCAGTGTTCTCAACTTTGACTCTTATTGTAACTTGGCTGATGCCGTAATCGATTATGTTTGGAGATTTCAATGCTGGCGTAAGTTTGATTTCGGTTATAGCTATGTTGGGGATGTCTTTGAGTTGGACTTCGCCCCATGTCATGTTATTGTTTGCTAGATTCACGTCCATTTCTCTGAAGTATACATCTCTTAGGAATGCGCTAGCGTTTGAGCTAACTTGGCTGATGTTTGCCCATATGTTGTAGTTGCCCATTGGCAACCCTGTTGTTGGCCAAGTATAGTTCAGGGTTATGCGAGGTTTGTTAGAAGAGAATTGCATGGGCCTGCTATGTGAGTCAGGATCATCAACGTAAAAATTGCACCATGCAAATAAGCCTAACGTGACATTATACGGTATGAGCACGTCTGCACCGCCGCTATTGTGGTACAGAGTTACGTTTACGAGCTCTCCGGCGTCGGTTGTTCCGTAAGTGGTGATGTTCACTTTTATTGAGACGGTTTCTCCTGGATTGACTATGGCAGGAGTTGCTTCCATGCTGGAAATTCCCACGTCGCGTGTGATTGGCTGCACGCCAAACGAGAATGAAGAGGATTTTCCTTCACTGTCTGTCACTGTAAGGTTTACATTGTACGTGTTAGTGGTGTTGAAACTGTGAGTTATGGCTGGGTAGTTCCCAGAAGTTACGTTTCCGTCGTCGAGATCCCATATGTAATTTGTTATTTCTCCGGTTGGGTTGCCTTCTGTGGCTGTGTTCGGGTCATAGCTTCCGTGGAAACTTGCTTCAAGCATGTAGGCAGTTGCGTTGAACGTGATAGTTTCGTTCACAAAAAGGTCGCGGGCTAAATGAAAAGGAGTCGTTACGCCAGAGATTTGTTGAGCCGTGGTGGAAGGCAAAAAGTAGAAAACTGCTCTGGGATATGTGGTGTAAAACGACCCGTCTACAGAGGATGCTGGAATAGGGGTGTCATCGCCAAGGTATCTTAATTCAGTGTTCTTCAGGTCAATGACGGTTTTTCCGTTGTTCAGGACTTCAAATGTAACGGTTACCAATTCTCCAGGACCATCAACAGATGAAACTGCATTAATTAAACAGGCTAAGTTCACTGGGATGGAACCAGGAGTGTCAGATACAAGAACTGTAGGGCTGCCAGATTGTTTCAGGTAAGGTCCTTCTATTGCTCTGACAAAGCTAATGACCGAGGCGTCGAAGTCTAGAGTGAGTACCCAAGCCTTAACACTGTACGGTCCAAACTCGTCGCCCGTGTCGTTTAGCCAAATGGTGATATTGAAAGTGCTACCCCTTTCAAAAGTACTAGTCGGCGGTATGACCCACATGGTAATAGTTGGTTGAGCTGCCACTCTTTGAATTAGAAACATGCCCATCAGAGCAGTTGTCGTGTACGAGAGTAAAAGCATGATTAATAACATAGATGCTGTACGTTTAGTGCGCACCTTTCCTCCCTCTGCATACAACAACTAATCAATAAACACAGCATATTTGAATCTTTCTTCAATCAGACTTCTAGAACAGAAATAAGGCTTCTTAAACAACAAATCGGTGCACTAGCCAAGAGAGAAGAACAAAAAAAGAACAACAACCAGGCTTCACTTTCTTCTTCTGAGGAAGAAGAATGCTACGATGGCAATGACTACGACTGCTACTACAACTCCACCTATCAATAACCACATGTTGAAGTCGAAGCCCGTGCCTGACACAGTGACCGTGCCAATCGTACGAGTGTTGTCCACCCTATCCTCAGCGGTTTCACCTGGAATCGCCTCCACAATCAGAGCCTTAAGCGTGTACGTCTTAGGCTCAACGTTCGCGGTGTCCCACTGAAAAGCCAAAATCTGCGTTGCGTCAGGAACGAGCTTGCTAACCGACTTACTTCCCACGGCTTGGCTATCAAAGTCAACTCTGACCGTGAACGTCTCATTCTGCTCCCCATCGTTCTTGACAGTTACTGTAATGTCAACCTTATCGCCTTTAGATACTGAAGCAACAGCGACAGATGCATCAATAATAGACACATCACGATACGTATTAGAAAAAGCCCCGCTTTCAACCGCAGCCGGGGAGACCGACCCGTCTTGCTTATACAATTTGACATCAAATAGTTCAAGGTCAGTCATGCCTTTGGTTTCCACGTTAAATGTAATAGTTGCCAACGTGCCGTTACCTGAAACACCATCTAGAGGATCACCAGTCAACGTGTTGTTGATGTAGAGAACGCCATTATCCTGATCAATTAGGCTCGTGAAAGCAGTTGCGCCCGCGTCACTGAGGAAAGACCCTTCAAGAATATTAGTAGCATTCAACAGACCTTTGTTAGCCCATTTCATTTTCACAGTCCAGTTGTAGGCATTCAAAACATCGATAGCGCTGATATTGACATTGAAGTTGTCGCCTGGCAATATGCCAAAGACTTCTGCAGGTTCAACAACAACTCTTGGCACTGAACCAGTAGTAAAATAACCGTCCTCAGAAGTGTGGGTAATAGGTTTAGGCGTGAAGGGATCGTATTTAGCGAGTATACTGTCCTGAAGGTCAAGTATCCCACTTCCTTCGACCAACACTTTGAAAGCAACGCTTGCCAGGGTCCCAGTTCCACTTGCAGAGGATGACAGTGTCGGAGCGATAATTGAAGCTATGACATAGATTTTGTCAGAAAAAGGCCAAGTGGGCATGCCGGGATATTTTGCCGAGAAAATGCTCCTATATGTTGAACTTGAGTTGAGAAATGGCCCTTCACTCGCACTAACGAATTCCAACAGAGTGGTATTATATTTCAAGAAGAAATCATAACCAACTAAGTTATGGACATCCCTAACTCTTACATCTACTGTGAAAGTTTCGCCAACGCTTGCGCCAGTAACGCCTGCCTGTGTGAGGGGATTAAAAACATAAAGCGCTGGCACTGCAACTGCTCTGCCGGCGTTAATTAACATCAGGCTGAACCCGATCAAAACCATTAACGATAATGCAAAGAAAGCTTTTGTTTTCATTCGGTCTGCACCTTCTGAGGATTTTCTGCATGTAAAGGTGCGTGCAGTATAACGAGCTAGGGCATTTAAGGTTTCTCTTTTTTCTCCGAGCCACGCCGGCGATCCTCGAACACATCGCAGAACACGAAAAACTCCGGGCCCAAATGCCCTGTGAAGATCAAGCACTTTGCCCAAAGTTCAAAGCAGCTGTACTCAGGTCTAAAACATTGACTTTGTTGTCGAGGTTCAAATCGCACTCTGGATTCCATTGATTCCAGTCCGTCCCCTGCGGCCAGCTTGAATCGGTTCCTGTCGCCTTCGAAATCGTACTTAAATCCGTCATGTCTATCTCGCCGTTGTGGTCTATATCACCAAGCACAGTGATACGGGCATAGAGGTCTTGATTAAGGTTATCATTCGGGTCTTTCCTAGTTGACGTCCAAATCACCCATATGCCTTTATCTTGAGTCTGCGTGGCTGTGGGCTGCCAGTCATTCTCCTGATCCGTAGTAAACTGAGCGCTGGAGGACCACGTTGTGCCATTGTTCGCAGAAGTCTTATAGTAAAGGTCATATGTAGATTGTGCATGCTGGGTCTTAGAATCCCAGAAAACCCAGATCGTTCCGTCCCTCTCGACCAGAGCCGCTGGATCCAGGTTGTACCTGTCGTCAGCTGTAAGCTGAGTCGAATCTGTCCATGTCGCGCCGTCGAAGGTTTTGTAGAAGATTTGGTATGTCGTCGTCATGTTTCGACTCCAGAAAACCCATATCTTCCCATCATGGGCTTGAATGATGGAGGGCAGTTGGTTTATGGAATTGACAGTTGTAGTCAGCTGACTTTCAGCTGACCAACCTGCGCCATTGAAAGTCCTGTAATAGATTTGCTCTGTTGTAGAGTTGATCTGCCTTGACCAAACAAGCCATATCTTTCCATCGCTTGTTTGCACAGAAGCTGGACTTGCGTCTCTTGTTACGTTGTTGGTCACTTGCATGTCAGTTGACCATGACACGCCATAATTGGACGTAGTCTTATAGAATATTTCATCGTTTCCTGTTCTGTCAGAAACCCAGAAAACCCAGATGGTGCCATCGGAAGTCTGAAGCAACGCAGGAGCCCTATTGTTTTTGCCCGGGCTGTTCGTCAGCTGAGTTGCGTTAGTCCAGTATCCATCATAGACTCTGTAGAATACCTCGATTCTTTCGGGACTCTCAGAATCCCGAGGAAACTCTGATTGCCACGCAATCCAGACGTCTCTGTCTAGGGTAGAGATGGCGGAGGCAAATTCGTCACACGGCGTAAAATAAATTGTAATGATTACCCCGTTATCATCCTCATAAGTGAAAGATGGATCAATGGCGATGAGAATCTCACCAGACCAAATCAATGGAGCCCTAAAAGCATTTGAGGTGGAGATAAACATGACACTTGCCATCAACAGAACTAGCAAAGCTAAAGACATAGTCTTTCTACGACTCATACTGAATTCCTCATTTCGTTCAGAGTCAGAGTTCTTTCACTGCAGATGTGTAAACAAAAAAAAGAGGAGGAAGGTGTAGCTCTTTTGATTCGATTCTATGGCAGGATGGCTAATGTTCCGAATGCGGTTCCCCTTGCGGCAAAGCCAAACGTTACTCCTGAAGCGCAGAAGTACCCTTTGGCTTTAACAGTGTACATTCCTGGTCCAACTTCCGGCGGGATCGTCCATGTTGCTTTCATTGTATTTATTGGAGTTTCTGTTGCTCCGAGCCATATGGCGTCAGAGTATGCTGTGCCAACGACATCGCCTGTTGCATCGATGACGTCGAATTGCATTCTTCCCCAGAAGCTTCCGTGAACCATTCTAGCGAGTTCCAAGTATACTGACAATGCATCATATGGGAAGTCGCTTGCGCCACCTCGGTTCTGAATCTTGCCACCGAAAGTCACTGCGTTACCGTCTAGGGACAACGAGTGCTTCGGATTTGGTATGTTTACCATCACTGTCTTGCCAGGGACTAGTCTAAAGATTCTGATCCACGTGTAGTATGCAGCCACGTTGCCATCAGAGTCAGTGACCTCCAAAGTCAAGTCAAACCAGCCAAGATGCACCGAACCGTACAACGTGTACATTGACGGTAGGTCACCAGGGAACGTATAGCTTATGACTGGCCCGTAGTCCAGCTCAACACCGGACTCATACCGCGAGTCATAAGTAACCCCTCTGTACACAATTGTGTCCTGGCCAGCCGCTCTAATGATCCATTTGAAGTTATTTGGATTGAGCGGAGCAGGGATGCCATCGTTGTCAAAGTCGTAGGTTTCTGACGCGTCAAAGATTATCTCGTCGCCGAAGAACATTGTGCCACCCATAACATTGACAACGCTCTCCGGAGCACCGTCAGCATCCATTGCTATAACAGGCTTGACCCTTGTCGTGGTCGGAAGTGGCAGATAGTCCATATCACCGTCTGGATCAGTAACTGTGTAGTAGCCGTTACCCGTGACCTCTGCAGAGTCCTGCGGTAGCAACTCAACGGCGGTTGGCACAAACCATTTGAAGGCAACCATTGGGAATGCACTTACGAATAGTCCACCATCACATTCGATCGGTATATCAACGAAGTCTAAGTCTAGCAGTCGCCCTTCAAGGTCTATTTCTGTAGTTCCACCGGCTAAGACGTCAAAGTAGACTGTTGCGAGAACTCCGCCGCCATCAACCGAGCTGTGCGGTAGGATTATGTTCGCAGCTGTCACCGAACCTGCAATGCCAACTGATTTGACGAAGATAGTCGCGTCACCATTCGATCCTAGGAATGGGCCCTCAACAATAGGTGTCAAAGCATTCAATCGAAGGATTCTTGGGTCCCAACTTACCGTAAGCTCCCAAGCCCGCACCATCCAAGCATCGTCGAGCACGAGGTCTACGGTGAAGCTGTCGCCTGGCTCTAGTGCTCCTACAACCGAGGGTGTGATGGAAATCGTGTTTTCTGCGTATGCCTTTTGAACACTCACCATAGAAACAGCGAGCATTGCCGTCATGATCACAGCGAGCGTCCAAATTTTAGATTTGCCTCTCACTCTATTCACCTCATACCTTATCCTTGTTTCTTATAGTAGTTCGTGCAAGCTGTGGTTAAGTCGAGAGCATTGACCATGTTGTCAAATGTTTGAACGTCGCAGTCTGGGTTGTACTCAGCTATACCAGTACCCCATGTCGACGCATAACGCCAAGACGGGGCCGATGTGATAATTCTGGTCAGGTCGTCTACGTTGATGATATTGTCCGGCGTGTACCAATCATATTCATCGCCATGTCCGCCAGGATAGTTCGTGTTGCCAATTCTGTTGAATGCCCTAGGAATGAAGTCAGCGAAAGCAATCGGTGATGCACCAGGCCATTCAATCGTTGTGTACATTTGTGAGAACGCCTGGAAAGCAATGTTGTTACCTTGGGAGTACGACACGAACTTGAAGATCCAACTGCCATCCTCTGACAAGTCGTTCTTTGCAGGGTCACCTGCAGCTAAGCTTTCCCATGGGTGATAGCTTCGTATCGCGGCTGCGCTAGTGTATGTTCCAGGCAGATAGGTTCCATCAACATCGTCAGGGATGAAGCCTGTGTAGCCTGCTGGCGTGCCAGCGCCGATCGCATCCTTCCATAGATCTTTGCTGAATACAGGCATGAAGCCTGCCCAATGCACTGCAAAAGCGCTCAAGACATTGAAGTACACTCTGATTGTCTGTCCTTGAATCTCGATCTTGTTGACATCCATCACGGTCGGGTAGTTCCACGCAGCGCCTGGACCCGCAGCCTTAACAGCTAAGATGCTGTACGCATAATCGGCTGGATGGACCTGCGATCCGTCGTGGAAATAGGCATCAGTTCTCATCGTGAACTGGACTACTGTCTTTCCTTCCCAACTAGGATAGCTGTTTGTTGAGCTCCAGCTTGTTGCCAGTGTACCTACTTCGTCAGGCAAGTTGTAGGGGTTTCTGCCTATCATAGTGTCGTATATCAGGGTAAGGGCATTCCAGTCCCACAGCCACTCGGAGGTGATCACACTAAGCGCTGAAATGTCGCTCTTGAAGCCATACACAATAGTGTCAGCTGGACCATTTCTGCTGGTTCCTGTACCATCGACCCAGTTCATCAGCTGGAACGACCAAGAGTTGTCGGTTCCAAAACCTGCTTGGTTGACAGGGCCTTCCCAACCAGTTCTGTAAGCTTTGACACCTTTCGCAGCCCACAGATGAATAATTGGGATATACTTGCCCATGACCCATTGAGCTTCGATCGCAGCATCTCGGACGTCGTCCAACGATAATGGATACTTGACCTTCTCAGCCCAATAGTCATACTCCTCGTTCTTGAAGCCTGCATAGTTGTTGCACCAAGAGTATTGCCCCATACTGGAGTGCCCAAAATCGAACAGCCAGTCCGGGTCAGCACCTATGCTCCAGCCGCCAGTGTATATGTTGTAGTCGAAAAGCACCATGACGTTAGTGAAGCAAGTTGATCTCTCAGATACTTTCTTGTCAAGTCCCGCTGCTCCTGAAGTCGCGGCTGCTGGTATTCCAGCGTAGAGTGTCATCTCGGTGTACAGATTCTCTCCAGCTAGCCTTCGGTTTGGGTCGTCTAGTCGAATCCAGAACTTCATGTTTGGCAGTTCTTCGATTGCACCATCGTCACCAGTGCCGTAGATTCCGTCAGCGCCAGGATTTCTCCACTCTCTATAAGTATCGCTATCGTAGTCTCTGAAGCCGCCCAACTGGAACTCAGCATTCGCGGCAGCACGATCATACGGGTACAAGAATCCACCTGGACCCACTTCAGCCACCGCAGTTGCATTGCTCAACGTTGAGTAGTCAGTGTAGCCTTCCAGCGCAGGAACGGGCACCATTGTCTGCATGACATAGCCGTAACCACCCATGAAAACAGTTGTGTACATGTCCTTGTTCGTCAGATGAGCAATAGCGCGCCTAAAGTGCAATGCTGCGATGTCACGCACCCCCTCGGGGTTGAAGAAATCATTCTTCGCACCGCTGCGGGGTGACAGGGTTGGACCTGTCGGCCACAATTGGTCGTTTATATCGTACTCCATCATGCCAAGTTCAGCGTACTCGTTCATCGTGAGATATGGATCAGTGGCGTGATTAGCAATGAACGTGCTAGTCAAGGGCCAATCGTTTATGTCGAGGTCGCCCGTTGCTAACGCGTTCTCTTCCTGAGTGGGGTCACTGTATATCCTGACCAGCAAGTTGCTAGTTAAGGGACCTTGAGCCATGACCATCGGAATTATACCCAGAGCCATTGTTGTCAATGAAGCAAATACTAGGAACAAAGCTATAGACTTAATATGCTGTTGCATGATTTTCTCTTTTCTCCTTTCTCGTTTATCGGCAATAAAGACATAGAATGGTAGCAGAATTTAAGGCTTTTTAATCTCTTAGTTCTAGAAGAGACTTACCGAGAGTAACATCAAAAACACCATACGAAACTTAAAATATCTCTGCACTTCATTCTGCATAACATCAGATAACCCCACAAAAAAGGTGGAAAACATGGGACTCAGAACCTTCATACTGAAAAGAAGCCTGTTCTCTATCTTCCTTGTCTTCTTCGTACTCACACTCAATTTCATAATATTCCAACTGATGCCAGGAAATCCCATAGAAGTGTTTGCCGGAGCAAACAGGATCAAAAATGAAGACATGAGGAATGAGATCATAAAAAGGTTCGGCTTGGACAAAAGCGTCACAGAAAGATACGGACTTTACATCATTAACATGCTCACTTTCAATTTCGGCGCCTCTTACCGCACAGGCGACTACATAATAAACGAAGTAGGAGACCGCGTATTCAACACCCTGGTTCTGATGGGAACCTCTGAAATCCTTGCAATCGTAATAGGCATCACAATTGGAGTCATAGCAGCACAGAAAAGAGGAGGAATATTCGACAATGTGTCCGTACTCGGCTCACTAACAACCTATTCGCTTCCATCCTTCTGGATAGGCATGGTCCTCCTTCTAATATTCTATTTCAACCTTCGCTGGTTCCCAAACGCCAACACGTATCCACCGCAATGGGCCATAATTTACCAATCCACCGGCGGCTTTCCTCCCAAGATCATTCTAGGCAGCCTCTTAGGCGTTCAAATCGCCTTGCCAAGCCTAATAGAACTCCAAGGCAGGCTACTGCACCTCTTCCTTCCAGCCTTAACACTGACCCTCTTCAGCTACGGTGGATATGCGCTCCTTACAAGAGCCACAATGCTCGAGACTCTTTCAGAAGACTACATACTAACAGCAAAGGCAAAAGGCTTGAGAGAAAGAACCATCTTGTTCAAACATGCCTTGAAGAACGCGTCACTGCCACTAATCACCAACGTGGCGCTCACGTTTGGATTCATCCTGAGCGGGGCAATAATAACCGAGCAAGTTTTCACATACCCGGGACTTGGGCAATGGACTTGGGCCGCCATCTCATTTAACGATTATCCAGCTCTGCAAACCATCTTCTATATTGTAGCTCTGTGCGTGATTGTGGCCAACTTCGTAGCGGACCTTCTATACGGCATCGTAGATCCGCGGATCAAGTACGGGTGAAAAAATGACCTCGCCACAGCCAACCTACAGCTCCAAACTTGCTTTCACGATTAAGAGATTTAGGGGTTTCCTCAAAGTCTTCAGCCGAAGCAAACGAGGAATGTTCGGAATAGGAATCCTTGTCTTCTTTGTATTTCTGGCAATAGCGGCGCCGCTTTTGACACCCAATGACCCCACCTTTGACAACTTTGTGTCGAGCGATTACTGTCAGCCAGTATGGTTCAAGTATCTGCCAGGTGGCCAAAATGTAGCTGAAGACATCTACCCTGTAAAAGACCCCGGCTTCGAATCAGCCGACTCACTTTTTGGCAGCGATCGTGATTGGAATCTCACTGTGACTACTGCTTATCCTTCTTTGAGCAACATCACCCTAAAATATTCGGACATGGGAAGACCTGTAGAATACGACGGATCAGGCCCCGGATCAGCACAGATAGCGTTTCACAGAACGAAACCAAAAGCGCCCGCGGGAACGATCTATGTTGCCTTAACAAACAATTTCGAATATCAATATGAAGCACCGCCAGTAAGGTTCAGTGCCGGAGTGACCGTGCTGGTCAATGGAGCTGAGGATGTAGAAGTTGAAACCCGAGTGTTTGTTGCCAACGCTAGTGGCGGTCCGCTTCGCATAGGCGAGGCGAACTTCGATAGATTCTACCTTTGGACGTCACAAGAAATAACAAACTCAACGGCCAATTGGCTGGTCCCCGTTAGTAGCATTGACTCATATGAATCAGGCATGGTCAGCCGTGTCCAGAAGATCACCGGAATAATTGGACTGAAAGCGGCAAAGGTGATTTTTCCGACTTCAGGAGACTACCAATACGGTTTTGAGGTAATATTCATGGATCAAGACCTGAGGGCAATTGATAGAGACATAACAGTTAACGTAGACGACTTAAGCCTCAGGCTCTATGGCAACGCATATGGCGTTCTTGGCACAGACCAACGCGGTAGAGACCTGTTCTCACAACTGGTCTATGGAGCACGCATCTCGCTCTTTATTGGAATCTTATCGGCTGTACTATCCGTGGTCATCGGACTGTTCGTCGGTTTGATCGCAGGATACCTAGGCAGAGTAGTAGATGAAATCCTTATGCGGTTCACAGATGCTCTTCTTGTGCTGCCCGGTCTACCACTTCTGTTGGTTCTAATAGCTGTGCTGGGGCCTTCACTTTGGAATCTAGTCATGGTGATCGGTGTGCTAGGATGGATGGGTTTTGCAAGAATGGTCAGATCTCAGACTCTCAGCCTGAGAGAAAGACCTTTTGTTGAGGCTGCTAGAGCAGTAGGAGCTGGCAAGTGGCACGTAATATCAAAGCATGTCTTGCCAAACGTTATGAACCTAGTCTATGTTTCGCTTGCATTGAACGTTCCAAGCGCAATACTGTCAGAGGCAGCTCTGAGCTGGCTGGGGCTCTTTGACCCGAATCAAGCGTCTTGGGGCAGAACACTTTACGATGCACAGCAATTCCAGGGCGGCCAATACTGGTGGTGGATAGGTCCTCCAGGAGTGTCTATTGCTTTAGTGTCTCTCTCCTTCATACTAATCGGATATGCACTTGACGAGATACTGAACCCAAAGCTGAGGCAAAGACGTTAACGAATCTGCAGCCTTTCTCCAATATAGCTGCCTAAAAGTCCGCCGAACAAAATAACAACGATTGGGATCGGGAAAATGCCTCTGAAAATCATGACAATTGCCCCGCTGCCTAAAGCCTCGGCTGCCGCAGCAAGATGCAAAATAGCAGGAAGATTCAGACAGACATACATGATAACGACAGATAAAACAATGGCCGCAACGCAGCCCAATATCAGCCTTTCTAAGTCTGCCAACACTGCGCCCACAATCACACTCCCAAAAAACAAAAGAACAATCTCAAACTCGGCAACGGAAGCTCTAACATACAAGGCCTGCAGAACGATAGAAGCGAGCACAACAGCCCAACCAGTAGTTGCAGCGACGTCTCTGAGCTCTAGTCTGAACATCATAATCAATGCGACAAGTGGAAACATAGGTTAATATAGTTTAGCTTGACCCAAGGTGAAAGAATCTGAACCTATCAAGACCGCAGACGTTGGGCATGGTTCTTCTAGCTGTAGTAATCGTTTCGTCGATCTCCTTGGCCTACGCCACGGCAAGATATCTGCGATTCTTCAACGCCTTAGCCAACCTCAGATTGGAGCTGAGTAGTGTTAGTTATGTGACAACGCAGGAAAATCTGAACGTAACTATAGAGCTGAACGTCAGCAATCCAACAGACTATGGTGAGTTACTGCTTAATGGCGTAATTGCAACAGCTTACTACGAGGGAGAAAATCACACTGTCCGAATCTCGCCAGGAGGACCACGTAGCGGAAGCCCTTACCAGACAATCGTTACGAATCTCTGGCAACTACCAGATGGCTACGTCTCTCCAGCCGAACCGATACAAGTGCATCCATATTCTGCCAATCGCTTCTCAATGAGCATTATTGTCAACGATGAAACTGCAAGGGCTTTCAACGACTACTATCAAAAGCCAGACAGACAGCAAGATATACAATGGCAACTAAACTTCCGTGTCTCGCTTACGACACCGACTTTTTTGAAAACAATGGAGCTGCAATACCAGTTCACGCGCTAAGACCCGGTGAGAGATCGTTGACAATCCGAACCAGTAATTACACAGGAAATACAGAGTCGCGGTGTTTTTCACCCAAAAAAAACCTTATATTCTCCGTTCTTCTTATCAATACGATTCTTTCAGTATTGGTCAAGGCGATTTAGAAGGCGTCACAATGCCGCTGCTAGATGTGCAAGATCTTAAAACGTACTACACAACGCTTAGAGGTGCAGTGAGAGCCGTCGAGGGCGTAAGCTTCCAAGTTGAAAAAGGTGAAGCTTTAGGCCTTGCAGGAGAATCCGGATGCGGTAAGACAACAGTGGCACTGTCCCTTCTGAGGCTACTTCCACGAGCGGGTAAGATAGTCGAGGGCAAAGTGCTCTTTGACAACGCAGACATCGTCAACCTTACAGAAGACGAAATGAGGAAGAATGTGAGATGGAAGAGGATGGCGATTGTGTTTCAAGGTGCAATGAACGCCTTAAACCCCGTGTTCAGGATTGGAGACCAAATAATCGAAGCGATTGTAACACACGAGCCTGAAGTTTCCAAAAAAGACGCTAACGAGAGAACTCTGAAACTCCTGCAGATGGTCGGAATAGACTCCTCAAGAGCCACGCATTATCCTCACGAGTTCAGCGGCGGAATGAGACAGCGAGCACTAATCGCCATGTCGCTTGCTTGCAACCCCGACCTTCTGATAGCAGACGAGCCAGGAACTGCGCTAGACGTTATCGTGCAGGCGCAAGTGCTTAAACTACTAAGGGAGTTGAAAGCAAAGCTCAACCTTGCTATGATATTAATCACACACGATTTGTCCATAATTGCTGAAACATGCGAAAAGACTGCAATAATGTATGCTGGAGGAATTGCTGAGTATGGAAACGTGGTCGGCGTATTCAAGCAACCTCTGCACCCATACACACAAGGTCTGATGGCAGCTTTTCCAAGCATTAAGGCGGCAAGGACAAAAATGGCCTCGATCCCAGGACAACCACCGGACCTCTTCAACCCTCCCTCTGGCTGCAGATTCCATCCAAGATGTCCTTACGCGATGGAAGTGTGCAAGAAGAAGATGCCAGAATTGAAGGAAGTAAGCAAAGATCATTTCGCAGCATGCTATCTCGTAACGAAATCCTAGGAAGAATACGACTATGACACAGGATATTGTTATGAAAGTTGAAAATCTAGTAAAGTGGTTCCCGATCAATGTGGGTTTTTTCTCATCCATCATTGCTCGAAGGCAGCTTAACGTTCGCGCAGTGGATAACATAAGCTTTGATATCAGAAAAGGGGAGATCTATGGTCTGGCAGGCGAAAGTGGCAGCGGGAAGACAACCACAGGCAGAATGATGATCCGACTAATCGATCCGACAAGCGGAAAAATAGAATTCCAAGGTAAGGACATAACAACGCTGTCAGACTCTGAACTTAAACCTCTTCGTCAGAAAATGCAAATAGTCTTCCAGGATCCTTATGAATCTCTGAACCCAAGAATGACGATACACGACATCTTGTCAGAGCCGCTTCAGGTCCAAGGACTTGGTCACGATGAGAAACAGGTTGAGGAAAAAGTCCACAAGACTCTAGAAAGCGTGGATCTGGTGCCTCCTGAAGAGTTTGTTTTCAGATATCCACACGAACTAAGCGGAGGACAACGCCAGAGAGTTGCAACTGGGAGAGCATTCGTGCTGAATCCAGAATTCGTAGTCGCGGATGAACCTGTCTCGATGCTTGACGTATCCATTCGGGCAGAGGTTCTCAATCTTATGTCAGACCTCGTAGAGAAAACAGGCGCCTCGTTCCTGTACATTACTCACGACTTGGCTTTAGCTCGACACATGTGCGACAGAATTGCAGTGATGTATCTGGGCAAGATAATGGAGAAAGGGCCAACCGACAAGCTAGTATATGAACCTCTGCATCCTTACACACAAGCACTGATCTCCGCAGTACCTGTTCCAGATCCGCTGCTAAAACGTAGTGACATAGTGATAAAAGGCGAGATCCCTAGCCCAGTGAATCCACCCTCAGGTTGCCGATTCCACACAAGATGCCCCATCGCCGAGTTCCCGCTCTGTAAAGAAAAAGAACCACCTTTGAATGATTACGGAGATGGACACTACGCAGCCTGCAATCTGATTGGCACAGCAAAATGGCAGAAATCCAGTCCCACGACATAGAGAAGACAAGGTAGAAATCACATGGCACATCTCCGTTTTTCTTGACCCAAAATCATCAACCTGCCCATCATGCAAATCCCCATAGAATAATCTCTTTAAGATCGATGAGGAAGTATTTCTATGAAGGATAACTCATGAAGATCGGCCTGCTATTCATTGGCCTAGTCCTATTATTCGCTGGACTCACGCTCAGCGGAATCTCTAGAAGTCCAGTCACAAGAAGAGACGATGAACTTCAGAAAATCGCAGAAGGCCCCAGAGATGTTCCAGAAGTGTCAAATGTCAACCTGACTAAAGGCGACACATTCGTCGCCAAATACTATGGCGGAGGCTCATATGTCGATCCAAACGAGGTAATTGTCAACGTTTACGACCCCTATGGCAATCTGACCGCAGGAATATCGTATGGGACACAATTCCAAAAAGGAATCCTAGCGAATTATTCAGGATCTTACAGAATTCAAGTGGGCGCGCCTGGGCTTCTTGATCCCGAATCTCCCCTCCAAGTAGTCATATTCAAAATGGTCGCTACTACTCGAATTGAATATCCCAATTCGAATTTGCTTCCGTACGCATTGGCGTCCATATTGGTTGGAACCGGCGTTTGCATTTTTGGCGCAAGCTCTAGGCGTAAGACCTCAAGGGAGTTCAAGAAGACGGCAAGGTAGCTTGCCTAATCAAGAAACTATTTAAACAATATGCGGCATCTTCTCATAATAGGGCCTCAACGAAATGCCAGAACATGATGAAGACCTCAAGTCTCTTTATTCAAGAATGCAACTTCGACATCGGCTAGTAGTCAAACTGCTGATGAAAATCCCCATTCCAAGTATGCCGTTCATTATTACTAAAAAGCTACCTCTTCTTGAAGGAATCTTCCACGGCCTGGTCCTGCCAGTATTCGTGTTTCTCATAGGGATCTTCACATATTGGCTGATCCCCACAGCAACAATCATGTTGGGATTCCCCTTGAACATTGCTATGATACTAATTGTGCTGACGCTTCCTTTCGCTCTCTTTGCCAGAATCGAACTTGAGAGATCAATACATTGGTGGAGAAGCGCGTTTGGCTCATCGACGCAATGGAACACTTCTAAGACTGCAGAGGAACTGGTCGAACTTTTCGAGAAACAGCAACGAAAAAGGATAAGACGGTGAACCCTGAGCTGACCATGGTCTGTAAGTTCGCCCCGCTGAAAGCTCGATGATATGCCGAAAACGCATCAACCTCTGCAGATTCGTTTAAATTGCTATCGTTCCATTCAGTTACATAGGTGGTTGGCACATCTTGAAAAAACGCACTCTCTTTCCCTTCTCCGCCTTAGTTGACCTGGACAAACTGCGTCTCGCAATACTCATCAACGCCATCAATCCAAAAATAGGTGGCGTACTAATTCGCGGTCCCAAAGGCTCGGGCAAGACCACCGTCGTTCGGGCTCTAACCGATATTCTCCCAGAGATAACAGTTTCAACCCTCTGCACCTTCAACTGCAACCCAACCGACCCCTCCAACATGTGCGAAACATGTACTGCGCATTATTACAGGAACCAGCAATTGCCCACAGACAAACGAGAGATGACAGTGGTTGATCTGCCGCTTGGCGCAACCGAAGACAGGGTAGTTGGCAGCCTCAACGTCGAAAAAGCAATCAAACTAGGCGTTCAAGCGCTAGAGCCAGGAATACTCGCCGAGGCCAACCAGAACATCCTCTACGTGGACGAAATAAACCTACTTCCAGACCACATAGCCGATGACCTGCTGGACGCAGCTGCAACCGGATGGAACGTCGTTGAAAGAGAAGGCATCTCAGTAAAACACCCATCACGCTTCATATTCATTGGCACCATGAATCCAGAAGAAGGCGAGCTCAGACCGCAACTCTTGGACAGATTCTCACTATCCATGAGTGTTGGAAGGATAGACTCGGTCAAAGACAGAATGGAAGTCGTCAAAAGAAACATCGAGTTCGAGGCAGACCCAGAGAAATTCCACAAGGCGTACCAGCCTCTTCAAGAAGAGTTGAAAAACCGAATAATCCAAGCGAGGAAAACACTGCCCAACGTGGAACTGCCGGAAAAACTCGTTGAAGTCATATGCAGGGCAACCCTAGACCTTAAGGTCGACGGCATGAGACCCGACATAGTAATCAGCAAAGCGGCCACTACCCTAGCCGCCTTCGAGGGCAGAACATCTGTCACACTAAACGACGTGCTCATCGCCTCCGAACTTGCCTTAAGCCACAGAACACGAGAAGCAGGCTTCCTTGAACCAGCCACACCAGAGGAAATCCGACAAGTTCTCACAACCAAAGCCAAAGAAGTTAA
>Ga0315296_10000870_pt1 | contig 26992 bp, 34 predicted proteins | sample YL17G14_18_MG_FD_203921 | JGI IMG/M metagenome (GOLD analysis project Ga0315296, IMG submission 203921) | Sediment microbial communities from Yellowstone Lake, YNP, Wyoming, USA - YL17G14_18 | ecosystem: Environmental > Aquatic > Freshwater > Lake > Sediment | place: USA: Wyoming | collected... | reverse complement strand
GCCAGGATGCAGCATTGGAATACGAACGGCGAATGCTCACCGAAGTGTTACCATCCTTTCCGCAGATAACGCATGAGGCTTGGTTTCAATTATCATATCGTGGCGATGAAGAGTGGGCATTCGGAGTCGATTGCAATACATCGTTGATTGATTACAATACAGGTCAATTAACACCTTTTGGTCAGGTGTACAAAGATAACATTGGTACAACGTCAAATTGGGACGAACGCGCCGATGTGAACAAAAACGGCGAAGTAAACATATTCGATATAACCATCGTTGGATCACATTTTGGAGAACGAAAGGGAGTATCATAAATGCCTTATTTCATTCAGAAGCAAGGTGATAAGCATTGTGTTATGAAAGGAACTAAAGAGGAACCTGGAGAGACAGTGAAGTGTCATCCTACTCACAAAGAGGCTCTTGACCATCTTCGAGCACTCTATGTGCATGTTGAAGATGCGAAAGCTACTGCCTCTGATGCGATAGCGAATGCCCCTCACGGCGAAGGTGGAACACTTGCCAATGTGCCAGGAGAGGACGATGATAAAGATTGCGTCTGCCCAAACGGGCATAAGGTAAAATCGGAAGAGGGAACACCCTGCTCAGAGCGCGACTGTCCCCAGTGCGGCGCAAAGATGGGCAGGGCAGTAGGAAAAGAACTTGGCGGACTTACTGTATATAAGTCTGGTGATAAGTGGCGTTGGCTTGCTGTCTCGAACGTAGCCGTCGAAGACAGAGAGCACGAAATTGTAAGTGAGAAGGCATACGATGACGCAATTGCTTACGCTTACAAGAACAATGCCTTTGGAGAACTGGACCTCGTACACGTCAATGGCACTGATGCTGGCCCTAGCGACCTGATGGTAAGACTTGGAAAACGTCTTATGCAAGGTGGCGAGTGGTTTGACGACAGTCGCTCTGCGCGTGCGCGAGTAAAGGTTAAAGCCAGACCTGACCACTGGGGAGTTTCTATCAAGTTCAAGTACGACCCAGAGCAGTTCGATGGAAAAGTTTATAAGGGCGGCATTCGTATCCTGAAGTGTACCATCCTCCCTCGTCAGATGGCAGCTTCATATGGTACCGCAATCGCCGTCCACGGAGGAGACACAATGAAAAGGATAGACGAGGAGACGATTGCCGCTTTGAAGGAACTTGATATGACTGATGAGGAAATCGCGGCATTGGTCGAAAAGCAAAAAGCACTTCCCGCTGAGGAGTTTGTGAAGGTCAAAGAGGAAGAGACGGAAACCAAGACTGAGAGTGATGGCAAATCCATTGATGCAATGTCTGAAGCCATTGAAGTCAGGACTCCTGTTGGGTTCTTTGACATGATCAAGGCAGAAGTGCAGAAAGTAGTAGATTCGTTCAAGAAAACACCTGAGCCAGAACAACCCACCGCCGACGTGGGCGAGAACAGCACTGCTGAACCGGAGGTGGAGTCGGAGAAGGAAGTGGCTCAGGAGTCGGAGACCAAGAGTGAACCTGAAGAGGAAAAGCAGTTCGTGACCAAAGAGTTGCTTCAGGCTTACGGTAAGGAACTGGCGCAAACCATCGTAGCGGCTATAGTCAAGGAAGTGGCTGAGTTGAAACTGAAACAGGACAAGGCCGAAGAAAAAGCCAAGAAACAAGAAGCTACGATTAACAAGCAACTGGCGGAACTTGCCAAGCCTGTCGAGCAACGAGTGATGGACAGACTAGCCGAACTTCCGCCCATCGTTAAGACGCGGGTCAGTCACCTCGATGCAACCGCAAAGAGCGAAACCCTAGTGGCAACTTCAAAGGAAACTACCTATCTGGGTAAGTTGATGGAGTCCATCGAGGCAGAGGTCAAACGAGGGCAGAAAGGTGATGGGAAAGTCGTAGTCTAACCCGCAAGGAGTATGTTACTATGAGTGAGCAGTTGGATTATTCCGAAATCGCAAAGACCTTGATTGGCGACCGGGCCTTTATGACCGGCGTCACTCAGGCATTCTCTACTGTTATGGCGGAGAGCATGAAGCAGGCGGCCCAAAAGGCCACTGTTACTGATCCCCCGCCTTACAACCAGCTCCATGGTATCGGCAGTATGTTTGGGGGTGTGCAGATTGGCATTGATAGCGAGGTTGTCTCCGCCATGATGTCGTGGCGTGGCCTTGCTGAATACCTGCCGCTGAACCCCGTCCGAACCATAGAACATTTCTTGCCGTTCATTACTGGTGTGGACGAAACCAGTCATGACGAGCGATCAACCGAGTGCGGTAACTGTATCAGTGGCGAGACGGAAGCCTGCATCCAGCACTTCCCAACCGCTCTAGTGTGCCGCGAGACCCAGACTATCCGAATCCAGAGAGCCATTGAGCGGATGAACAGTGGTGACATCGACTTGACGCTGCTCAACGACGCCTTGGGTTCTAAATCGCCCTGGCATCCAGGCTGGAGTCCTTCATCGACTACTGATATTATGCAAGTCTACACGGCGTGGGCATTGCTTTTCCAGTTGCCCCCGCTCTTTGCACATGTGTTGGGGCCGATGGTCTGGACGGGCAACCCTGCGAACAACATCGGAAATGCGTACCGTGAATTTCGTGGCCTGCAACTCTTGGTCAACACGGGGCACGTCGATGCGTTTGCTGGTACAACCTGTCCTGCTCTGGACTCAGACATCAAGAACTTTGGTTACAATGATGTGCTGACGGCGACTACGCCCAGCCTGTACCAAGTGCTGGAAATGGCGCACACCTATGTCGCCAACAATGCCAGAGGCCAAGGACTTGATCCTGTGGATTTCGCAGTCGTGATGCGACCTCCTCTGTGGCAAGTCTTCTCAAGCGTCATGCCAGTGCAGTCTATCATGGCAACTCTGATGAACATGGCGGTGCCAGCAAATATGAGCGCGCCTGTTATCTTGGGCAATGATATTCAGCGCGAACGTGATGCGTTCCGTACCTCAATGCGTATTCCGCTCAATGGGCAGTCGGTTCCCGTCATCTTGGATGATGGTTTGCCTGAACTGAACAACGCCAACAACGCAAACCTGAACCCTGGCGAGTACGCTAGTGATATCTACCTTTTGCCGATGCGCTACATGGGCAACCGCCCTGGTCTGCGCATTGACTATAAGGACTATCGCTTCATCAACCAAGAGATCGCTGCCACCGATGGGATTGGACTGACCTATCGTGCATCCCCTGATGGTCGCTTCTCCTGGAGTCTGGTCCACGACGGTCCTTGCTTCAAGATCCAGGCTGAGATCGAGCCACGCATCATCTTGCGCGTCCCGCAACTCGCGGCCCGTATCGAGAACGTCAAGTACGTCCCGCAACAGCACATTAGGGAGCCTGACCAGGACAGCCCCTATTTTTTCAAGGGAGGAATTTCGACCCGTGGACAAGCTCAATACTATTATTCTACTGTGTCACGAGGGCAGTAATATATATAGTATGGTACTTTGGTGCTTGACAATTCTACCCGTTCAGGTGTAGAATAACCATAGAGTGGGGCGACTAGACAAACGTAGTCGAAAAGGTAGAAAGCCTTGCTACCCTGTCGCCCTCTCTTAATACAAGGCGCCGCGAAAGGCAGTGTGAAAAGTGAGAATCGTGAGAGCGCCACTGAGAGTGAGTCTCTTTGGCGGTGGCTGCGATAAGCCAGACTACTATATGAAGTTTGGCGCAACGATAGTTAGTTTCGCTATTAACAGGTACATGTACGTAGTATGGAACCCACGACCAACAGGTGGATGTAGACTATCTTACTCTGAGATAGAGGAAGTAAGTTCTTTAACAACCTGTAAGCATACTCTCGTAAAGGCCGCTGCAATGCGGTATGGCTTTGAGGAACCTTGTACTCTGAGCATCATCAGTGATGTGCCACAGGGAACAGGACTAGGTTCGTCATCAGTGTTGGCAGTATGTCTCTGTGAACTTGTGGGCGGTGATGCAGCAAATAGGCAAATCTTCTCAGCCTATGAATTGGAACAGTCTATATCTCCCGATGTTGGTTTCCAAGATTATCTACCCGCGTACTTTGGCGGGATTCATGTTTATACTTGGGAGAACGGACAAATACCAATTGAGATGCTTTCTACAAAACCACGAGACTTAATCAATGAGTATGGGATGCTTCTCTACACTGGTATCACCCGTGATTCTGCGCCAATCTTGGCAAACTGGCATGATGATAACGCCTTGCATGACATTCGCAGACTCGCTGAGACACAGGCGGCGACAATTGACTCTTGGACACCTGAAAGTTTGGGTGTCGCACTCAATGAGACATGGGCACTCAAAGCGAGTGTGAAAGGTGTCACTTCAAGTGAGTTGCATATGCAACACATCAAGATAATGGAGGCAGGTGCGTTAGGTGGAAAACTATGTGGCGCTGGCGGTGGCGGCTGCTGGTTCATTCTCGTTGCCCCATCAAAGCGACAGGCCGTGAGAGATGCAGTAGGATTAGTTGAGATACCCTTCCAAGTGGCTGAAGAGGGAGTAAAAGAATGGCAACTATAGCTTCTTTTTCGAGAGACAGTTTAATTATCCATCTTAGTAGTGATAAGGAAAAGAGTAAAGCAATAGTTCTACAACATCTCACGAAAATAATGGGGAACATTATTGAAGGACTATCAAAAGATATGTTCTGCCGAGATGAAAGCGGAAGGTTGTTACTTGATGGAAAGTTTGAGTGGCAATTGCCACTTACAATCCAAATCATTACAGAACAAGATGGTCCAAGTCGCAGATTCAATGCTACTGCTTTTGCTGAAGGTGAGTGGCTTAAACGGGAGTAAGGAATGGACAATCTAGGATACAGGCGGGGATGTGTGAGCGAAACCTATCAAAGTAGCATCTATGTAGTCGGGAACAGACCCGCTCAAGATGCAGAGAATACTAATGGCACACTTCATCCCCGCCTTTGCATTTATAGAAAGGGACATCAATGATGGACTGGCCTCTAGTTTACTTGCTTTTTGTTACTTACAAACGTACTGAAATTTCCTTGAGAATGATAGAATTGATCAAGAAAAATGTACTCTATCCCAATCTTCACTGGCACATCTGCGATGATGGGAGTGGAGAGGCAGACGATGGGACTCATCGTTGGCATGTTGGAGTGTTGGCTGAAGCAATTGGTGGTGATGTAACCTGGCACGAGATGAATACTCCGCCAGGAGAGTTCAATCTTGGCGGTTGCACCAACGTGGGTATTCAGATAGGCATTCGGGCTGGGGCAGAGCAATTTCTAATCGTCTGTGATGATGATGCACCGATAGAACCTTGGGATATGCGTCCTTATGCTGACTTGATGGACACACACCCAGAGGTGGGCGCGGTGAGGGTTGTGCATCTCAGCGAGGGAATGGGCATACTTATCAAGGACACGCACTCAGAGCGCCTCGATGGACAGTTGTTTATGTGGGGGCGTGCTATCCGAGATTGGTCATTCAATAACCCGTTTGGGCAGACACAAGCCTACTTAAACACCTATGATATGATACTCTACCATAAACGGTTCTTTGATGCTTATGGATGGATGCCAGAGAATGAGTATCCAGGATTGACAGAGGTGCATTTCTGTGCTCAGTATAACCAAAGTCCTCTGGGCGAAGATGGACCACAGATTTGGGTGCCTCTGAGTAAAGGGCCTGGCAGTCCGTGGTGGCATATTGGCAAGGGACAGAGAGCAAACTACTACCTTGATGCAACGAAGGACATTTACAGAAAGGAAGAAGAGTAATATGGTTTCCTTGATATACTGTGTAGGTATTATCGGCGGTGCAATTGCAGGATGGCTAACTGCTTGTGCAATCATAGCGGTAATAGGATTTGTTGGAAACAGAATTATTGAATGGTATGAACGTAGGAAAGGAAAAAATGAAAGCACCAGTTAGAGTAAGGGCATTAGTCGAATATCGAAGACTTTTTGAGGCTCATGACTTACATCGAGCACACCAAGCAGTAGGGTGGGGCATAGGAGCCATCAATCATTTGCGTGATAGGTGGGGAAAGAGTTTATGGTGTATCAAACATTTTCTGATACACCAAGAGGCGAATGCTGTTATAATTGAAGCAGACGTTGTTATATCTCACCTAACTATAGAAGATGATGCAAAGAGTTGGCTTAGAAAAGTGATACAAGAAGACGAAGATATACCTATTCGGTACGATGGTTGGCATTGGGGGGATCTTAATCCAGAATCTTGGGACAGTGTAGAAATTGTAGGCGATATAACTGTCTTGACAGGTGAGGCAACTGGTGTTTTTATAGGACGTAAACCAGAAAGGGCACAAGAATGCGAATCTGTGTGACGGGGGCGGCAGGCTTTATCGGCAGTCTTCTTGTTCCCTCTCTGCTAGAACAAGGATATACTGTTACTGGATTAGATAATTTACACCTTGGAGGACAGGGTCTTGCTTGCTTTTATGGACACCCGCGATTCACGTTTGTCAAGGGAAGCATCACTGATCCCGCAATAGCACATCGAGTATGTAAGGGCCAAGAGGTTGTGGTGCATCTTGCCGCCCTCGTTGGAGAACCACCTTGTAACAGGAACCCAGATGTAGCAAGAAACGTCAACTTTGGGGGCACAATAAATATGCTGGCAGCAGCACGAGAAATGGGTGTCCAGCACTTTCTCTTTTCCTCTACGTGTAGTAACTACGGCAAACAGCCAGGATGGGAGTTAGATGAAACAGCATCTTTGGTGCCCCTTTCCCTCTATGCGGAAACCAAGATTGCCGCCGAGAGGGAAGTGATGGCGGCGAATATGTCTGACTTTGCCACGACGGTGTTTCGCTTTGCTACAGCTTTTGGTGTGTCGCCAAGGATGCGCTTTGATACGATGCTTAATGAGTTTGTCCGTGATGCGATGTGTTCTTGGTTACTTATCTATGGCAAAGAGTCATATCGAACAGTCGTACACGTCAGAGATATTGTATCGATGATTTCGCTAACTATCGACAAGAGAGAAGAAGCCGCTGGACAGGTGTTCAATGTCGGTGGGGAACACATCTCCAAGATGGGACTGGTGAATATCATCAAAAAGTATATTCCCAAGCTGGACGTGGAGTTCAAAGACCACCAGGGCGACCCACGAGACTATAAGGCCAATTTTAAGAAGGCGTTAGCGTTTGGTTACTCGCCTAATCATAGCATCGAAGATGGCGTGATAGAAGTCAAAAAAGCACTCGAAGATGGGCTTTTTGCTGATCCGTTTTCGAGTCTCTACAGAAATGTGCAATGAAACCACATGTTTCTTATCCAGATGACGATTCAATTTTAATTGAGTGGATTGGTGATGGTGTGCGTTTTGCTATAAGCCTTGAGGAGAATCTTGAGGAATCGAGTTGGTATTTTGTTTCCAAAGATGGCATAGCAGAATGTGGCTTATTGCCAGAAGAATTATTGTGCCTATTCGGAAAGGTGGTTAGTTAATGGCATACCAGACATGTCAGTGTTGTGGATTTGTGGAGAACAATGATAGTCCTTCCGCAAGTGCAGAAACCGTCAAGAGAGTAACCTACTGCGACTTCAATATAGGTTGGTGGCAACGAGTTTTCTTCCTGTGCGATAACTGCGCGAATAGACTTATTCATCAGATTGAGATGTTTATTGGCTCCAAGTTAACTATTGAAAAGGAACTATAATGAGTGAACAAGAAATAGAAGCATCTATTCTACCTCTCAAGGAATCTGATGAACTCTTTCGATGTGATATTTGTTACCGAGGACTGAAGAGACCTACTAATACTGCTTGTGCTATTGTTAATTGTGGTGAGAAGAATGATTTTGTTATATGGATAGTTGCAGCAAAATATCGATGCCATGTTAGTTGTGTCTGCCAAGATTGTCTTCTTGATCTCATAAGTGGTCGTGTAGGAGAAATTAAGATACAATGGGTGGGAGAAGATGATGATGTTCTGTGGAAAATGGCTAGACAAGGAAATGTATATAGGAACAGTGAACAATGATTCCTCAGATGGAACCCCTCTATGGGCCAGAGGAAATTAAAGCAGTCTGTAAGTACATACGTTCTGGTGGCTGGTTGACAGAATATAAACTAACCACTGAACTAGAACATATGTTCTGTGACTATCTTGGCGTTAAGCATTGCGTGATGATACCCAATGGGACACTTGCCCTCTATGCCGCTCTGAGTGTATTCAGCATCGGACTAGGTGATTACGTCATTGTGCCAGCAATGACAATGATTGCTACGGCAAACGCAGTGATTATGACGCTAGGTCATCCCACGATGGTAGATATAGACACTACTACTCTCTGTGCTGACTTGGGACAGATTGAACAATCTCTGAAGGCGTATCCACAAAGGCGCGCTGTTATCTATGTCAGTCTCAATGGAAGATGTGACGACATGTCTGCACTTGTTGACATGTGCAAACGTTTTGACACAATCCTCATTGAGGATGCTGCACAATCGTTGGGGTCAAAATGGCATGGGAAGGCACTTGGAACGTTCGGCGACGTGGGGTGTTTTAGTCTGAGTTCGCAAAAGATCATTGGAACTGGACAAGGTGGCTTTTGCGTCACAGATAGTGATGACATTGCTCACAAACTGCGACTGTTCAAAGACTGTGGCAGAGAGGCTGGCACAGATAACTACACCAGTTTTGGTATCAACCTGAAGTTTACTGACTTGCAAGCTGCGATTGGCATTGAACAGTTGAAGAAGTTGCCGCAGAGAGTGGAACGCAAGAAGGAAATGTACGCACTTTACAACAAACTACTCTATGATGTACTAGGAGTCTGGTTTATTCCTACTGACATATCTCAGACTGTACCTTGGTTCATTGATGTACTAGTAGAGAGACGTGAAGAGTTGATGGCGTATCTCAGGAGCAAAGAGATTCAGACACGTCCATTCTATCCCGCATTGCATCAGACACCAGTGTACAAGCCTACTCATAGTTGGTGCAAGTTGCCAGTGAGCGAAGATGTTGCTAAGAGAGGACTGTGGTTGCCTTCCGCGATGACACTGACTGACGCGGATATCTATGCTGTGTGCAATGCAATAGAGGTGTTCTATGCCAACGATTGAGTACCAGATTAACGTAGAACGGTTTAACGAAACCTTTCCGTCAGAGTTGCGAAGAGGTGTAGCATCGCGCATTAATGAGGCGACAAGAAGAGATTGGACGGATGCTTTTCGCGCCTACCGAGATAAGTATTGGGGCACTCTGGGAAAAGCATTCAATCGTTATGAATCTTTGCCCAAAGAGATTCCTGTGATAGATGACTTGTTCCCGCCTAACATTGCTGTCTTGGATTGGCTACTAGAGATGGACTTTGACAAGAAGACTGTCATTGCTGACATTCCCTGCGGTCTTGGCAATCTGATGTTCTATCTGCGTGAGATGGGATTCCCAGAGATTTGGGGCTATGATAACTGGGCACAGATTGAAAGAGAACGGGCGGTTCGTTTTCTAGAATCGTGCGGAATGCAAGAGCACTTGGTTGACTTACCAACCATCTTAGAGAAGCCTGTTGACGTTCTTGCTTGTATCTCATTATTCTTTGATTGGATTTCTCCCAGTATCACGCCTATCATAGCCAAAGCAAGATACATCTTAGTAGATACTAGCTATTTGCCCAACAATGACATCGAGGGATTCGAGATTGTAGGTTACTATCCGAGATTGTTGACCGTGTATCAGAGAAAGGAATTACAATGAATAAGCCTGACTGGTGGCCTAAAAATCCTTATCCTGAAAGCGTCTTCACGATGAAAGAGGAACAGTACGCTGATATTGTAGTCGATTCTAATCTACGTACTGCCCTAAGTGGTATGCTTGGGCGGTTATTCTGGAATATGGCATCTGAGGCTATCTGGCAAGCAATATTGCAAGCAAATGAGGAGTTAAAGTTGTTTTTTACTTGCAAAGATTGTGAGTATTCTGAAAAATGTAACTGGAATTGTGTGACGGAAGATTATACCTGTTTTGAGCGCAGAAAGAAAATACTATGATATACAAGAAGGAGATAAAAATGAGTAGTCAAAATGAAAAGTCTGTTTTGCCATCCAAGAAGTTGTTTGAATGGAGTCGTTGTGCATTTTGTCACAAAGGAATAAAGAGATCAACAGGAGCTATCTGTGCAATTGTCGAACCAGAATCCCCATCAGGAGATGCCTTTGTTCTGTGGGCATTTGTTGCTAAAGAAAGATGTGGAGGAAGTCGTTCTATTTGCAAGGAATGCTTTCTTGACTTCATAAGTGGGCGCAGGGGAAGAGTCAAAGTAAAGTGGATGGGGGAATATGATGAGGTTTCAGAGGAGGCAATTAGGCGTGGTATAGTCTACCAGAATATAGCAGAAGAAGAAAATGCAAAGGGAATTGGAGATAGGTCTAACAAATGTCCCTTTTGTTTTGGTGAGGATCTTAGTATTGACAATGCAGGATTTGCGAAACTCTTCATAGTTTGTCATACCTGTGGTGCACAGGGGCCGATGAAACCAACCATTGAAGCAGCAATTGATGAATGGAATAATATAAAGGATGATAAGGATTCTGGTTAGTGATATTGTTGGAAAGGAACTGCAATGAGCGAGTGGCCATCAGTGTGGGTTATCTTCCCAACGTTCAAACGTACTGAGGTCGCCCTGAGCACGATACGGAGCTTTGGAAAGTATCTCAAGTATCCTAATCTCCACTATCATATTGCCGATGATGGCAGTGGCACCACTGATGATGGCACAGATCGATGGCACGTTGGCGTACTCCAAGAGGAGTTTGCCAAGTTTGCCCCTGATGTAACTTGGCATGAGATGCAGACCCCATCAGGGCAGTTTGATTTTGGCGGCAACATCAATCGTGGCATCCAACTCGCTATTGAGAGTGGCGCGGATATTCAGATGGTGAACGTGGATGATATGGAGTTACTGAGAGAACTTGACATAAGGCCACACGTTGATGTGCTGGACTACTATCAAAGCGTTGGCTTCATTCGTCTCTCGTGGCTAGTCGAGGGCAATGCAGGTCTGTGTGTGCGCTATGATGCGAACAGACTATCTCATTGTCATGTCTGGTTGCGACTCATTCGCTCTTGGTCAGTAGATAATCCATGGCACACTGATTCTTACTTGCTTAGCATGCAGCCATTCATTGCACACAAACGGTTCTATGAGGCGTATGGGTTCTTCCCAGAGAAGGTGAATCCCGGCATCACAGAGAGTGTGGCAACAGGGGACTACATTCGCCACTCTCTGGGCGAGAATGGCCCACAGATCTTGGCTCATATTGGCCCTTGCTGCGACCATGTTCCATATGGGCATATGGCTGGACGAGCCAATGATTACGCGAAGGTATAGAAAGGACACAAAATGCCAATCGTAAATCTCACTCCACACACGATTCATCTTCCAAACTTGTCTATTGAACCAAGTGGCATAGTACCGCGATGCTCCGAGAAAACGGTTGTAGTAGGAAACTTTGAAGGTGTTGAATTGATCGGACGTGAATATGGTAAGGTTTCTGATATGCCAGAACTAGAGCAAGAGATGGATACACTATATATCGTATCTATGCTTGTTCGTCAAACTCTGCCACATCGAAAGGATATTGCTAGTCCTGGTGATTTGGTACGTGATGAGACAGGACAAATTATTGGTGCAAAGAATTTGGTTGTCAACATATAAAGTCAATAGAGAAAGGTACAAATGACAAGAACCTATTGTGAGTTTGCATATCTGCCAAAGTATTGCGCGGCATGGTTGGAAGGATTAGCAACGACGCTTCCTGACCCCGCGAGAACACTTGAGATTGGCACAGGTTCAGGATGTAGTCTCCGGGCAGTGCTTTTGGGGCTGGCACTTCACAATGATGTGCATTCGTGGTCAGTAGATATAAGCGAGCGTCCTTACCTTGATGATCAAATGAAAATCCATGGTATTTCCAAAGATCGCTATACCTTTATTCTGTCCCCCTCTCAGGAAGCGGTAAAAACTTGGGTTATCCCACTAGACTTGCTTTACATTGATGCTGACCATACTTATGAGGGAGCAAAGGCAGACATTGAATCGTGGACACCACATCTGAAGTTTGGTGGTCTTTTGGTTCTTGATGATTATGAGTGCCAGTGGCATGATGTAACAAAAGCCGTTGATAAGTTGATGTTTGCCAAGAGTAGCACTTGGCGGTTCGTGGGGCAGGTGGGCCGTACTATCGCCTTTGAGAAGGGCACGCTCCATCGACGCGCACCGTGGCTCACAGATGCTATGTGGAAGTGGGATAGTCACGCTAAGAGCAAAGAGAGCGAGAAAGATCCGTGGCTTTGGTGGGGGTGGGGATTTGGTATGACTTTTGAGGGGGGCGGATATATGCCTCACTCCTATGGCAAGAGTCCTAAGAAGTCGTATACGGAGGACTTATCCTGATGCCTGAAAAAGCAGCAATCAAGAGAATGGCAGATGCGTTGTTATTGGAGGGAGAGTTTAGCCGAGAAAAAGCTGGACATCTCGCTGGATATTATGCAATACGGCACATATACCTAGACTGCCGAGGAACATTATCTATTCATCCTATCACTGGATGGGGGAACTATGCGGCAGTTATTACTTGGTCTCACGATGCTAGCACAGGCACAATCGTAGAAGGCGAAGATATGACACAGGTTGTTGACCGTCCAGTGACAATAGACGAGGGTGTCTTCATCGGTTCGTATGCTATCTTGTACAACTGCCACATCAAACACCACGCAATCGTGGCGTGTGGCGCAGTGGTGCGGAATATGACAGTAGAACCCTATACCGTAGTGGAAGGGAATCCGGCACGTCCAGTGAAACAGTTCATTGATGGAAAGTGGGTAAAATGTATGTAATGGATAATGTTGGCACACATATTCCTGTTCTTGACCTGATGATTAGGCTCTCAAACATCAAACGCATCTTGGAGTTTGGTACGGGGGTTTACAGCACTAACAAGCTCTTGGAGTTTCCGAATCTAGAGATGCTGACAAGTTATGAGGATGTCCCAGATTGGTTTGCCAAGATTGCAAAGGTGAAGAATAGCAAACTTAATCTCATCTTTGAAAAGGACTTGCTCAGTATTGCGAGAAGCATAAACCTAGATGAGTTTGATTTGATATTCATTGATTGCTGTAGTCTTCCGGAGGCAAGAGCACCCATCATCAAGGCAATCTCGGAAAGGAAGCCAAGAGCAATAGTTGTCATCCACGATGTTTACGATGACATTGACAGAATACCAGGAGTTCTAAATGACTTTGACAATCTAGCAATCTATGCCAAGATTGGGCCTGCCACGGGGATTCTATGGAACCAGATAAGCGGAAGTGCCAAGATACGGAATGTGAGGTTTGAGGGAATACAAGGAATCATAGAATGAGTGAGATTTGGAGTACGGAAGGTATCACTCTGTACCACGGCGACTGCTTGGAGATTCTACCGACGCTGGAGGCTGGCAGCATTGATGCTGTGGTGACGGACCCGCCATATGGAATGGATGCCCAGACGGATTACAGAAACCGCAAGCGCACCGCGCTTGCGGAATGCAACAACTTTATGCCTATCATTGGGGATAGTGAACCGTTTGATCCATCTCCATGGCTGGCTTTCCCAATTGTGGCACTATTCGGAGCCAACTGGTATGCCAACAGATTACCGATCTCAGGTGCTTGGATCGTGTGGGATAAACTCGACGGGCTGAAAAGTGACCGACAAGTTGGATTCAATGACAACTCAGACTGTGAGTTTATTTGGACAAACAAGGGCATCGCGGCACGTATCTTGCGCCATCGATGGATGGGATGCATGAAGGCATCAGAACATAGGCAACGGCGCATACATCCTACCCAAAAGCCTGTGGCGCTCATGGTAGATATTGTTGGCTATCTGACTATACCTACTGCAACGGTCCTTGACCCCTTCATGGGAAGTGGCACGACTGGCGTCGCCTGCGTCCAAATGGGGCGCAACTTTATAGGGATCGAGATAGATCACGGCTACTTTGACATCGCCAAGGCACGGATCGAGAAAGAGATTAAGAAAGGCAAGCAAATGAAGTTGGAAGAGACAGTGCTATGAATGATACCTGGCTACTCTATGAAGGCGTGAGAGAAGGCGGTCACAGTATCAATAGTCGCGCCAGTCGTGACAAGTATACTGTAACGCGGGGCTTGCCATTCAAGATTGTCAAAGAGGATTTATGGATTGCTAGTCTGCCAGGATATACTGTACTCTCGCAGGTGGACTTTGTGCCAACGACTGTACGGCAACCATCGCCAGATGAGAGTTATCTGACTCATTGGGAAGCGGCGTTCCTTGAGGGGCTTGCAGCATCATTGCCCGATCCCGCGAGGGTAGTAGAAGTTGGTACTGGCAAAGGTGTCAGTCTAGGCCGCCTACTCTTGGGACTGTCACTTCACACCGATGTGTTGGTGTGGACAATTGATCTCAAAGAGTGTGATAGTGCAGCAGACTATGTATCTGAGTGCCAGATTCCAAACTGGCGGTACAAGTTTCTCATTGGTGACTCAGCAGAGATTGGCACATCTTGGCAAGAACCTTTACAGATGATTTACCTTGATGGTTCGCATGCTTATGAGGGTGTGTGCAAAGATGTGGCAGCGTGGTTCCCGCACTTGGCTGACAAAGGCATCTTGGCATTCCATGACTATGGCAACAAGAAGCACACTGTTACAAAGGCAGTTGACGGCTCAATGAAGGGGCTACCTGCTAAGAAGGTAGGGCGCGTGGGATTCTTGGTGGTATATGAGAAAGGCTAAGATGAACCAATTCACTGACGTTTTCTATGCTTGCCATCCGAGTTGGGACTTCTCTCAGCGATTCGCAGCAACCACTATCGCAACGGGATTTCTCAACGGATTCCGACAGTTGGGTATCAGGGCACATATCACCAGATATGAGGATATTCTTAATGACTTGGAGACGGCTGATAGGCCACTCCTTATTCTGAGTTATGACGAATATAATTATCTGCAAGATGATGTGTTGGCAACGATTCGGAAACTGCCTCATATTATCTGGGTGAATGTTTGGTTTGACGGAATGGCAGAGATGGCACGCGAAGGTGATTCGCCTGATCCAACTATTCCACAGGATACGATACAAAAGGTTCTGGACTCTGGGGCCGCATTCCTGTTCCATAATTCGCCTGAGTCATTCTTTTCTTTCTACGAGAACTGGCTGCGTGCTGGACAGCGATTGATTAGTGTACCATTAGCCTGTGATACAGAAGTATACTGTCCGCACCCAGAGGACACTCGATACAATGACATTGAGGTAGCATATGTTAGTGGGTATTACAGTTTCAGGGAGAGAGTTTATCAGCAATTCTTGTATCCATATGAATCTCAGTTGGCGACGTTTGGATACAGAGAGTGGCCCAAAGCATATCGTGGCTATCTACCCAACGAGGATGAGGCAATTCTCTATCAAAACGCGAAGGTAATGCCAAGTATCCACGAACCCTTTATGTGGAAGACTGGTGCTCTGTTTGAACGTCCTTTTAAGATTATGGGAAGTGGCGGATTGACTATCATTGATACTAGACCAGCAGCGAAGGAATTGTTTGCGGACGAAGTATTAGCAGCAAGTACAATAGAGGAGTTCCACGAGTTAATGCACTTGGCACTGACGGATGAAGCATTCAACCAAGAGTGGCGAAGACGAGAGGCGATAACAGTCTTGACGCGGCATACCTATCGTCATCGTGCAGAGACTATTCTGCAAGAATTAGAGAAAGGGCAATAAGATGCCTGACGACTATCTAACTGACATTTATAGTACCAAGGAGTGGTTTGAGTCACTCCAGTGGCAGCAAAGATGGATTCGATTTATGGCGGGCTGGTGGGTTGGGCGGTTCGGTTTGCCAGAAGTAGTGCTAGACTTTGGTTGCGGTGATGGCTCGTGGCTCAAAGCGTTCCATGATATGGGCAGCAAAACAGTGTGTGGCGTGGAGTTGTATGAAATTGCTAACCAGTTCGTGCCCGATTGCGCCCAACTCTTTATCCACGATTTGCGAGAACCGCTGAACTTAAATAAGCGTGCAGACTTAGTGATTTGCCTTGAGGTGGCAGAACACCTAAGTCAGAGGCATGCTGATATTCTTTGCCAAACTCTCGTCAATCACATGAAGGGAACGCTCCTATTCTCAGCAGCAGGGCCAGGACAGACAGGAACAGGACACATCAACTTAGAATCGCAACAATACTGGCAAGAACGCATTGAGCGACTCGGAGGTGTCAGGTTTGAAGCAAACAGAACAGGTGTTGTCCGCTCAGGGTTCAAGAATATTGTCAACGAGTGCTTTGAGTTCCTACCTAGAAACGTGATGGTGTTTAATATAATCTAATGGAAGCAATTAAGATTGACCCAACGGCTCGTTATGTTATCTTGGTTCGGGACGCTGACCCTGAGTGGGCTAAGATAGTGCAGCAATCTTTGCGCGACTGGTTTGAGAGTGATAACCAAGTCATCTTAATCAACGTGCCAGGACAGGGGCAAGTATTGCTAGAGAAGACGAGAAAGGTTGCTGATGAAAGACAAAGAAAAACTGTCTCTGATTAAGGAAGCAATAGAAGATACCAAGGCAGGAAACTCACTGAGTTGGGTTTCTTCATAGTAGTGTATTCCATTGTTTTTGATTCACGCTTGAATGCAACCCGTTTGGTATGGGGAAATCTAATGATCAAGAAGTATTTAGAAAGGACACAAAATGAAGAAGATATCTCTAGATATCAATGATGCGGCAAAGAAACAATTCACTCTTGTCATCACATTGACAGGGTTAAGAGAATTCAAGATTCGTTGTTGGTTAGTCTTGAAACTGATTGGTTTGCTTGCTCTCGTTGCACCATTCTCTGTGGAAATAAAATGAAACTGTTCATTGAACCCAATCCTGCAACAATCACAGAAGACGGGAAAGGAAGTGGTGGCATTGCGCGAGTTGTTACCGCTCAAGGCCGTTGGCTTCCAGAGTATGGCATTGATATTGTGGACAAAGAGCAAGATGCTGACTTGGTGATGATACACGCCGGAAGTCTAATAGACACTAAGAAACCCATTGTAGATTGCTGCCACGGTATGTATTGGAGTGGAGATTTCGCCTGGCATCACTTCTTCTGGGAATACAATGCCTCTGTGATAGAGACGTTGCGGAGAGCGTGCAAGATTATCGTCCCTTCAGAGTGGGTTGCGTATCCCATCAAACGCGATATGCGGAAGGTTCCCGCTGTCATCCCTCATGGTATTGACTTTGATGAATTCAAACCACAGACTAGCCACGAGGGATATGTGCTGTGGGGGAAGCCAAGAGTAGACTTGGTTTGTAATCCGGATATTGTCAATGAGTTGGCGGAGAGGGTATCAGGAACAAAGTTCCTAACTACCTTTGGGCGACCTACTGCCAATGTCACGACTCTCGGTGCAATGCCATACAAGGACTTTCAACACGTCATAGATGGGGCAATGATATGGCTTGCAACTGCGAGGGAGACGGGTGATATTGGCAGTCGCGAAGCAATGGCTCGTGGTATTCCAGTCCTGGCGTGGAATCACGGTGGCACAGCAGAATTTGTCAAGCACAAAGAGACTGGCTATCTGGCGGAGTTGGACAACCTTGATGACTTGGTAGAAGGCTTGCATTATTGCGTCCAGCATCGCCCACGACTCGGAGAGGCAGCCCGCGCTGATATGAAGGCTAACCATCAATGGCGATACATCATGGCCCGCTACGCGAAGGTTCTCGAAGATGCGTGGGCAGGGGAACAGTATTCCATTGATGTGTCGGTGATTGTGCCGACATTCAACTATGCACACTTTCTCAACGAGTGTCTTGCCAGCATCAAGACACAGACGTTCAAAGGAAAAGTCGAAGTCATCGTGGTAGATGATTGCTCCACAGATGAGACGCCACAATTCTTGGCGGGGTTGAAGTGGCCAGAATTGCAAGTAGTGCGACAATCTGAGAATCGTGGTCTTTGCAATGCGCTCAATAGCGGCCACGAGAGAGCACAGGGGAAATACACTATCAATGTGGATGCTGATAACATGCTCCCCCTCGATGCACTCGAAACACTCTACGACGCGATGGAGGCCAAACCATGGGTTGACGTAGCAAGTGGTGGACTGGCTCGCTATGATAAGGATGGCAAGCATGCCATACAGACTGATTGGCCTTTTAGAAATGTAGACCCGGCAGGACAATTGAACCATCTAAACCAAGTGCCTTCCACTTCAATGATGCGACGTAGGAGTTTTGAGCGTCTTGGCGGCTATCGTGTACGCCAGAACAAGAATGAAGACGGCGAATACTGGTGTCGCGCAATCTCGGCAGGGCTACGATTCGAGCGTGTCACAGATAAACCTATGCTCATCTATCGTTGGCACGGTACTAACAAGAGTGCGGCTGAAGGCGGAGAGGAAAAGCCTGATAGTGTGCTATCTTGGAATTATTACTATCCTTGGCGCAACAGGTTTGGCATTATGCCCTTTGCCAGTACAGTCTCACTGCCTAGAGGCTCTTGGGCAGTACGAAGTTACGAACGTCCACAGATAAGCGTTATTATTCCGTGTGGACCAGGACACCAACGATACTTGCCAGATGCACTAGACTCGCTGACGGGGCAGACGTACCAGAACTTTGAGTGCGTGGTTGCCAACGATACTGGCGAACCATTAGACGTTGCTAAGATGGGGCATCCTTGGGTTCGTGTAGTAGACACGGGTGGACATAAGGGGCCATCGATTGCACGCAATACAGCAATCGCGGCAGCGAAAGCCCCTTTAATTCTGCCCCTCGATGCAGATGATATGTTCTATGTTGAGACAATAGCGAAGTTCTATCAGGCATGGTTGGAATATCCTGATAGTCTAGTATACAGTGATTGTGATACTGAAACCGCCCCCAGGAAACCTGAGCCATATAAGAGTGGGCCGTGGTCTTATGAAGGTATTAAAAGTGATGCAATCTATCAATCCCCTATCCTCTTTGCAAAGCAATGGTGGTATACTGTTGGCGGATATCCTGTTGATCAACCTAATGGAATGTGGGAAGATTGGCTGTTTGGCTTATTTCTACATTTCGCAGGAGTAGGTGCAACATATGTTCAAGAACCGTGGGGTCTTTACCGACATTGGACAGCAGGAGAAACGGGAAGTAAGAATGCTATAGACAATATGGACCAAGGAACACCAGAGTTCAAAGAGAAATTGGATGAGATCTATGATTGGATAGCGAAGAAGGAGAAACAAATGGGTTGCGGATGTGGCGGAAAAAGAAGTACGAGAGTAGTAACAAAGGGTCAAAAGGCATCACCGACTCCATTGAGTGGTGAGATGACAGTTATCTACGAAGGCCCAAGAGAGGCTTCGTTTACAGTCAATAGCCAAGTGTACTGGGGGCGCAAGATTCGCGTGGAAAGAAACATACCGTTTGTCGTCAATGCTGGTGACAAGTTTATGGCTACACTTCCAGGATTCCGTGAGATTAAGGAAGACGAACCGCCTCAGATTGGCTATCCTAGCACGCCGCCAACACCGCCAGAAGTTCACTTTGATGTGGAGATTCCGCCGCCTGTGATTGCAGCATCAGAGCCGACAGCAGTATTATTTAAGTTGAATAATGATGGATTAGCAGTGCTTGAAGGCATTAAGTATCTCAAGGTAAACACGCTCAAAGAGGCTGGCTTTGACACGCTAGATAAGATAAGAGAGGATCTAGTTGTACGTGGTGGTGCTGGACTTAGAGCAATCAAAGGCATCGGTGAAACTACTCTAAAACGGATTAGTGAAGTAGCACTTGATTGGAAAGGATAGGAATGGTTGATCTTCTTGCACTTGTCATAATGTGCGCGTTGACAACTTGGCGAATAACGAGTATACTACATGGAGAACAGATGTTCGACTGGGGGCGCCGACGATTGGGCGTTGACCAGACTAGCGACGATTGGGATATGTGGCTTTATCCTGCTGGCATCATTGGCGAAGTATGGAGTTGCTTTTGGTGTCTCTCCCTCTTAGTCGCGGCGATAGTGGCAATCGTTGCGGTTGCACTAGGTTTTGCCAATATCAGAGAATGGTTACTACTCTGGCTGGCAAGTGCGGCAGGCGCAATCATGGTGGATAGGTGGACACTTAGAGGAAAGGCAAGATCATAGATGCATTCAATCTTGTGGAATCTCAAAGAGTGTAAGCATATTCATACTACTTTTGAGGATAAATATGAGGGTGTCACTCTTGAGTGGTGCAATGACTGTGGAAAAGTTATAGTAAGGTGGAATACTGCCTCTGTAGAAAAGTGGTTTGCCAAAGCCAAAAGCGAGGTCATAGATGGCCAGAGCAATCAACGCGCAGCCATATCTAACTCTGGATAGATACAGGCAGATAATGAACTTGCCAATGTGCCTGTTCAATGGCATAGAGAACCCCAACGAGTCGCACACTCATTGCGATCACTGTTGGTCTCAGTGGGAACGTGAGATGGTGGCACAAGGACTCTATGATGCTGAAGAGATGCTTGCCACACACCTGATGTTTAAGTTGGGTTACCACTTCGAGGAAGATCTTGACCATCGGTGGACAGATCCACTTTTGCTGCGATGGGGGCATATCGTTGGAGGTGGTATTCAGGGATTGACTGACGTAACTGCTGCTGTAATTGCTAGTGACTTCACTGTTGACCCCGCACTGATTACGATTCCACAGGCTTCATTCTCTGGCGGCGCGGGTGAGATTCTTGTTACCGAAACCGCAACTGGGCTTGAGATTGTGCCTGACAGCATCACGGCAACAGGCGCAAACTATGTTATCGCAATCCATCAATGCAAACTCATTGAGTGGGATAACTTGGAAGACCAGACCCAAGAGACGTGCATTGACTATGATGTACTATTTCCAGCGGCGACTTGGCTGAAGATGGCTGACTTGACCATCTACCGCGAATACTTGGACACTAGCACGCAAGCACACATAGAGTTTGGCCCATCATGCAGTTGTTACTGTGGTGGCAATGCCTGTGCAGGCGAAATCTATAATGGTTGTGTGTATGTCGTAGACGAGGAAATAAGCAAGGTACGAGTGCAACTGGGCGACTACAATGCGGCTACGGCATCGTGGTCGTGCGGTTCCGCAGCGTTGTGCGGCTGCTATCAAGGGGACAAAGTAGCCGTGCATTACCAAGCGGGCACATTGAGTGTGCCTAACTGGGAGCAAGCAGTCATTCGACTCGCGCATACTTATATGCTAGTAGAGCCATGTGGCTGTGCGCTCTTTGATGTCGCGTTAAAACGCGACCGACGCTTGCCCAGCGTGCTCACCGCAGAACGGCTCAACAACCCTCTGGGGGACATGGATGGAGCCTGGTATGCGTGGCAATGGGTGAATAATCATAAACAGGGGCGGGCATACATACTTTAATGATGCCCAAAGGAGTTTCATATGCCTCTCAATCCTGCGATTTTTACTAACGATGCCTCCAGATGTTGGGTGCAGGATGGCGGCGTAGGCACTGCATTCGAGTTGTATGCCTGCCATGCGATCACCAACTGGAGCCAAGACTTGGGGGAACCGACTTACATCAAGTGCAAATCCCCCGATGAATATGGCAAGATGATTAACAAGGAAACTATCCCTGGTGTTGCGACTGCACCGACATTCTCTGTGATTGCTTGGACATCGCGGCAAGCTGACTTCCTCATGACTTGGAAGAAAGAGGGCTGCGAGAAGGACTGGCAAGAGATATTTGGTGCTTGTTCATCTCCTGGTGATGCAACTGGGTACACAAAGATTCGGCACTTCTATCGGGCACGTCTAAAGACCATCTCAGAAGACAACTTGGATTACCTTGATGGAGAGGCTGCTGGCGTTCAATTATCTGGTGATTGCTCTTGCATCGAAGTGATCGAGATTCTCAAAACAGACGTGACGCGACAGAACAATGGCGTGACAGAAGTACAAGCGTTCAACGATATCGCCTTTGTCACTACCCCTCGCTGCGAGGGCGACTGTGGTGCTGAGGTCTTGGCGTGCAAATGGGGTGTTGCGGTTGCAAACGCCAACTACGGCGTGGCGACTGCGAACGTCTGGTACACTAAGACTGGTGGTGCTACGTGGGTTCTGTGCGCAACTGACCCGTTTGCAGCTACCTCTGCAAACCTCTCGTCCTGTGTTATCATCGCTGGAGAGGTTGCACCCAAGATTGTGGTGTTCCGAGGAAACGTGTCGGGCACTTATGGTGCACGGTGCTCTATCTCTACAGACTGGGGTGCTTCTTGGTCGGAAGTAGACATGGGCGGTGTGCTGAATGGCTCTTATGTTAACGGGGCGTTCCTGTACAGCCCCGGCAAGATTTGGGCTGTTGGCAATGGTGGCTATGTCTACTACACCGAGAATCAGGCTACATCATGGACTGAGATTACCAATGCAACAACCGGCACCATCGTTGAGTTGTGGGATATCCACACCCCAGATGATGATACCGTGTATGTGGTTGGTAACGCGAACACCTGCATCAAATCTATAGATGGCGGCGCATCTTGGGCACCCACGACTGATGCATCACCTGCTGGTAGTGCTATTAATCTGTATACCGTGCAGGCTCCAACCCGCTACCGTGTTATCGTGGGCGGCGAGTTGGACACCAACAGTGATTGTATGTGGGTCTCTGTTGATGGTGGTGCAGTCTGGGATGACCTAGACTTCACGGGCAGTACGACCGCGAGTGGTGCAGTACGACGTATCCGTCTGACGGCTGATGCGCCACAGCAACATTGGGTTTTTATCCATGGCGTAGAAGCGGTGACGACCCGCTACGGTGCGGGCACTAACTTCTACTTCTTTCGCACCCTCGATGGAGGGGGTTCCTTTGAGCGGCAAGACTTGGTGACGAACAATGGCCTCAATGGGTTGGCAGTTTGCAACATCAACCTAGCGTGGGCCTGTGGCCAACCTGCCGCGAATGGCATTGCTGATATCCAGAGAATGGCTACAGCATAGATGTGAACAGATGTAGTGAGTACTGCTTTCCCTTATGCGACTTCTGTATCTTCTACGATTTTAATGGCGATGAACGCGGAGTCTATCTAGGGAATGGATGGTGCTCACTACATCAACGAAAAAGTGAACCTCATTGGGAGTGCAGAGATTTCTTCTGCATAAATGTTCTAAAAGAAAGGCATAACCAAGATGGCAAAGTACGTGGAAGTCGAGTTGTCAACAGGGGGGATGGTCAAAGTCTACGCTCCTCCGAGCATCAAACTGAATCAAATAGTCACCAAGAAGTATCCTGATCCTGATGCGCCTATCAGGGAGAGCAAGTCAGTCTCAGGCGACATCATCAAGATGTCCTTTGAGAATGACCCTGAATATCTCAGGGAAAAGGCACGTATCGAGGCGCTGAGGATGTCTGAGATTGGCGACCTGACGATGCTCTTTGCACTCAAAGACGTGAGCGTGCCAGAAGACTTTTGTATGGACGATGTAGGCGAGATTGTGCGTCTCTCAGAGCCAGAATGGAAGCCACGTGTTGGCGACTCTGGATGCAAGTTGGATTACATTGAGTGGGTTGTACTGGCAAATACTGGTGATATGATTAGGATTCAGAAAGCACTCGCTGAGCTTTCCGGCATTGACCTAGATGCTGTGAAGTCCATCGAGGAATCTTTTCGGCATAACGTGGAAGGGACGCCCGCTTGAGTTTTGGATAGCACAAGCAGAAGAAAGAGATAAGGAGAAAGAAAAAGAGGGAAGAGGTAAGACCGGCCTGAGAAGCAATACTCACTGCCAGATTTGTGACTTGGCGTGGACGTTGCAGATAAGTGAAAAGAAACTCTATGATGCCTTTGACAAAGATGAACGTGAGCAACTCTTAGCGACCTATCAGAGCAAGATGCACCGAGATTGGGTTGTTTCTGAGTTTCCTGTTAGACGGGAAAGAAGACCCAGAGGAAAATAGATGGCATTTCCGCAAGTAGGACTACAAGTTATACTTGATATAAAGCAGTTTCAGAGCCAGCAGAAGAAACTGCAATCATTGATGGCAGACTTAAATAAGGCATTTCAGAAGGCGGGAACAGTAGGGAAACAGTTTCTTCCTCCTGAAGATGCTTTAAGAATTGCTGTTGCGCGAGAAAATGTCAAGACATATGAAAAGGCATTATCTGATGTCGCAAAGACTTATGCCCAACTTGAAAAGGCTGGTGCTCCTACAGACATATTAAAACAAATTGGCGATGAGTTTGCCGTTCAACAGAAAAATCTCATCGGCGCTACCAGAGAGTTGGAAATAGCACAACAGGCAGGACAGCAAGCATCTAGTGGAATGGCTTCTGGGATGGCTTCGGCAGCAGCGACAGCCACAATACTTGCTGTAGCCATAGGAGCAGTTGTCAAGATTTCTAAAGAGTGCGCAGACGCTTTTATGGAACAAGAGAACAATCTGCGTATGCTCCAAGCAGTGATGGGGACAACGGCACTTGAAACTGCTGGCTATATAAAGCAGTTACAGGATTTGGGTCTGAGTCAAGCGACAATAGAAAGAGCCTTTGGTGCTTTCACACGTCAGATAGAGGCTGTCAATCTTGCAGAAGCAGAAGGAGTAGTATTCACTAACGCCTTTACACGGGCAATGGATAGACTCTTTGGCGAAGTGGAGTGGAAGCATCTTCCGCCAGAAGAGGCTTTTTCGCGCATTGGAGAAATGCTGCAACGTATTCCTAGTTTCGCAGAACGTTCTGCTCTTGCTTTGCAAGTCTCTGGACGTTTCAATAAAGAGGCAATTATCTACTTTCAGCAGATGCTAGAGACGCAAGAGGAAGCACAAGCAGCAGCACTCAAATACGGAACGGTTTCCTCGAATACCTCAAAAGCAATTGCAGAAGATTGGCGCAAGGCAAGTTCTGATCTTAACTCTGCACTCACTGGCTTAAAGTCAATGTTCGGAGAGTTGGTTACAGTTATTGGCACACAGGTTGTGCCAAAGCTTGCTGAGGCTATTAGCAAGATCCGCGAATTTACTGCTGGCGCAATCGCGCAGATATCAGCGCTCGAAATATATTATGATGTTCTGATAAAGACAGGAAGCATTTCCAAAGCTAATGCGGCAGCACAATTGGTTTATGCAGGAGTGTATGATGAACTAACCAAGAAAGTAGTTATAGCAGAGAATGCACAAGATGAATTAACAAAGAAGGAAGCTAATGCTGCTTATGTAGCTGAACTAGCCGCTGATAAACGCAAAGCCATGATGAAGAAAGAGCAAGATGCCCTCAAAGAACTTCAAGATGCACGGGATAAGGCTCTGCAAAGCTATCAGCGTGGCCTTGAGGACTTGGCGCGCAGCGAGGAACGTGCTGCGATAGAACGTGGACTTAGAGCGGGATGGGAAGTCGAAGATACATTGCGGCGTACTCTGCAACGACAGAGTGATCTTCGTCTTAACTATCAGCGCAAGTTAGAGGACATCGAGCGCGATGCACAGCAGAAGATACAAGACCAGCGCAAAGAGCAGCAACGTAAATTGGAGGACTTGGAGCGGCAACATCAGATACGCTTGCTTCAGATTCAGTTTGCTTATACTGATGCAGTCGAAGAAGCACTACGTTCCAATGATACGGTTGCTATCTTGCGTGCAATGAGGGAGCGTAAGCGCGCTCTTCGCGATGAGGAGTTGAAGCAAACCGAACAGCGTGACCAACTTCAGAGAGACTATGAGGAGAGACGCCAAGACCAGGCAGCAGAGTTGCAGCGTCAGCGCGATGAGGCAAAGCGCAACTATGAACAGGCACTTGCAGACTTGCAAGTGGCAATTCAACTGGAGTCTGAGGAAAAGGCGCGTCAAGGCGAACGTGACCGCATTATGAGAGAATTGCAGCATAAGTGGGCACTAGAGGACTTGCGGCGACAGTATGATCAACAACTAAAAGATGCTCAGGCCGCTTATGAGAAGCAACGTGCTGAGTATGCACAATTTCTCACCGATATGGGCACGGCGGCAGCGACAGGAATTATCACTATCTCAAACCAGATCGCAGCGGCTATTGACACTGGAAGTCAGACAGTCCTCCACGCAGAGGAACAATGGTTAAAACGTCACTTCTATCTGATGTCTGAGGCTGTTCATAGTTCTATAGGACTGGGCCAAGAGCAGCAATGGCTTAGGCGTCACCAGTATTTTGCTGAGGGGGGCATTGATGTGGCGGCTAGTGGTGCAAAGACTGCAACCTATGGCGAAGCTGGCCCTGAGATGGCAATGTTTATCCCTTTACAACACACGATGAATATCAACCATCGCTTTGGCAATCTTGGCCTATCTCTCAATGGCCAATCACTGGGAGGGGGTAGTCAGCAACAGATGGAAGCAATCGCCTGGGCAGTCTTGGGTCAGTTGCCTGATATTCTGAAGGGGAAAAGATGACAAGTCCATGCTTAGACCTTGAGATTGGATTGACATTACTAACGATGAGGGACTTGAGTACGTATGGACTGCCCGATCCTGATTCATGGACATACATACCTTACTCGCGGGTAGAGATAGGGGGAGATGGGCGCCCAAGAGCCTTTGGCTATCCTACTGCATCGTGGACATGGGGTATCTTGGGCCAAGATCAACTTGCATCATTGCTAGACCTTTTTGCGACTGCTACTACTGCAAGTGTCGAGGTATACATTTGGACATATCGAGATAGTGGTTCAGGTTTAGGTGCAATGCGTGGACGGTTCACAGCCGTTATATCAAGGCCAGTAGATGGTTCTGGCAAGACAATGATGACAGAGACCAGAACGCCAGTATACTCTGATATTACAGTTAGTTTTAGTTATCTAGAGAGTGCCTAGCAATGCCGATCATTCCTGCTGGAGATTTAACCACTCTTAGAAGCGAACCAAGCCGCTCAAAATTGTTCTTGGTTGTGCAACAGCCTTGTCGCTATGACACTATCACTGGCTTCGAGACTGATGATATGGTCTGGTTTGGGACGGTAAGAGTTGCGCCCATTGTTGATCCAATCACAAGTATTGCTGTGACA
>Ga0315296_10000869_pt1 | contig 26998 bp, 24 predicted proteins | sample YL17G14_18_MG_FD_203921 | JGI IMG/M metagenome (GOLD analysis project Ga0315296, IMG submission 203921) | Sediment microbial communities from Yellowstone Lake, YNP, Wyoming, USA - YL17G14_18 | ecosystem: Environmental > Aquatic > Freshwater > Lake > Sediment | place: USA: Wyoming | collected... | reverse complement strand
ACGCTTGGCGCAGTCGCTTTTCGCTCGCGGGCGCAAGAGATTTGAGTCTGTGGATCCTCAACTGCTCTGCCTCCACCAGGGGGTAAGAATCAACCTGTGCAGTTCCAACTTTCATCGCTTTTCCCCTTGACAAGTTGTCTACGGATATGGTATCAAATGGTTGCTTGTACCAGAGCGGCGATTGTCCGGCTTATTACAGCAAGGAGGACTTTCGTCCGCAGGTGACGCTCTACGGAGCGGCCGGCGCCCCCCAGCGGGGCGCCGTTTCTTTTTAGGCCCCGATAGTGGAGGCGCTACGCGCCCTATCACGTACTCGCGATGGTTTCGACCCCTCCCATGTATGGAACCAGCGCCGCGGGAACGCGCACCGTGCCCTCCGGCTGCTGGTAGTTCTCGATGACGGCGATCAGGGTGCGCGGCAGGGCGACGCCGGAGCCATTCAGGGTATGCACGAACCGCGGGCGCGCGCCGGGGGACGGCCGGTAGCGGATGTTCATGCGCCGCGCCTGGAAGTCGCCGAAATTGCTGCACGAGGAGCACTCCAGCCATTCCTGCACCCCCGGGGCCCATGCTTCCAGGTCGAATTTCATGGCGGCGCTGAAGCTGAGGTCGGCGGTGCACATCTGGGTCACGCGATATGGGAGTTCGAGGCGGCGCAGGATGTCCTCGGCATCGGCGATGAGCTTTTGCAGCTCCTCGTCCGACGATTCGGGCGTAACGTGCTTGACCAGCTCGACCTTATCGAACTGGTGGCCGCGCTTGAGCCCACGGGTATCGCGGCCGGCGGCCATTTGCTCGCGGCGGAAGTTGGCGCTGTAAGCGACGTGATAGAGCGGCAACTGGTCGGCCTCCAGGATCTCCTCGCGGAAAAGGTTAGTGACCGGCACCTCGGCGGTGGGGATAAACCACATGTCATCCTCGTCGTCATGGTAGAGGTTATCGGCGAATTTCGGCAGTTGCCCCGTGCCCACCATGCACTCGCGCTTGACCATGTAAGGGGGATAGACCTCGGTGTAGCCGTGGTGCTGGACGTGAACGTCGAGCATAAGCGTGATGAGGGCGCGCTGCAACCTGGCGCCCAGGCCGCGCAGGACGTAAAAGCGCGTGCCCGAGATCTTGACCCCGCGCTCGAAGTCAATGATGCCCAGATTCTCGCCGATTTCCCAGTGCGGCTTGGGTTCGAAATCGAAGGTGCGCGGCTCACCCCAGGTGCGCACGATGACGTTATCGGCTTCGCTGTCCCCGAGCGGGGTGTCGGGATGGGGCATGTTGGGCACGAGCAGGAGCAGGTCGTTGAGGCGCTGTTCGACCTGCCGCACCTCGGAGTCGAGGGCGGCGATGCGATCACTGAGGTCGCGGTTGGCGGCGATCAGGCGCGGGCGCTCGCCCGCCTCGGCGCGCGCAACCCGCTGCGACCGCTCGTTGAGCTGCTGCTTGAGGCGCTCGACCTCGGTGAGCAGGGAGCGGCGGCGCTCATCGGCCTCCAGGATCTCATCAATCGACGCCTCCTCGTGCATCTTCGTCAGCGCAGCGCGCAACTCATCGGGGTGTTCGCGGATGAACTTGAGGTCGAGCATATGGGTTCCTCGCGGGGCAGGCATTGGTGGACAGGTCGTCGGGGCGATGATAGCGGGCTTGCGGCGGTGATGTCAAATGCGCGCGCGACGCGGGTGTGTTCGCGGAGAGTGGGTATCGCAGTTCAACTCCGTGCTCAACGCCGACGGAGGAGAGCACTGGGCGCGGGGTCGCCTGACCCCGCGATTCGCGGCTCGCCAGAGGCGAGTCAACTTCAGCGCTTGCCCGCCGCAGGCGGGAAGCCGCGCCCGATTCGAGCGCGCGGCTCCGTCGCACATCCACTGAAAACGAACACACCGCGCGAGGCCGTTGCGCCAGCGCAAGGCAGCTACACGCGCAGCACCAGCAGCGCGATGAAGACCGCGTAGAGCAGGCCGCCGGCGAGCAGCACGGCTGGGTTGAGACGGATGCGTGGGGGCTGGCCGGCGTTTGACTCCTCACGGCGGGCGAACCGGCTTGCGACCAGCAGCCATAAGCCGCCGGCGAGCGCAAGGCCCGCTGAATGGAGCGCGAACTGCGGCTGCCCTGGCGGCGCAAGCAGGCGCCACGCGGTAAACGCCAGGCCCAAGCTTACGGGGAAGGAGCTCTGGAAAACCATGGCGCCGGTGATATTGCCCAAGGCGTAGGTGTCTTTGCCCTGGCGCATCCAGACGATGCTGTTGAATTTTTCGGGCAGCTCGGTAGCGATGGGGGCGATGATGAGGGCGATAAGCAGGGGCGCGACACCCAGGGACTGGGCGGTGTCCTTGGCGCCGCCGACGAAGATGTAGGCGCCGCCGATGATGCCCAACAACGCGATGAGAACCTGGCTGAGGATGATGCGCGTGTGGGGCGCGCCGTTGGCAGTGGCGGAGAGACGCTCGCGGTAGCTTTCGGCATCCTCGCCGTCAGAGGGGCGCAAGAAGATGCGCACCCAGAGGCGGTGGAAACGCAGCGCCGCCCGCTCAGTTGCGACGGCGGCCGGGTCGGCGAAAACGCGGCGCAAGTAGAGATAATAACCCGCGAGTAAGGCGAAACACGCCGCATGATGCAGCGCCCGCCAGGGGGCGAACGAAGCGGCGACTGCGCCCGAATACATGATGAGGAAGAACATGAGATCGCGCCCCACGACGCGCTGATTGACGACGACCCAGGCGCCGGTGGGGCGGCGGCGGCGGTAAACCAGCGCCGCGATGCCGGTGATGAACATGGCAAGGGTGCTGAGCATGAAGGGGGCGCCAAGGATGGCGCCGAGGCCGATCTCGCGGCCCGCTTCTCCGCGGGCGATGAGAATGGCGACGAAAGGAATGAGCGTCTCCGGCAGCGCGGTGCCGACGGCGGCAAGCACACTGCCCACCGCGCCCTCGGCCAGAGCGAGGCGGTGACCAAGCCACTCGATGCCATTGGTGAAGAGCTCGGCGCTGGCGAGGATGACCGCAAGGCTGGCGAGCAAGGTGATTATGGTTTCCGGGTCGAGGTGGTGCGGCATTTATGCGCATTTCGACGATGCACGACGGCTCTCCCTGCCAGGGAGAGGTTGGCACCGACTGGTCGGGGCCGGGTGAGGCTTGTCCGCCGCAAGCGGGGTGCATCTGGTAGGGGCGGTTCGCGACCTGTCCTGAGCCGAGTCGAAGGAACCGCCCCTACGATCCTCGGTCCTCTCCCTGCGAGGGAGAGGAGAAAACGGTCCGGGCGGCGGCCCCCGTTTGTCGCAAGCCTAACCCTTCATAACCCCCATGGGGCGCATGCGGGCGACGCGGCGGGAGATGCCGGCACATTCGCAGGCGTCGGCGACGACATCCACATCCTTGTAGGCCGCGGGCATCTCCTCGGCGACGCCTTCCCGGCTGGCGGCGCGCACGTAAATGCCCTGTTCCGCGAGCTCGCGGATGATGTCACGCCCCCTGGCGGCGCGGACCGCCTGGTGGCGGCTCATCAGCCGGCCGGCGCCGTGGCAGGTGGAGCCCCAGGTGTCGGGCATTGCCTCAGGGGTGCCCACCAGAAGATAAGAATGGGTGCCCATGTCGCCGGGGACGATCACTGGCTGCCCGACCTCGATGTAGTCTCGCGGCAAGTCGGGATGGCCGGCCGGAAAGGCGCGGGTGGCGCCCTTGCGGTGGACGCAGAGGCGCCGGCGCTGGCCGGCGACCTCGTGCTCTTCGAGCTTGGCGATGTTATGCGCCACATCGTAAACTACCTGGAGACCCAAAGTTTCGGGGGCGGCGTCGAGGGCGCGCGCGAAGGCTTCCCGCACCCAGTGGGAGATGCAGGTGCGATTGGCCCAGGCGTAGTTGGCGGCGCAGGCCATGGCGGACAGATAGTCGCGTCCTTCCGGAGAGTTGACCGGCGCGCAGGCGAGCTGGCGGTCGGGAAGCTCGATCTGGTACTTGTGCATGGCGCGCTGCATGAGCGCCAGGGAGTCGTCGCAGACCTGGTAGCCAAGGCCGCGCGAGCCGGTGTGGACCATGATGGTGACCTGCCCCACCTCCTCAATGCCGAAGGCGCGCGCGACCTTCTCGTCGTAGATGGCGCAGACTTCCTGCACCTCGAGGAAATGGTTGCCCGAGCCCAGAGTGCCCAGCTGGGGCTGGCCGCGCTTGCGGGCGCGCTCGCTAAGCAGGCTGGGATCGGCGCCGTCGAGGCGGCCGCGGCTCTCGATGTGGTCGAGGTCCTGTGGCCAGCCGTAGCCGTGCTGCACCGCCCACTGCGCGCCCTGCTGGAGCACGCGGCGCAGCTCGGCGTCCTTGACGCGCACGCGGCCCTCGGAGCCGACGCCGGAGGGGACATCGCGGAAGATCTGGTTGATCACCTCTTGGATCTTGGGCGCGACCTGATCGCGGCGCAGGTCGGTGCGCATCAGGCGCACGCCGCAGTTGATGTCATAGCCGACGCCGCCTGGAGAGACAACGCCCTGCTCGAGGTCGGTGGCGGCGACCCCGCCGATGGGAAAGCCGTAGCCGTAGTGGATGTCGGGCAGGGCGAGGGAGTTGCCGACGATGCCGGGCAAGCAGGCGACGTTAGCAACCTGCTCCGGGGACTGGTCGGACTTGATGTCGGGCAGCATTTCGGCGGCGGCGAAGATGATGCCGTCGGTGCGCATCTGCGGCTTGTAGCTGCGCGGGATGCGGTAGCGGCAGGGACCCGCTTCTTCCAGCGGGCCGGTCCAGGCGTTGCTCATCAGTGGTTTCCTCGTCCCTAGGTGGCCCCGACCGAGTCGGGGCCACCGGGATGGCGGCCCGATACATCGGGCCTAGCCAGCGCATGGCATTAGGGCCGGGCCGGAAGCAGCCGGAAGCTGTCGCGGGCGCGCCGGAAAGCAGTCTCGAATTGCTTGAGCCGGTCGGGCCGACACATGGTGGCGACGTCGTAGGCCAGCTTCTCCCGCGGCAGCACGATGACCCGTGCCGTGAAGAGACCCGCGCCGGCCGTCACGCTCCACTCGGACGCCCGCGGGTTCGGGCCCACCGGGCGCATCTGGAGGTCCAGGAAGCGCGGCTCGAGATCGTCGTAGTAGCGTTCCATGAACGTCTGGGTGGTCTCCTGCTCGCGCATGCGATAGCAGCGCACCACAATCATCGCCGGGGCCTCGGGCGCGTTGGGCGCCACCGGCTTGTTCTCGGTCATGAGGCTCAGGACCATCATCTCGGCGCTCATTTGCGGCAGTTCGTTTGCGACGAAGGTCCTCGGATAGGTGATGCGATAGGGGTGGGTGGAGAATCCCTTGGGCGCGCCGTTATACGTGCGATAAGGGCCGCAGCCCTCCAGCAGCGCGAGCGCAAGCGAGAAGCCGCCAGCAGCCGCGATGATCCGTGCCCTTGAAATGTGGCCCGCCATGCGCCAATGCCTCCGCGAAGATGAAGGAGCGTAACAATGCGAGTGTAACACGCTAGCGTCGTTTAGCGCAAGCCAGGCAGGTGCGCCCGCGGCCGCAAAAGGAACGGCCGCAACGGGAGCACGGGCGCCAGCCCTCAGCCTGGCGCAAACGCCGCAAGCGCATTAACCCGGCGGCCGCGGCAGCGACCTTCGTGCGCAGCGCCGGATCCTCGATGGCCGCAGTGAGGTCGCGTATGCGCTGCTGCTCGGCGCGCGTCAGCGGGGGCAAAGCCTCGCGGCGGGAAGGGGCGCGCGCGCCACGGGCGGCGCGGGGCGGCTGGCGGCGAGCAACCCGCACCTGAAGATCGTGGAGCGCGTCGGCGCCGATGCGCGCGTTGAGGGCCTCCAGTAAGGACGCGCGCATGAGATGCAGGGTTTGAGCCCAGGCGTGATTCGCGGCGCCCACCACCAGCGCCCCCTCGCGCACGCCCAGGGGCCACGCGTTGCGCGCAATGTCCGGGCCCACGACCTCGTCCCACAGGCCCAGCGCGGCGCGCTGGCGGGCGCGCCGGTCGAGATTATGCTGCCGCAGGATGTCCTGCAGTAGATCGCCGAAGCGCTCGCGGCGCATCATCGCAAACCCCAGGGCAGAGCGGAAACCGCGCCTCCGGCGACCTGCCACACCCTGGCGGCCTCGCGCACGCCCGGGGGGATTGACTCGATGTCGGTGGCGGTGACTATCATCTGTCCCGCGGCGCCAAGCGCCTCGAATAGGCCCCTGCGGCGCTCGCGGTCGAGCTCGGAGAGAACATCGTCGAGCAGCAGGAGCGGCGGCTCGCCCACCGTATCGGCGACAACCCGCAGCAGGCCCAGCCGCAGGGCGATGGCGGCGGTGCGCTGCTCGCCCTGGGAGCCGAAGCGATGCAGGTCAACGCCGCCCCCGATGATCTCAAAGTCATCGCGATGGGGCCCGGACAGGGTCATGCCGAGCTCGGTCTCGCGGTCGCGCGCGTCGCATAGCGCCCGCGCGAGTCGCTCCCCGGCGCGGCGGCGCAGTTCTTCGGAGTCCAACCCCCCGCCAACGACCCGCGCCCATGCCTGCTCCTCTCCTAAAGCCGGGCGATAACGCAGCTCGAGCGCATCATCGGCGCCGGTCAGCTTGCGATAGGCCGGATCGCCGTGGGCGGCCACGGAGCGTATGAAGCCGGCGCGTTTTTCGATAACTATGGCGCCGAACTGCACGAGCTGCGCATCCCAGGAATCAAGCTCCTGGAGACGGCCTGAGCCCTCGCGAATGGCCTTGAGGAGGCGGTTGCGCTGGTCCACGACCCGGCGGTAGCGGGCCAGGTTCCAGTAGTAAGAACGGCTGAGCGCGCCCAGCTCGGCATCGAGAAAGCGGCGCCGCGCTGGGGGGTCGCGCTTGACGATATCGAGGTCCTCCACGGTGAAAAGGACGAGGCCCACCAGCCCGATGAGATCTGCCAGGCGGCGTACGGCGCCGTTGATCTTGAGCTCGCGGCCAGCGGCGGTAAGCGACGCTTCCAGCTCCAGGGGGCCGCGCGCATCCGTAGTGAGCCATGCGCTGACGCGGGCCCGCTCCTGTCCCCAGCGAATCATTTCGATGTCGGGGCCACGCCGAGGCGAGTAGCCGACACAGGCCACCGCGATCGCCTCGAGGATATTTGTCTTGCCCTGGGCGTTGGCGCCTATGAGCAGCACCCAGCTTTCGACCAGGGATAGATCCAACTCGCGGTAGTTGCGAAAATCCAGAAGCCGCAATCGGTCAAGTTTCATGCGGGGCTTGAGCCTAGTGGTCTCAGCAGGGCGGCGTCGCGGCGATCTCGGTTCTCGCCGCCCAAAATCAGCGCTCCAGCGAGAGCGGGCCTACTCGCTCTGCGCTCCGCGTGCGCCACCGGCTCAACTGAGATTGACCCGCGTCCGCCGCGCCGGCGCGCCCCCGGCGCCTGGTGCGAGCGGCACGGCGCGGGAACTACGTTAACTGCATAGGCATGATAATGTAGATGAAGTGCGACTCCCCCCGCTCGGCGGGCACGGGCTTAAGCACTCCCGGGCTCAGGGGGCCGGTGAGATCTATCTGCGCCCGCTCCTCGGCGATGACCTCGAGTGCTTCGATAAGATACTCGGCATTGAAGGCAATCTCGGTCTGCTCGCCTTCGAGCTCTATGGGCACTTCCTCGTGGGCGCGACCGATCTCGGCGCTTTCGGCCTCGATCAGGAGGCTAGCGGGCTGAAGGCGCAGGATAACCTTGTCGCCCTCAGTGCGGGCGACGATGTCAGCGCGGCGCAGGGCCGCAAGCAGCTCGTGACGATCAGCGCGCAGGGTGTGCTCGGCCTCGGCGGGGATCACGCGCTCGTAGTTGGGGAACTGCCCCTCGATGATCCGCGAGGTGATGGTGACGTGGCCGAGGTCGAATACGGCCTGGTTCTCGCCGAGGTGCAGCCGCGCGTTCGGCTCGGGTTCGGCCGAGAGTGACCGCAGCACCTCGCGCATGGCCCGGGCCGGCACTACCGTGCGGACTTGCTCGGTGGGGCCGCTGTCGAGCATCATGCTATCTATCGCTAGGCGGTGCATGTTGGTGGCGACCAGGCTCAACCTGTGGCTATCCCAGATCAGGAGGATGCCGGCGAGGATCGCACGCGTCTCGTCGGCGGAGGCTGCGAACTCCGTCGAGCGCACCAGGCGCCGCAGACCCGCCTGCGGCACAGTCAGCGATCCGCCGCCGGCCGGCTCCGGCGGCGCAGGGAACTCCTCGGCCGCCAGCCCCTGAATGGCATAGCGCGACTTGCCGCAGCTAAGGGTGACGGCGTTGCCGTCCTCGGCGGCAATTCTTACCTCTGCCTCGGGCAGGCTAGCGACAACCTCGTTGAGGATCTTGGCCGGGAGCGTTATGGCGCCCTCCGCGGTATCGCTTGCGGGAATAGTGCAATCCACCCACATCTCAAGGTCGCTGGTAAGCAGGCGCAGGCGATCTCCTTTAACCTCAAGCAAGACGTTGCTTAGTATGGGCAAGGTGCTCCTGCCGGTGACGGCGCGCGAGACGAGTTGGAGCGCGTCGGAGAGCAACCCTCGCTGGCTGGTCAGTTTCACTGGCTTCCTCCTGTGGACGCCGTGGAGTTGCGCAAGGCGCGATATGTGGTTCCACTATGCGTGGGCGTAGTTAGAGAGACAGAAGATAATATATAATTCTCTAATAATAATAATAATCCTGTGAAAGCTGGGGATAATGGTGACGCAGCTCATGAAAGGACCCTCGATGGCAGTGGGTATTCTGTGCAGTGGGCGGGTAATCCCTTCTCTTGCATTCACAGGTTCAACCAGGGCGCGGCCGCGAGGATGCCCATTCACAGCTTCTCACCGCGCGGTGCACAGCCGGCGGCCGCCGGATCAGCGAGGGGTGAGGGCGCTCGTCAGTTCGTTGAGCAGCACTCGAAGCTGCGGATCGGCCTGCACGCGCGCGCGGATTTTCTTGCAGGCATGAATGACCGTGGAGTGGTCCTTGCCGCCGAAGCGCTTGGCGATCTCGGGGAAGGAGGCGTTGAGGAGATCGCGAGCGAGGTACATCGCGAGATGACGCGGGTACACCACCTCGCGGGTGCGCTTGCTGCAAGTGATGTCGGCAAGCGTGAGGTGGAAATGCTCGGCGACAACCTCCTGGATAAGGCTGATGCTAATGGGGCGCAAGTAATCACCGACAGAATGGTCTTTCAGTTGCTCCATGGCGAGGTGCAGGGCAATGGGCTGGCCGCTGAACGAGGCGGCGGCGATGACCTTGGTGAGGGCGCCCTCCAGGATGCGAATGTTGGACTGCACCATGTTAGCGATATGGTGGATGACATCATCGCCAACCGCGACGCCGTCGAGGGCGGCCTTGCGCTGCAGGATCGCCATGCGGGTCTCGAGGTCCGGGGGCTTGATGTCCGCGATGAGACCCCACTCGAAGCGCGAGCGCAAGCGGGCATCCATGATCTGGAGCTCCTTGGGCGGACGATCGGAGCTGATGACAACCTGGCGCTCGGTCTCGTAGAGAGCATTGAAGGTCTGGAAGAACTCCGCCTCGGTGCGTTCCTTGGCCGCGATGAACTGGATGTCGTCAACCAGCCAAAGGTCAACGTCGCGGTAGCGACTGCGGAAGGCGCCGAAGCGGTCCTCGCGGATCGAGGTCACGACGTGGTAGGTGAAAGTATCGCCGGTGACATAGGCGACATTGAGCTGAGGGCGGGCGGCGAGAGCCTGATGGCCGATGGCGTGCATGAGATGGGTTTTGCCAAGGCCGACGCCGCCGTAGATGAAGAGGGGGTTATAAGAGCGGGCGGGGGCATTGGCCACCGCGAGGGCGGCAGCCTGGGCGAACTGGTTGCTCTTGCCGACGACGAAGTTGTCGAAGGTATATCTTGGAATGAGGGGCGAGGGCGCGAAGTCGTCGCCCGCGCGCGGGCTATTGGGGCCGCGTGCGGCCTTGGCGGGGGCGAGCTCGGGCTCCGCGGGCAAGCCGAGGTCAAGCTGCTGCACGACGAGCTCGATACGCACAGGGCGGCCGAGGATACGGGCCACCTCGGCGCGCAGTTGGGGCACCGCCTTGCTCTCAAGCCAGTCCCGGGCGAAGGAGCCAGGGACGCCGATGCGCAGGACGTCGTGGTCAAGGGATAGCGGGTTGATATTCTTGAGCCAGCGATTGCGGGCGGCACGCGAGAGCGTGGATTCCAGGCTTGCGATGAGTTCTTGCCACAGTTCAGACAGGACGTCAGCCGAGCGACCCATAGTCACGAGCCTCCTCAAGAACTGGTCGTCCCGACGGGTGGCAGCGAGCATAAGGACGTGGGCGCAGGCGCAAAACCGGCAAATGTCGCGCTATTCACGGTGAGCTTGCGGTGAGGGCGCACCACAGGCGAAAGGGAATAGCGCACCATAAAAGGGGACAGGCCGAAGGCGCTCGGCTTGAGGCGACGTCTGGCACTGGCGCGGTCGGTGCTTTATGAAGGCGACGATTGGGGCGGCGAAAATTGCGGTGATTTGCCCTTCGGCCTGCCCCGAAGCCACCGCTCACATGCAAGCCGAATAGGGGCGCTGCTGCCAGCCCCGGCTGCCCGGGGCGCCCGCAGGATGATTGCGTGTCCGCCTGCGCTGTGATCTTCGTAGATCGGAGCACAGGCGCCTGCGCCGCCGTGATCCATTGCCCGAGGTCCCGGTCGGGTTGTTGTACGTTGGGATCAGTACCGCTGCTTGAATTACCTCCTTACGGGAGCATCTTGTAAGCTGGATTCAGAAGTTATGCACACACCTTTCCACAGTTGTGGACAGATTGTGCCGGACACCTCACGATGACCGCGCGCCTCTTGGAACCACCTGGGGGTGCGGACCGCGCTTGCTACAATGACTCCGCGAAGCCGGACCCTAAAGAAGTGGAAACAACCGCCCTTACGTGAGCGCCGTCACCCCCCAATCACCCCGATTACACAAGAGCACGTGCGTCCCAAACGCGTCAAACAACTTTCGCATCCGCGCACGCAAATCCCTCTTGATCTGAGAAAATTTTTTCGAGGGCAAGCGCTTGTCAGAAAAAGCGTCGCTATCGGCTCAGGCGGGCGCCCCCGCAACCGGAAGCCATGAGCGTGTTCGCGCAAAGGTGAAAAAACGAGGTCACGTTGACCGCAACCGCGCGCCGCCGCTATAATGGCCCCGCAATCCCACCAATCAGCGCGCGCACCGCCAACACGATCATGCCCCGTGCCATCTTCCACGCTCGCACCGCTCGCGCGCTTGTGACCGGCGCCGGCGCCATCTGCGCGCTGCTCGCTGGTAGTACGTTCACCGCGGCGACCGGCTATCCCTGCTCCCCTGGCACACCACCCTCAGCGGCCTTTGCCGCGGCCATTTGGGTTGGCGCGGCCGCGGTGATGACGGCCGTCTCGGCGACGCTGCTGAGAATGTCAGGGCAGCAGTGGCTGCGCGCCCTGAGCACCGACGCCCTGACATACCTGCCGCTCATATGTCTGTGGACCGGCGTGTTGGCGCCCGGGCGGGTGCCCGTGGCGTTGCTCTTCTGGGCGGCGGTTGCGTCGGTGGGGGCGGCGAAGATGGCGCTGCTGGCGCGACTGGGTCGCCGTGGGCTCGTTGCCATCGCGGCAAGTGGGGTTGCCCGTTGCGTGGGCAGGCTGGCGCTCACCTTGTCGGGATTTGGCCGCGCGCTTGCGCCGTTTGCGCTCGTGGCGCTGGCGGCGCGCTGGCGGGTCATGCACGTGTACGATGGTCTCGCCTTGCCAGAGGAAGGCCTGCTGGCGCATGCAGCGCAGGTCATACGGTCCGGAGAGATCCTGTATCGCGACCTGCGGAGCGTTTTTCCGCCGGGCGCGCCATATCTTCATGCGGGCATGTTCGCCGCTTTCGGCCCAACTTTGGTGGTGGGCAAGATCGCGCTCGGGGTGGGGGCGGCGCTGCTGCCGCTGGCGGTTTACTACCTGTCGCAGCGCATGATGCCGGCGGGCATCGCGTTTCTAGGGGCGGCGCTGGTGGGCCTTACTGGCGAAGGCGGTCTCGCCGCGTTTTTCGTGATGTGCGCGATCGGAGTGGGGCTCGCGCGCAGCGGCGACCGCCGGGCCAACTGGATGCTTGCAGGGATACTGACGGGCATCGCAGCAGCTTTTGACCTCCCGCTGGCCGCGTCGGCGGCCGCCGGCATGGCGATCATGCTCTTGCTGCGTGAGCGCACCTTCGTCATGCGCCGCATCGGATCGGCGGGGGCGGATCTCGCGCTGGGCTCGTGGGCCATCGCACCCCTGGCGATGGGCGCGGTCGTGGTCTGGGCGCCGCTGTTGCTCTACTTCGCTTCCCGCGGCGCATTGGGGACGATGGGAGCGGATCTACTCGCGGGGGCGCGCGGCGAGATCTTCCGACTCTTGCGAGGGGCTCCGGGATGGACGGAGGCCTGGACGCCGGGGTTTTTCTATACGGTCGGCGGCGGGCTGCTCTTGGCGCGGCTGGTGGGTCGGCGGCTGGGGGAGGCGGACCTCGTGGCGCTAGCGGTGATTGGGTTGGGAGCCGTCGGGTGGGCATGGTCGCGGGGGGCTGATGACCCGTATCACCTTGCACTGTGCGCGCCGGCGGCGTATATGGTCACGGCGTGGCTGTTCGGCTGGTCGGCGAAAGCGGTTGGGCAATCACTGGCAGGCTGGCCGGGGGAGGACCAGCGGCGCGTGGTGAGGGCGGGGGTGGCGGCGCTGGTGTTGATTGGGGCCACGACGACGTTGAGCGGCTGGGGGCGCGCAGCGGTGGGCCATGTGGGGGAAATGGCGCGAGCGCGGTCCTTGGTTATACCGCCGCGGGGCTGGCGGCCGCTGGACATAGGCGCGGCGGGGGGCGCGCGCGTCGAGGCCCGCAAGGCGAAGGCTTTAGAGGCGCTGGTGGATTACTTGCAGCGACGCACGGGGACCGGCGAGCGCATCTTTTGCGGGCCGGGGGGGCCGGCGATCTATTTTCTGGCGGAGCGCTCTAATGCGACGCGATTGGATTACGCATACGAAGGGGAGGTGCCTGGGGAGCAGGCGGCGGAGGCGGTAGTGCAGTTGGAGCGGTTGAAGGTAAGGACGGTGGTGCTGGCGCCGACCGACAGTGCGTGGCAGCCGAGGGTGGCGATGGAGAAGCTGATAGCAGGATATCTGGCGCGCCGATACCTGGCGGTGGGGCGATTCGGCGACTACACGGTTTTGGCGCGCAGAGGGGTTCAAGGCGCGCCGAGAGTCGTGCCCGAGCCGCAACCCGCGGCTTCCCGCCCGGTTGTTCCACCGGCGTCTCTGTTTGGGCCGCAGGGGCAGAACGCGCGCAGAGAGCCGAACGCTGGGGTGAAGCGGAAACGATGAGCGGCGTTGCCAGCAGGGCGCATGGATGAGCGGGAGTCAGCGACACCGGGCAAAGACCAGTCGCCGAAAAACGAGCGGGGCTCGCCGCCGCAGTCACCAGTTTACCGGGTACACGTTCATGTGCACGACGGCGGCCAGCAGAGTGTAGAACGCGCCGTTCACCATGTCCCCGAGGATGAGCCCCAGGAAGAATGGGAGCGAGCGGCGGTACAGCCTTATGCCGCCATAGCGCAGCACCGCCGACTTGGTCAGCCACGCGAGGAAAAAAGGCACCGGCGTCTGCCGGTAAGCAAAGGTATTGGCCATCGCATAGCCAACCGGGTGCAGCGGAAACCAGGGCAGGCGCGTGCGCGCCAACGTTAGCCAGCAAGCAACCGCCAGCCCAACGAGGTCGAACGCCATCGCGCCGAAGTCAAGATGCCGTGGAGAAGCGAGTAGGGAGTGTAGTTGAATGAAGGGCTGTTCGCCCATTTGCGTTCGCCACAGATCGGTCTTCGCCTCCGCCCCCAGCGCGTACCACACCCCGAGTCCGCTCCAGAATGCCACGGTGATCGCCAGCGCGATCGCGACGAGCATCGCCCACGCCAACTGGCGCAGCGGGATGCCGGCCGCCATGCCCATGCGAAAGCCGTCCAACTGGTGCGGCATCGAGACGCAGCGCATGTCGAAGGTCGTCACCGAGCGCAGGTAGGCCATCACCGTCAGATCAACTGGCCGCAGCACCGCGCCCAGGCTCTCCGTGACCAGCGTGTTCGGGTCCACCTCAGGCCCGAACAGCCATGCGTTTCCTGCCTCGGCCCGGATGCGGGTGGCGGCGATCAGGTAGAGAAACACCAGGCCAAACACCAGTACGGCGATCAGCGGATTCATGCCCGCCGCCCAGCACATGGCGACGAGCGCTCCCGCGGACGCCAACAGTCCGAACGTAGCCCAACGATACGGCAACGGCTCGCGTTCCTCGCCGGGCAGGGCGCCGCGCCCCCCGAATGCGCGGTTCGCAACCTCCCGCAAGTAGCTTCGGCTCATCCACAGCGAGACGGCCGCCAGCCCAACAAACGCGCCCGCGCCTTGGTTGCCCAGGTAGGGCGCGTCGGTCGCCATCGCCGCGCCCGGCACGCGCCATCCCTGCGCCGCGCAGAACACGAGCTGCGCCTTCGTGAACAGGAAGAAGAACCAGTAGCTGAACGTCACTTCGAGCGAGAGCAGGTATGCGATGCCCACGATGAAGGGGTAGAAGGAGATCGGCGCATAGCCGATGGCGTTCCACGGGAAGCTCTGGAACGAACTGCTGACGTCAGTCGTCCGCACCTGAATGGCGGGGACGATGCCGAAGTTGAGGTGGAGGTTGTTGACGGTGCCGATGCCAAATGCGACGCCGAACCCCATCCACATCAGGCCGTTCTTCAGCAAGCGCCCGCGCGGCTCCGTGAACTCCAGCGGCAGGACCACCGTGGGGAACGTCAGGCGCTCGTGATCAATCCATGGGCGCCGCAGGATCGCGGACAAGCAGAGGGTCGCGCAGGTGAAGGCGAACAGAAACCCGCCCCACACTAGAAACGGCGTGAGCCACACCCTCACGGGCACTCTCGCACCGCCAAGGTAGAAGGCGTTCAGCGCGGTCTGGTCGCGGGGCGCAAACCAGGTCGGGATCCAGCGATGGAACTGCTGCCACTGGTTCTCGGGCGTGGCATAGTGGAATGCGGCCGCGAGGGTGGGAACGAGGAAGTGAATGCCGCCGCTGGAGGCGAGCACCGTGGACACCGTCATCATGACGTAGGCGGTGATGAGTTCGCCCTGTGAGAGACCGAAGCGAGGCAGCACCGACCTGATGGCCAGGTTCGCCACGACGAGAGCCGTGAGCGCGCCGAACGCGCCGAACGGAATCGAAGTGTTGGCGAGCGCGGTATGCCCTCGATTGCCGCCGAGGATCAGCTCCGCGTGGTGAATCCATATCGAGACGGCCGCGCTGCCCACCAGCCCTATCCCAACCGCTCGCCACGTCAGGGGCTTACCGCAGCCAGGTACGGCCATGACTTGTCAGTCCTCCGGTGGAACCGAGATCCGGCGGGGGACAGCAAAGCTCTCGGTGTCATGAGAGGGTTCATCTCGCGTCGCCGACAACCCCTCGCTTCCGGTAGCAGAAATCGGTTGCCTCCCCCGGCGTACGTTCAAGGCCCTTCTGCGGGCGTGGAGCAGCTTCCTGTGGCCTAGGCGTTGGCTAGCACGGCGCCTGGCAGTAATGTGGCAGCGCTGCGCCATTGCTGCGATCGTCGGTTCTGATGCAACGCCTGATGATTGACACCCCTGCGGCGGTTTGCTAGAATTCTCGCGCATCACCGACATCCCCGCTCGAGGACCGACCGTGCAACGACCCTGGCTGCTGGCAGCGATTGGCGTTCTTGTGGTGGCGGTGCTCGCGCTGGTGGTCGCGGTGTTTATCCTGCGCCCGCCTGGCGTCAGACCAGGGCGCCCAGGCCCACCCCCGGTTCAGCCGCAGGGGGAAAACGCCGACGCGGCGCGCGAGGCCGTGGTCGCCTACATGAAGCACCTACAGGAGGGCGACTACGGGGCTGCCCATCGCCTGCTCACCGAGGAGTCGCGCAAGCGCCATCCGCTCGATGAGTTTAAGCGGCAGGCGCAGCAAGGCATTGCTTTTTACGATCTCGCCTCCGCCAGCGCCAGGCTCACCGCGCGCGGCCGGGCTGAAGTGACGCTGCATCAGGAGGAAGACCCGGCATCGGTAACGATAATCGCAGCGCGGCGGGGGGGCAACTGGTTCGTGGTATACCTCCACGGCCGGCCGGGCTCCCCCTACCCATGACACGATCCCGGGAAGGCTATGATCCGCACCTCCAAGCCGCTGCGCCGCTTCCTGCGTGCAACCTTGAGGTGGCTGAGCCAAGCCTTCGAGGTGGCGCAGGCCATCGGCCGCGATTATTCCGCAAAGCGGGTGTCCATCATCGCGGCCGCCCTCGCGTACTATGTTTTTCTTTCGCTGTTTCCGTTCTTACTGGTTATGATTGCGGCTGTGGGGTACCTACTGGGCGCCTCGCCGCAGCATGTCGAGGCGGTGAGCCGAGCCCTGGATCGCGTGCTGCCGTCGAGCAGCGTTCAGATCCAACAGCAGTTGCAGACCATCGTTGCCCACCGCGCCGTGGTCGGAGGGCTGGGCCTGGCCGGCCTCATATGGTCGGCCTCCAGCATCTTCGCCACTTTCTCGCAGGCGTTGAGGATAGTGTGGGAGATCAAGACCCGGCCGCGCTTCCTGCGCACCCGTTTGACCGCGCTGGTCTTTCTCGCGGTGGCGGTGGTGCTTCTCTTGGTTTCCGTGGTAGCGACTTCGGCAGTCCCCATCATCGCGCGCATCCCGGCAGCAGGAGCCGCGCTGCGTCTGGTTGAATTACCGTTGGTGTGGCGGCTGGCGTCGGCGGCGCTTTCGCTGGCGGTAAGCTTTATCACCTTTCTGGCCTTGTATCGGATTGTGCCGGCAGCGCACATCGAGCTGCGCCATGCCGCGGCGGGGGCCGCGTTTGCGGCTGCCGCGTGGGAGGTGGCGAAGGGCGGCTTCGCCTGGTACGTGCAGCACTTCGCCAATTTCCATAAAGTCTATGGCCCCATCGGGGCCATCGTCGTCTTGCTGCTGTGGATTTACGTTTCGGCGGTCATCTCGCTGGTCGGCGCCCAGGTCGCAGCGGTTTACTCCCAGCGGGGGCGAGGGGGGCTGGCGCCAGCGGGCGGCGGTAACTGCGCCCCTGGGTTTTGGCGAGGCGACAGGGAGGTGGCCCTGAAGGGCAGTGCGGATCAGCAGGGAGCGTAGCGCGGCTGCGCCAGGGCGCGTAAGTCGCCCGCTGGCCCCGCCCGCCGCCCGGCGTTGTGAGCGAGGAGGCATGATGAAGGTCATTCTCACCGAGGAAGTGCCCAGGCTGGGCGCACCCGGCCAGGTGGTTGAGGTGGCGTCCGGCTATGCGCGCAACTATCTGTTGCCGCGCAAGCTCGCCATCGAGGCCACCAGGGGCAATGTCAAGTCCCTGGAACATCACCGCCGCACCATCGAAGTCCGCCAGAAGAAGCTGGCGCAGAGCGCCTCGGCGCTGGGGGAACGCATCGCCAGCACGCGCATCACCATCCCCGCGCGGGCGGGAGAGACCGGACGCCTCTACGGCTCGATCACCACCGCCGACATCGCCGCGGAGCTGGAGCGCACGGTGGGGCTGCAAGTGGATAAGCGCGAGATCGAGATCCCGGAGCCGATCAAGGTGCTGGGCGACTACCAGGTCAAGCTGCGGCTTCATCGGGAGGTCGAGGTTTCGCTGACAGTCACGGTGGCGCCGGAGGGTCCGCCGCCCGAGGAGGAGCAGGAGGAGATGGCGGCGCCCGCCGAGCCGGTGGGGGGCGAACGCGCCGGCGCGTCATCCGGGCAGGAGCCGGAAGCATCGGTCGAAGAAGATTCAGGGAGCGGTCGGCAGTAGGCCCCTAAGCCCCTTCCGGGGCCGGGGTGGCGGTCGCGAAGCGACCTAGCCACAGGGCGCGGGAAAGGGCCGGCTCGCTGCTTTCTGCTCCCTTTGCCACTAGACTTGGGGGAGCGTTACATGGGTCGCAACTCCGATTCCGCGGTTCCAGACCGCATCCCGCCGCGCAGCGAGGAGGCGGAGCAAGCAACTCTGGGCGCCATGCTCCTGGAGCGCGAGGCCATCGCGCGCGTGGTCAATATGGTGCGGGCGACCGATTTCTACACTGACACGCACCGCAACATCTTCAACGCCGTCACCGATCTCTTCAATGAGGGCCAGCCGGTGGATGTGGTGACCCTGGCCGAGCGGCTGCGGGTGCGCGACTTGCTGGAGCAGGTCGGTGGGCAAGCTTACCTGGCGCGCCTGCTCGATGCGGTGCCCACCGCCGCCAGCGCCGAGCGCTACGCCGGCATCGTCCGCGACAAAGCGATCCTGCGGGAGGTGATCGGGGCCGGCAATCGCATCCTCGCTAAATGCTACGAGGACAGCGATGACATTCCCCAGCTCGTGGACGAGTGTGAGCAGCTGATCTTCAATGCCGGCGAGCGGACGGTCGCCGCGGCCTTTACCCTGCTCAAGCCGTTACTGGGGGAGACCTATGACCGTATCGAGAAGATGGCGCAGTCCGGAGTCCCGGGCACCGGCCTGCTCACCGGGTTCGTGGAGATTGATAGCCAGACCTCAGGGCTGCAACCGTCGGACCTGATTATCCTCGCGGCGCGCCCCTCCATGGGCAAGACCGCGCTCGCGCTGAACATCGCCACTCATGTCGCGCTGCGCGAGAACCTGCCGGTGGCCATCTTCAGCCTGGAGATGGCGAAGGAGCAGCTCGCGCTGCGCATTCTGTGCTCGGAGGCGACGGTGGACCAGCACCGCATCCGCCAGGGCGAGGTCAACGACGATGAGTTGGAGCGGCTGGTGCGGGCGACCGAGACGTTGTACCACGCGCCGATCTACATTGATGACAGCGCGAGCATGAGTGTGCTGGAGATGCGGGGCAAGGCGCGCCGGCTGCAAGCGGAGCTGGGCGGGCTGGGACTGATCATCGTTGATTACCTCCAGCTCATGCGCGGCCACGGCGCCTATGAGAACCGCACCCAGGAGATATCCCAGATCGCCCGCGGCCTCAAGACCCTGGCGCGCGAGCTGCGGGTGCCGCTGCTCGCCTTGAGCCAGCTCAGCCGCGCGGTGGAGCTGCGGCCGGTGCGCCGGCCGATGCTCTCGGACCTGCGCGAGAGCGGCTCCATCGAGGCCGAGGCGGATGTCGTAGCCTTCATCTACCGGCCCTCGTATTATGGAGCCGATGAGCTCAAGCGCGCGGAGTACAGCGCTGATGACCAGAGCATCACCGAGGTCATCATCGCTAAGCAGCGCAATGGGCCCATCGGTACCGCCCGGCTGGCATGGATCGGCAAGTACATTCGCTTCCGCGCGCTGGAGGAGCTGCACCTGGTTGAGGAATAGCCGGGGCGTGTAAGACTTATCCGCAGATGGCTAGACCCTGCGGGCCGCCATGGCGGTCCGACAAGTCGGACTTAGCCACTTGTCGGAGCCTAGCCGTTGCACAGATTACTTGATCTGCGGGAATCGGCGTAATGGCTAGGCGGCTTTGCCGCCGCCATGGCGGCCCGCATACATGCGGGCTTAGCCATCTGCGGATAGCATCGTTTCTTCACCGTGCAATCTGGGGGCGATTGACATGGATCCTGGTCGCGTCGTCGCAGCAGTGGTCGTGGCTGTCATCGGCCTCTGCTTTCTGATCGGCTTTGTCAAGGCTTTCCGCGAGCGCATCTACCTGGCCCTGCTTGCGTTTTCGTTCTTCGCGTTGGCCGGGAGAATCCTGGTGCGCGGCCCGCAGTTGACGGTCCTCAAACTGGTGCTGTTGGGACTGGCAGGAGTGTTCTTCCTGGGCGCGTTGTTTCTTGCGGTGGCGCAGACGCGGGCGCAGATGCGCCTTATCCATGAGCGCCGCGCGGGCCTGGAGCGGGAGATGTGGGAGTACCTGGAGCAGCTCAAACAGCGCGCCGCTGGACAGGGCGGGAAGCAAAGCGCGGAATCGTCCCTGCCGCCGGACCCGGGGGCGAGCCCCTAGACCCTGCGGGCCGGGGTGGCGGCAAAGCCTAGCCACGACGGAGGCAATGAGTGAAGGTTCTGGTTATTGGCTCCGGGGGCCGCGAGCACGCCCTGGTGTGGAAGATCGCCCAGAGCCCGCACGTGAGCCGCGTGTTCTGCGCGCCGGGCAACGCCGGGATTGCGCGGCAGGCGCAGTGCGTGCCCATTGATGTGACGGACATACCGGCGCTCGCCGACTTCGTCCAGCGCGAGTCAGTGGAGCTCACCGTGGTCGGCCCCGAGGCGCCCTTGGTCGCCGGGGTCAGCGACGAGTTTCGCCGCCGCGGGCTGCGCATCTTCGGCCCCAGCAAAGCCGCCGCCGCCCTCGAAGGCAGTAAGGTTTTCGCGAAGACCCTGATGGCCCGCCACGGGATTCCCACCGCCGCCTTCGAGGTATTCGATGACTACCAGCGCGCCAGCGATTACCTGCGGGCGCAGGAGCCGCCAGTGGTGGTGAAGGCTGATGGCCTGGCCGCCGGCAAGGGCGTCACGGTGGCGCGCACGCTTGATGAAGCCCTGGCGGCGCTGCACTCCATCATGGTCGAGCGCATCTTTGGCAGCGCCGGCGACCGCGTCATAATCGAGGAATGCCTCAGCGGCCAGGAGGTCTCGGTGATGGTCTTCGCGGACGGCGAAGACCTGGTGCCCATGGCCCCCTCCCAGGATCACAAGCCGGTCTTCGATGGCGACCAGGGCCCCAACACCGGCGGCATGGGATGCTATTCGCCGGTGCCGGCGATGGATGATGAGCTATTCAGCGAGGCGCTGGAGCGGATCATGCGGCCCACGCTGCGGGCAATGGCCGCGGCGGGCTGCCCGTATTCCGGGGTGCTCTACGGTGGGCTTATCATTACCGAGGGCGGGCTGCGGGTTCTGGAATTCAATTGCCGCTTCGGCGACCCGGAGAGCCAGCCAGTGCTGCCGCGGATGAAGAGCGACCTGGCGGAAATCCTGGAGGCGGTGGCGGACGGTCGGCTTGATCAGGTTTCGTGCGAGTGGTCGGATCAGGCGGCGGTTTGCGTGGTGATGGCTTCGGGGGGCTACCCCGGGGACTACGAAAAAGGCAAGGAGATCGCCGGCCTGGAGGAGGCGGACGCTCTGGAGGACGTGGTCGTTTTCCACGCCGCGACCCGGCGCGAGGACTCGCGGTGGCTGACAAACGGCGGGCGGGTTCTGGGGGTGACGGGTATGGGGGATTCGCTGCCGCAGGCGATCGAGCGGGCGTACCAGGGGGTGGCGGCGATCCATTTCGAGGGGGCGCATTACCGGCGGGACATCGCGCGCAAGGCGCTGGTCCCTTCCGGAGGGTGAACCACAGAGCGCACAGAGCACAGGGAGAAGACAAGAACGCGTAGACCCAGATTATGCGTAAGGCGACGATCGTGTCATTCCGAGCAAAGCGAGGAATCTCGGCAGGGAATCTGCAACCACGCCGCCGAGACCCTTCGCTCCGCTCAGCGTGACATCACTCGTTAGGTGAACACCCCACGCTCGTCACGCATAATCTCGGTTACAGGTGAAGGCGCATATTTCGGCAGCGCTAGTCCCCGCAGCTCGACAGGTGAAGCTCTTTATCTGTGGTTTCTCTGATGTCTGTGGTCAAAATATCCTCATCCGCGTTAGTCCGCGGCCAGGAACTAGCACTATGAAGGACCGGCTGAAGATATTCTCGGGCACCGCCAACCCGCAATTGGCGCACGAAATATGTGGCCACCTGGGGGTGCCCTTGGGCGAGGTCGAGATCTCCACCTACACCAACGAAAACCTGTTTGTCCAGGTGTGCGAGAATGTGCGCGAGCGCGATGTCTTCGTGGTACAGCCGGTGCAGACGCCCACCAGCATCGTCGAGCTGCTGCTTTTGCTCGACAGCCTGCGCTCGGCCTCGGCCTCGCGCATTACCGCGGTTATCCCCTACTACTCCTATGCCAGGTCGGACAAGAAGGACATGCCGCGCATCTCCATCGCCGGCCGCCTGTTCGCCGACGTTATTGTGACCGCGGGCGCCAACCGCATTCTGACCATGACGCTGCACTCGCCGCAGGTGCACGGCTTCTTTAGCGTTCCCTGCGATCATCTGGCAGCGACGCCGATTCTGTGCGATTACTTCGCCGCCAAGCTCGACCTCTCCGATTTCGTGGCTCTCGCCGCCGACGCCGGCAGCGCCAAGCGCGCCGGCGCGTATGCCCAGCGGCTCGATATCCCGTTGGCGTTCGTGGACAAGCGCCGCGTCAGCGATGTTAACGTCGAAGTGCGCAATGTCGTCGGCGATGTGAGAGGGAGGAACATCATCATCTTCGATGATGAGATAGCCGCCGCGGGGTCGCTGGTGGAGACGGTTAATGCCATCCGGCGCTTCGATGTGGGCAACATCTATGCCGCGGCCACGCATGGGGTGTTATCGGGGCCGGCGCCGGAGCGGATTCGCAGCCTGGATGTGCGCGAGGTGGTGGTCACCAACACCGTCCACGTGCCGCCGGAGAAGCGCGATGCCAAAGTGACGGTGCTATCGGTCGCCGCGCTTTTCGCGGAGGCGATTAAACGCATCCACACCGGCGAATCCGTCAGCGCGCTGTTCTGATGCGGTTGACGGATATCGAACCACGGAGATCACAGAGAACACAAAGTCCGAAGAGGAGCATCCAATCCGCATCCCTCCCTGTGCACACGGTGTCCTCTGTGGTTCATATGAAGGGAGTCATCCATGCCCGCAGTGGTTGCAGTCATCATGGGCAGCGAGTCGGACCTCCAGGTGATGCAGGACGCCCTGCGCGCGCTGGATGAACTGGGCGTTGAGCGCGAGGTGCATATTCTCTCGGCGCACCGCGCGCCCGAGGCAGTCGTCCACTTCGCCGCCGGGGCGCGGGATCGCGGCCTCAAGGTGATCATCGCGGGGGCGGGCGGGGCAGCGCACCTGGCGGGAGCGGTCGCTGCGCACACCAGCCTGCCTGTGATTGGGGTGCCGGTGGCGGGGCCGACGCTGGGCGGGCTTGACTCGCTGCTTTCCACGGTGCAGATGCCGCGCGGGGTGCCGGTGGCGACGGTGGCGATCAACGGCGCCCGCAACGCGGCGATCCTGGCGGCGCAAATACTCGCTCTCGGGGACGCTGGCCTGCGCGCGAAGCTCGATGCGCTGAGGCGACAAATGGCGGAGGAGGTCGCCGAGCAGTCGCGTCGGCTGGTGGAAGAACGGTGATCACTTCGCGGTAGCGCAGGCGCCCTCCCCTCGTCGCTTGACAGGCGCGGGCGGTGGAACTATAATTACATTATTGTAATTATGCCTGTGTGATTTGGAGACGCAAATGGGATCGTACTCATCCGCCCAGGCGAGCCGGCTTGCCGGGGTTTCCTACCGGCAACTCGACTACTGGGTGCGAACCGGCTTCATCAAGCCGGCCCGGGCCGCTCGCGGCAAGGGATCCGCCAGACGGTGGGGGGCGCTGGAGGTCGTGCAACTGCGGGTGGCCAAAGAATTGCGCCAAGCCGGGGTTTCGCTGCAGAAGATCCGCAGGGCCACCGCGTGGCTGCGCAAGGCTCTCCCCAGGTTGACCGCACCGCTTGCGGACCTCGCGCTGGTGACGGATGGCCAGGGCATCTTCTACCTGTCGCCGAATCCGGGCAGACTGGTTGACGTATTGGCCGGCGGCCAGGCGGTCCTAACGGTGCCCATGGGTAATATGCTGCGCGAGGTCGGCGTCGAGCTGCCGCGCGACCGGAAAGGGAAGCCCTTCGTTCAATACGATCTGCCGGAGGTCGTGCGGCCGGGAGAGAGCGGCCACTTCATCGCCTACTGCCCAGCCTTGAAGGGCTGCGTCGCCCAAGGCCGGACGCGACAAGAGGCGCAGTCCAATCTGAGAAAAGCCATTGCCAGCTACATTGATGTGATGGAGGAAGCGGGGGAGGAAGAGGCCAGCCGCCATCGCCGCCGTAGCGGACAGACGGCGCGCGCATGAGCAAGCTTCCCCTTGTCTCCGGGGAGGCCGCGGTCAGAGTCTTTATCAAAGCGGGATGGGAGATCAAGCGGCGCGAGAGCAGTCACGTCACGATGAAGAAGCGCGGAGCGGTTCTGGTACTGACCATCCCTGCCTACAAGGAACTCGATGCGTGGATCTTACGTAAGCTCATTCGGGACGCCGGCTTGACCGTGGAGCATTTCCGCAAACTGCTAGAGGACTAGGAACTGCACATCCCCTTGCCCACGAGCCGATCGTCAGGAGCACATCAGTGATCGAGCGGTATTCTTACCCCGAAATGCGCGCGATCTGGGAGCCGGCGAACAAGTTCGTCCAGTGGCTGGAGGTCGAGCTGCTGGTGGCGGAAGCGCTGGCCGAAATCGGCGAGATCCCCGCCGAGGCCGCCCGCAAGATGCGCCAGAATGCGCGCTTCGACGTTGACCAGATCATCGAGTTGGAGGGCGAGACCCCCGGCCGCGAGCCCCCGCCTGGCGTGAAACCCCTGCGCCACGACCTGCTCGCATTCCTCCATTCGGTGCGCGAGAGCCTGGGCGATGAGGGCAAGTATCTGCACCTCGGAATCACATCGTATGACATCGAGGACACGGCCCTGGGAATCCTGCTGCGCCAGTCGGCGGACCTGCTGCTCGCGGACCTCGACCGCGTCCACGACGCCGTCCTAGTGCGCGCGCGCGAGCACAAGTGGACGCTGATGATGGGGCGCACCCACGCGGTTCACGCCGAGCCGATAACGTTCGGGTTCAAGCTGGCAGTATGGCTCGGCGCCATTGAGCGGGGTCGGCGGCGCCTGGAGCACGCGCGCGACGAAATCGCGGTGGGCAAGATCTCCGGCGCCGTGGGCACCTACGCCAACATTGACCCGCGGGTCGAGCAATACGTCTGCGCCAAGCTCGGCCTCACGCCCGCCCCCGCCTCGACGCAAATTGTGCAGCGCGACCGCCACGCCGCATATCTAGGCGTACTCGCGGTCATCGCCGGCTCGATTGAGCAGTTCGCGACCGAGATCCGTCATCTGGCGCGCACCGAGGTGCGGGAGGTCGAGGAGCCTTTTGAGGAGGGCCAGCGCGGGTCCTCGGCGATGCCGCATAAGCGCAACCCGATCGTCGCGGAGCGCCTGACGGGCATGGCGCGGCTGATGCGCTCCTACTCGCTGCCAGCCCTGGAGAACATCGCCACCTGGCACGAGCGCGATCTCTCCAACAGCTCGGTCGAGCGCATCATCCTGCCCGACGCCAATATTCTGCTGGACTACATGCTGCGCAAGTTCGCCGAGCTGGTCACCGGGCTGCGGGTCAACGCCGATCGGATGGAGCGGAACCTGGATCTGTTGGGCGGGATGGAGTGCTCGCAGCAGGTGATGCTGGCCTTGACGAGGAAGGGTTTTGAGCGCGACCACGCGTATCAACTGGTGCAGGCTCACGCGCGCTGCGCCTGGGAGCAGGGGGCGAATTTCAGGGAGCTGGTGTTCGCCGACCCGCAGATAACCGGCGCGCTGTCGCGTGAGGAGCTAGAGGCTTGCTTCGACTACCAGCGCCACCAGCGCCACCTGGAAACGGTGTTCGAGCGCTTCGGAATTTGAGACGGATTTGAACCACAGAGAGCACTGAGGACACGGAGCGGATTCAAGGAAGAATCGTTTTTTCTGTCTCTGTGATCTCTGTGTTCTCTGTGGTTAGAGTCACAATGGAGATAGCATGTATCGCGCGCAAGTTACCATAACGCTTAAGCCGACCGTGCTCGACGCCCAGGGGGCGACGGTAGAGCGCGCCTTGCATAACCTGGGGTTCGAGGGCGTGGACGGAGTGCGCATGGGCAAGTACATCGAGCTGGGGGTTGATGCGCCGGATGCGGATACCGCTCGCCGGCAGGTCGAGGAGATGTGCCAGAAGCTGCTGGCGAACCCGATTATCGAAGAGTACCGGATCGAGATTGCGTCGGGGGGATGAGGAAGGGGCCGCGCGGGGTTGCCGCCGCCAGGTGGCCGTAGTTCGCCGAGCGGACTTGGGCGCGGGGTCGCCCGCCGTCGCTGAAGCTATGGCGGGCAGGCCCGACCCCGCGCTCTCGCGGCCTCAGAGCCTGCCCCTTCGTGCCACTCAGAGCCCGCCCTGAGCAAGGCGAAGGGGCAAGCTCTGAGCCCATTCGCTGCGCTCAGGGTAAACTTTGCCGAAGGGCGAGGCCGCGCCCAGTGTCGCCGCGAGGACTGAGCGCCCACAAGTGCCCGGCTCAGGAACATGTGCGATGAAAACCTTCGGGGTCGTCGTCTTTCCCGGCTCTAATTGCGACCAGGACTGCTATCACGCCGCGCGGGCCATGGGCGGCGAGCCGCGCTACATCTGGCACCGCGACACCGAGCTGTCGGGGATTGACTGCGTCATGCTGCCGGGTGGTTTCACCTACGGCGATTACCTGCGCACCGGCGCCGTCGCCCGCTTCTCGCCGGTAATGCGAGCGGTGGCCGATTACGCCCGCGCGGGGGGCTTGGTCATCGGCATCTGCAACGGCTTCCAGATCCTGCTCGAGGCGCAGCTTCTGCCGGGGGCGATGCGCCGCAATCAGAACCAGAAGTTCGTCTGCAAGCACGTCCACCTGCGCCTGGAGCAGCCGCAAACACCGTTCACCCATATTGGCCAGCCGGGCCAGGTGCTGCGCATACCCATCGCCCACGGCGAGGGTAACTACTACGCGGACCAGGAGACCTTGCGCCGCCTGCGCGACCACGGCCAGATCGTGTTTCGCTATTGCCGCCCCGACGGGCGCGCGACCCTCGACGCCAACCCAAACGGCTCGGTGGACAACATCGCGGGCATCTGCAACGAACAGCGCAACGTCCTGGGCATGATGCCCCACCCCGAGCGCTGCGCGGAGGCGATTCTGGGTTCGACCGACGGGCAGGTGATCTTTCACAGCATCCTGAGCAACGGCGCATTCTCATGGTGAGGCTTGGACCGTGTCATCGTGAGCGCAGCGAAGGGCCTGCCCCTTCGCTGCGCTCAGGGCAAGCTCTGAGCAAAGCGAAGGGATCTTGGTGGGCCGATCCGCACCGAGATTCTTCACTTCGTTCATCTATGAAAGCGCTCCGCTTGTCAAGGGGTTCATGTTGGCATTTCGGTTACCAGTGACATACGTGAACGCACCCGGTTCCGATCAGGTCGGATTCATCTA
>Ga0315296_10000868_pt1 | contig 27001 bp, 22 predicted proteins | sample YL17G14_18_MG_FD_203921 | JGI IMG/M metagenome (GOLD analysis project Ga0315296, IMG submission 203921) | Sediment microbial communities from Yellowstone Lake, YNP, Wyoming, USA - YL17G14_18 | ecosystem: Environmental > Aquatic > Freshwater > Lake > Sediment | place: USA: Wyoming | collected... | reverse complement strand
GAAGTTAGAAGTGATATCTTCGCGCTTAGAATTCATGGGTTTCTGAAGGGTCCCTTCCTTCCGGCGCGTATTCAGGGCAGCAAGCAAGTGAGTTCAGAAAGCGATGATGAAGTTGAAAATCAAAAGGCAATAGGAAAATTCATTCTGGAACAGGTGCCAGCTGATGCAACATGGATTCTCGGACCTGGCACGACCGTAAAAGAAGTCGCAGAACTGCTTGGAGTCAAGAAGACGATTCTAGGCGTTGATATACGCTGTAATGGAAAGACGATTCTTGACGTTGACGAGAAGAGAATATTGAAAGAAGTGAAGGACTGGAAACACGTTTGGATAGTTCTTTCACCCATTGGTCGTCAAGGAATTCTGCTGGGAAGAGGCAATCAACAGTTGAGTCCTGAGGTTCTCAAACGGGTCGAAAAAGAACGCATCATAATTGCTGCAACTAAAACGAAGCTGCAAAGTATCGATGGAGGCATCTTGAGGGTTGACACGGGAGACTCCTCCATAAATGAAATGCTCAAGGGATACGTCAGAGTCGTGACTGATTACAGAGAATGGAGATTGATGCGAGTTCAATAACTACTGTTCTAGGCTCCAAACTTCTTGGTTTTGCCCATCAGGCTCATCAAAGTAGGCATGAGGTCTAAGCCCCTTATCCTGTTTAAACCGCCTTTGGCACACGTTCTTTCACCGAAATCAACAACATCATCACAACGTACTCCTGGTCCCATGATCATTATCGGAACAGGGTCTCCTTCATGATTTCTCGTAGCCAAAGACGTTGTATGATCAGCAGTGACCGCGATTATTGTGGAATCAGCATCGGTGTTGGAAAGGATATAACCAAGCATCTTGTCGATCTTCTCGATAATTTCTATCTTCAGCTTGACGTTGCCATCGTGGCTTGCGACGTCTGTGGCCTTCACGTGCAGAAGCACAAAATCATGCTTCTTCAAACTTTGAACTGCTGCCTTGGCCTTCGCCATGTAATCGGTTTGAACTGTTCCTGTGGCACCTTTCACGCTAATAAGATCCATGCCTGCAATTTTTGAAACGCCTTTTATCAATGAAACAGCCGCAACGCACGCGGGTTTAATGTCGTACTTTTCTTGAAGAGTTGGAATCCTGGGAATATTGCCAGCGCCTCTGCAGAGGATCATATTCGCAACCGGCAGGTTGCTCTCAGCTCTCAGTTTGTTTACTGGATGCTTAGACAAAACTTCATGAAATGAGTGTATGAGCATGTTGACAATCTGAGCAGTACGTTTGGCCTCAACACTGTTGTCTAACGGTTTGATGTCCAACACCTTCTTTCCAATTGCTTCCGGATCCGAATCGCTTACGGCAGATGATAACTTTGGTCCACGAATCACCAATATCGCGCGGTGTTGGACAGTGTTCTTGAACTGGTACCTAATCCTCAAGAATGGTTGAAGTCGAATTTTTCCGAGACTGGTGGCCAGTTTAGCCGCGTCCTCATTTGCGATTCTACCGGCTCTTCGGTCCAAGACAACGAGGTCCTTGTTCACCGTGGCGAAATTGCATCTGAACGCTACATCTCCTGGCAATACTTCAACGCCTGAACCCTCCGCTTCTAAGGCGCCTCTGCCAGAATAGACCTTAAAGGGATCATAGCCAAGTATGGCAAGAGTAGAGGTATCACTGCCCGGAGGGATTCCAGGTGCGATGGGGTCCATTATGCCGCAGATTCCGTGCTTCGCAATGTGATCCAAATTAGGCTTTGTGGCTGCCTCCAAGGGCGTCTTGGACTCAAGTTCCTTAATCGGTCTGTCAGCCATTCCGTCGGCGATGACCAAAATGGTCTTGTAACTCAATTCATGCTCATCCTCGCTACACAAGAACTTACTGATGTCTAAGACCAGTCAAGTTAAAACGCTTGCGCATTTCGACAACAAAATGCAAGTAAAGAGCAATTTCGTTCGCGACTTATAAACGGACTCTCCCCTAATTTTGTCGAAAATCACCTTCAATTCATTCCGCAACGTTATTTTGTGGTCGACATCTCCTGTGACTTGGATCCAAACTTGTGGGGTAATCCACGTTATCATCTGTTTCCTCTAGCAACGGCTCCGATGATTCGTATTGTCTCCGACGTACATAGAAAAAGACGTCAAAGCGACTCGATGGTGAAGTGACGCCCCTTTTTGTCGATTTTGAACTCTGATGTTAGAGTTGGTCTGTATTCATATTGCGAGAAATAGTGCGTTCTATTAGATAGGTTGTGTTATGGTGAAGCGCGCGTTACGATAAACTTTTTAAGTTTTGAAACTAACTTCGGAACGGTGAAAAGTATGGTGTCCCCTGGTGAACTTCGCCTATTGGGCGCTAAGAAAATACTTCTGGAGGCTGCGGGGTTGAAAATGGATGAGAGCCTTCTGATTCTATCCCATGAGAACAGAATGAACATCGCACAGTATTTACTCAAAGCTGCTAAGTCGATTGAAGTGCAAGATGTCGCGTTGTTCATGATTCCAAAAGAGTCACGTCCAATCAAGAGAGTGTCCAACATGCTGGCTGGCGCCATAGAAAAAGCGGACGTTCTTATCTATCTAGTTGATCGTATGCCAGAAGAGACACATATCGAATGGGGTCCATTAATGAGCCTGTGTAAGAAACATGAGTGTAGATACCTTACGATGCACGACCCAAAACCATGGTATTTGGAAAGGGGAGGAATTCTGGCCGACTACGAAATAGTGGATCAAAAAAGCAAGAAAGTAGCAGCGATTTTGAACGAATCGGAAAAAATCGAAGTACAGTCAGAAATAGGAACTAACCTTACCTTGAAGCTAGATCCTAAGCCTGAGGTTCCTTATCGTAGTCCAAGTATTCTCTTTCCGGAAATGTTGACGAGAGGTCACATTCAGGTACCTGAGGGAGAAGTATCGATGACCCCTGTTCAAGATACGGTCAATGGCAAATTGGTTGTAGATAGTAACGGTGCAATAACAGGTTTGGGAAAACCCTTCCTCCCGGTAACATACGTCTTCGAGGCTGGTGAGATGGTCGGCGTCGAAGGAGATAAAATCTTCCTTGCAGAACTTTGTGAGTACGTAAGACGTTCTGGAGGAAAACCTGTTTTGGAGAACCTTGATACCGTAGAGGAATTTGCTGTCGGCACAAATCCTTGGGCAGTTCTAGACGATAATGTATCCAACTGTGAAAAAGTGGCTGGAACAATACATTTTGGTATAGGGCATCAGAAAGAGTGGCAGCACATAGATCATGTGGTGACCTCGGCTACAGTGGTAGTAACAGATAAGAAAGGTGATAAAATTCGTCTGGTAGAGAAAGGTCGGCTAATGATGTGACGCGTGTTGTATGGCTACGCGCGCCTGATTACGGAAAGATAATATAAAAAGGGCATAATTCAATAGAAAACAAAGGAAGGTCTAGAAAATGTTTCATCACACTGAGCTAATGAGAGGTGCCGCAATCCTTGTTGACAAGTGTGCAGGTGGAGTTAAGGAAGGCGAAAACGTTGTGATCGTTACTGACACTGGTAAGCTGTGGCTAGCTGATCTGCTGGCGCGTGTTGCTTTTGAGAGGGGATGTGAAGTGGTAGTTTGCGTCATGACGCCACGAAGGGCACATGGGGAGGACCCACCAACACCCATCGTTTCTGCCATGTTGTCAGCTGATGTCATTTTTGCACCTACGACTTTTTCTCTCACTCGAGCAGAGTCAACTAAGAAAGCGGCTGAAAATAGGGCAAGAGTTGTGAGTTTGCCAGCATATGAACCGAGTATGCTGATTTCTGGTGGACTTCAAGCAGATTTTAAGGCTCAATCTGAAATGGTCGATAAAGTAGCTACTATATTAGACCGCGGAAAAACCGCACTTTTAACGACAACACTTGGAACAAATCTTACCATGGAACTTGGAGGTAGAAGAGCGAACAGAGGTGACGGGTTCTGCGCTAGTCCCGGAACTATCTCGGGACCTCCTAACATAGAAGCAAACATATCTCCATTAGAGGGCACCGCACAGGGAACGATAGTGGCAGATCTCAGCATAACTATACCTGAAATAGGACTCCTCAGCGAACCTGTAAGACTGACAGTAAAAGATGGTTTCGTAGAAGACATCGGCAACGGAATGAAAGCCAAGATCTTGAAGAAAGTGCTAAAAGATGCAAAGGATCCAAACGTGTACAACATAGCCGAACTTGGAATAGGACTAAACCCCGAGGCAAAAGTATGTGGGATGATGTTGGAAGACGAAGGGGCAATGGGTGCCGTTCACATTGGATTGGGAGACAACCACACGAGCGGGGGGAAGACAAAGGCCGCCATGCATATAGACCTAATAATGAGTGATGCTACGCTGAGAATCGATGGCAAAACAGTGATCAAAGATGGGAGAATGCACATACGTACGGACCTCATCGTTTAGTGCCTAGTCAAAATCGCCAAACCAGTGACGACGCAAGCTATGGTCCTCGCACAATTTACAGGAGCAGGTAGAGACATCCAGAGATAAATTTTCTGCTACAAGTTTTGTTAGTATCGCATTATCTTTTGCAGACATCGACACTACGCTACGATAGACATAAATCCTCGTAGACTGGAATTGCGACTGTAACTCGGAATTGAGAAAACATGGATCAACCTATATCAAAAAAAGTGCTGGAACTTCCGACATCAAGCATACGAGTTATTTTCGAGAAGGCTCGCAAAATTAAAGATGTTATTCGCCTTGAAATCGGTGAGCCTGACTTTGATACACCCGAACACATTAAAAAGGCAGCAGAAATCGCTATGAACAGCGGCTTCACGCACTATACACCATACGCGGGTACAGAAGAACTGCGTGAAGCAATAGCTGAAAAATGCAGAATTGATAATGCAATTGACGCTGATATTAGAGAAGTTGTCGTTACACCAGGCGCCTCTTCTGCTATTTTCTGCTCAATTCTTTCAGTGATCAGAGCAGGTGACCAAATATTAGTGCCCGACCCAGCTTGGCCGCATTATGATGCGTGCGCAAGAGTTGCAGATGGGATCACGACGTATTACCCATTGTATGAGAAAAATGGCTTCCAAGTAGATGTGACAGATCTGGAAAAGAGGATTAACAGTAAAACTAGAGCCATCGTAATAAACTCTCCTAGCAACCCAACGGGTGCGATCCAAACTAGAAAGCATTTGGAGGACATTGCCAAGCTTGCTATAGAATACGATTTGTTGGTCATTTCGGATGAAGTTTATGAGAAAATAGTTTATGGAAATGCAGAACAGATGAGCATAGCGTCACTTCCAGAGATGCGGGAGCGCACGATAACAATTAATGCCTTCTCAAAAACATACGCTATGACAGGTTGGAGAGTCGGTTACGCTGTGGTCAGAGAAGATATCGCGGTCCAGATGGCGAAACTAGTGCTGTACTCAAGTACATGTGCAAACTCGCTCGGCCAAAAAGCAGCTTTAGCAGCCCTGAAAGGTTCTCAGGACTGTGTGGAGAAGATGACTGCAGAGTATAAGCGTAGAAGAGATTTTTTGGTTAAACGTCTAAATGAAATTGAAGGAATATCGTGTCTTATGCCTAAAGGATCTTTCTATGTATTTCCCAACATAAAGGAGCTAGGTATGTCCAGCTTTGACTGCACGATGTGGCTCCTCGACAAAGCAAGAACGTCAACTGTTCCAGGCAGTGGATTCGGTCCCCACGGAGAAGGATACCTTAGAATATCATACGCAACGTCACTCGAGAATCTTGAAGAAGCGACTAGAAGAATAGAAAACGCCCTAGAGAGTAAGTAGAATCTGAGGAAGATGTTTGCAATAGGCAGGACGCACGACATTCACGCGGAACTTTGAGTGCCATGAAATCATGGTCTTTACTAATCCGTACAGGTTTGCTTGGGCGTTTTGTGAGAAACTCGTCTATCAGTGAGTGATCTTTGTATCAATGGAACAGGTTGTCACTCACAGTTCCTTCAAAGCAATCTGCGGTTTTTCGGTCTCCTTCCTCAGTCATCGTTCGCTCTCAAATATCTGACCAACTGCTTTCAAAAGATGAGGATGAGTTTATTTCTGTAAAAGACGCGCCATCGCTTTTGTATTCTCAACTCAATATGATAAGCGAGCCATTCTTGAACGCGATTGTCTGAACTCCACAGTCTCTATGGTTACAAGTTCTTTTCCTTGATCGCCAAGCTATAATTTAGAGTGCCTTCTCAGCATCCCTTCAATCAAATTCAGTGGGCATGACTCTTCCTTCCACCTGGTCTCCCGAATACGGAGCCATGGAAACGTTTGTCACATGAGCTGCCTTAATGCCAGTTCAGCTGGCTAAAAGGCCAGCTTCCGAAGCCCTCAACGTGCTCGCGATTCCTTTTTTCGCTTCTGCATCCAGCGGTAGTGCTGGCCTGCGCGGGTAGCCGGCTGGAAGCCCCCGTAACTTCAGTGCTTCCTTGATAGCTGATAGTTGATTGTGTTTCTTCACAAGTATTTCATTCAGATACGTTATCTCCTGTTGCATCCTAGCCGCGTTTTCGTAGTCTTGTCTTTTGAAGGCTTTGTATAAATCGATGCATTTTTCAGGGAAAACGTTGGCAACTGCAATGACCGCTCCCCTGCCACCTAGCATCAGAGTCGAAAGCGCAACATCGGCGGTTCCTGCCAACACCGAGATTTTTTTCCCCACCAATCGTATTTCCTCGCTTATCAGGCTGATGCTTCCACTGCTGTCTTTCATGCCGATCAAGTTTTCATGCTCATCTGCAAGTTGAGAAACCAAAATCGGTTCGAGAGTATAGCCAGTGAATTTCGGAACGCTGTAAAGGATTATGGGAAAATCAACAGCTTCGAAGACACAGTCATAATGCTCCAGCATTTCCTTCGCTGAAAGCCTGAAATAATAAGGGGTTACCACCAAGGCAGCATCTGCCCCCAGGTCTTTCGCGTCCTTAGTGAACATGATAGTATCCGCGGTGCTGAGGGTTCCTGTTCCGACGACTATCGGGACTTTCCCGTTTGCTTCGTCCACCACTATATTGGTTACTTTCCTTCTTTCATCTCTAGAAAGATAGGGAGCCTCTCCATTGCTCCCACACGGAACGAGTCCTGAGACGCCCTTCTCAATCCAAAATTGGACGCAGATTCTGAGTGATTCTTCGTCGATCTCACCTTCTCGGGTAAAAGGCGTTATGTGAGGTACAAATACGCCATCCAGCTTGAGCCTGTCCATGATAACCCCAGACCTATAGTTAAATTATGTGTATATGAACGTTGCGAAATAATATGAGGGTTAGAACGCGCGACCTGAACGGCTCTGATTGAAAATCGATCCAACCATCGTGCGACCTGTCATAGAGCGAAACTTGTACCCACTTCAAAAAGAAGAAGCACTTTTGACTTATTCCCTAAATCAATTGACCGTAAAAGACAGGCAACTAGCCTAGAAGAAAGGCGAACTTCGATTATTGATTCTGTCGCGGACGAGTATGAGAAATAGGTTCAAGAAGCCTTGATTGCAGCCAAGCGAACATGAGCAGCACTTGCTTTTTTGGTGCGCACGCAATAAAGCTATTTATCACTACCTGTCAGTAGACTTGGGACAAAAATGAAGAAAATACGAGTAGTTGCTTATGGTGTAGGTGTAGTTGGCAGTCTGATTGTCAAGTCTCTTCTAGAGAAGGATGGAGTGGAGATCGTCGGAGCTATCGACATAGCTGCGAACAAAGTTGGCAAAGATTTAGGTGACGCTTTGGATTTGGGAAGAAAACTTGGAATCACAATATCAAACGATACTAGTGCGGTGCTTTCAAGCACACAACCTGATATCGTTATTCATACAACTTCTTCATATTTGAAGGACATTTTTCCACAAGTGACCTCCATAGTGGAAACTGGAGTTGACGTTGTGTCAACGTGTGAAGAACTGTCGTACCCCTATTTGGTCGAACCGGAACTCGCCAGCAGACTTGACGCGCTCGCCAAGAAGTATAACGCGACAGTTTTGGGCACAGGGATAAATCCCGGATTCTTGATGGATACGCTGGTGATCGCCCTCACTGCACCCTGCCAGAAAATCAAGAAAATCAGTGTTGCAAGGGTTATGAACGCGGCTACAAGACGAGTACCTTTCCAGAAGAAGATAGGTGCTGGTTTGACTGTTCAAGAGTTTAAATTTAAGATTGACAAGAAGGAGATAACTGGTCACGTTGGGCTTCAACAATCCATAGGAATGGTAGCGGATGCTTTATCATGGAAGCTTGACAGAATAGTCACAGAACCTGTTCAACCAATAATAGCTAGAATGCCAGTTGGCAGCAAAGACATCAAAGTCAAAGCTGGACAAGTAGCTGGTTTGCGACAAAGAGCTATAGGCATTCTCAATACTCGGGAAGTTATAATTTTGGACTTTCAAGCCTATATAGGCGCTGAAGAAGAATATGATTCTATCACAGTACAGGGTGTTCCCCCGATAAACCAAAGAATCCAACCATGCGTTCATGGTGACTTAGGAACCATAGCGATGGTTATGAATTCAGTTCCGAGAGTTATTAGCGCGCCCTCTGGCTTGTTGACGATGAAAGACCTACCGATTCCACGCGCGGCCTTTAGCTCTAGCGAGTGTTACTAGCTGAAAGAACGACGATACGAATGTTGCCTCCGCAAAACGATCGATCGTGTTAGCGTGCTCTAAAAAGAAAATCACAACGCTTAAACATCCAGCTTTTCTTCTGCAATGCATACGCTTACGCGCGCGCAATCGTAACTCTGAGTCGCAGAACCATTTTGAATTTCGATCGGATTTTTCCTGATTGACTGGATTTTGTCGACTTCTGTCAAGTTTGATCAGGAATATGATGCGCCGAATTTCACCCTCAATGCCATCGAAACAGAGAAAAGTTGATCCGGTAGATCCCATTTGTCGTTGGGATTTTTGCAAGGTTCATTCTTTCTTCGGTGGCAACTATGGCGGAAGGCAAAGTGTGGTTCCTCCAAAGGGTACAACCCTCAAATCTGCACTCTTCGTGTACTTTTCATTTGATATTTCAATGGCTTCTCGGAGCGAACCAACGCTAACGAACCCCATTTCGCGAATTCTCTGCACCCATTTCTCTTCTGTTACGTAGATAAGGTCTTTTCTAGACTTCAGATCAATCATCCGAGGAAGAGACATGACATTGAAACCATACTTGGTGACCAACTCCCCAGATTTGATTCCATTATAGGCGTCTTTCGCACTGAGATCATGATAGTGTTTATAAAGATCATAGACTGGTTCTCGTATGCCATTGCAACATGGCGAGACCAATATTATCGTTCCCTTGTCAGCGGTCGCAAAATCAGCAAGACAGAAGGCCTTCCAAGTCATGGTGTCATGGGTATCATAAGGAAAAGATGAGGTGATCGTAACATCAGCTAACTTCGACACCTGCAGAGCGTAGATCTCATTGAACTTTTTTACAGCCATCCTATGTTCTTCAACGAAGTCTCCAGCGAAAACTTTCGCAATTCTATTATCGCGATTCAGTACGACATCGATCTTAAGATCTAAGCCAGCCCTCCTAGCTGCCTCTTCTATCTCTTCTCTGGCGGGATTGCCCTGCAAATTTGATATCCTTGCCGCTGGCTGAGTTGCCGCTGAAAGGTGGTTTCTGGTAATAGTTGCTCTACCCGAGACTCCTGGGAGAATTATCTTTCCGCCGCCACCATAGCCAGCCATTTCATGAAATCCTATGCTTCCCACACCTATCTTGACGTCAGCTTCCATGACATCTCTATTTACCCAGATCGGTGTCCCAAAAGATGTATCGCCTATATGGACCAGATTTTGGTCGGGGTCATGTTGCGCAACTTCGACACGACCAAGCACCTCATCGCCCACCTTTTGTTTGAATTCTTCTTGGGTCAATGGTGGATTTAGCCCGCGACCGATAATAACTTTCACATTTTGATCGGGGACGCCAACTTTGTTTAATTCATCCAGAAGAACAGGTATTATGACATTAGCCGGTGTCGGGCGTCTAACGCAATCACTTATTATGGCAACCTTGCTCTCCTTCGTTACGATTTCTGAGATTTTTCTCGATGATATCGGACTTCTCAACGCCTTTTCTACTTCTGAGCTGACATCCTCTACTTCAGCCACATCCTTTGGCAGCGCTATTTCAAGTAGGTTCCATTGCTCAGGCACATCAAAACCTACTTTACTATCACCGTAAGCCACCCAAGGTTTTCCCGTCATATCACCGACCTCGAAATGTTATGAAGTGGTTCAATTAGTCGCTTCCTCAATCAAATGTCCAAATGTTTCGCCTGAAACAGCCGACTTTTTGCTCTTTGAGTATTTTCTCACTTTGTCAAGCATGTTTCGAGCCTGCCCTTTGTCCAAAGCAATTCCAAGCTCTTCGGCTCTAATCTCTATAGAATCCTCGCCGCTCTTCTTTCCAAGAACTAGTTCGTGTTTCTGCCCCACCACTTCAGCCAGATAAGGTTCCATCAAAAGTTGGTTTTGCCACTTCTTCTTCGTGACCCATGACTCATGAGCAAACACGCTTTCACCCGTAATAGCCTTATGCGGATGAATGCCTACCTTGGACATCTTCGAGACAAGTTGCGATAATGCAAGCAACTCTTCATAGCGAAGCCCAAGGTCCAGCTGAAATAACATCAATAGTCCAATAAGTACCTCTTCGGTTGCAGCGTTGCCAGCTCTAGCTCCAATGCCGTTCACAGTCGTGGACAGATAGCGGGCGCCAGCAGCAACACTAGCAAGAGTATTAGCCGTGGCAAGTCCGAAATCATCATGGCAATGAACTTCCAATGATGCACAGGCTGCTTTTCCTATTTCCCTAATTATATACTGTATTGCAAATGGTGACAAACAACCCGTCGTATCGGATATGCGCAAAACATCCACTTTGTAGTCTTTAACGGCGATGGAGCACATTCTCTTGGCAAGACCAAGATCTGCGTAAGCTATATCAGCCATGCTGTATGCGGTATAAAGACCATGATCTTTGGCATATTGGAATAATTCGAATCTCTCGGCTATTTTGTCTTCAGGCAACTTTTCAAATCCGTCTAGAAAGTGTACGCCAATGGCTACGCTTTCTGCGCCGCATTTAAGCGCCAGGTTCAAATCCTCAAGGTCGCTGCAATACACCCTTATTCTTGCATTCAATCCATCATTCACGATGCGCTTCACAGCCTGAATGTCGTCCTCATCGGACTTCACAGTCATTCCAGCTTCAATTTCGTGTATTCCTACCTCATCAAGCTTCCTCGCAATTTCAACTTTCTCCTCAACACTAAAAACAACGCCTGACTGACACTCTCCGTCTCTCAAGGTACAGTCGCTAATAATAATCTCATTGGCTTTAGGCATCACCTCCCTAGGAATAGTTTCATTGTTGAGTTTGCTGATCCACCAATTCTTTTCTTTATTCATGTTATCTCTCCTTTCACTATCGCACGCCTACTATCTTGAATCAGATTTTTGGATACTTACGAGCAGCTTCAGCAAATGAAACACCTTTCTTAAGCGCTTCTACCCATTTTTTTTCTACTTCTGCAAATCTTTCGGCTATTTCCAGAGTCTCTTCAACTTTATTTTGAGGCACGTTGATTACTCCATCATCATCCCCTATTATAGCATCACCAGGTCTGACAACCACTCCTCCACATTGGATGGGCTCGTTTATCGACACGGTCTCGTATCGCATAGTACTACCCACTGGAATCGAAGCTACGGCAAAAACGGGCAGTCCAAGTTCTTTTATCTCTTTGACATCTCTAGTAGCACCATCGATAACAACACCTGCTATTCCTTTCATTCTGGCCCTAAGCGTGAGAATTCCCCCCCAAGTAGCGACATCTTTACGACCACCGGCATCGATGACAATTACGTCACCCTTTTCAGCAATATTGTCAAGGACTTCAGTGTGACGAATCAGTTTTTCGCTAGTCTTTGAAACAACCTGTCGAAGAGTCACAGCGGGTCCCACCATCTTCACGCCAATAACAATAGGGAATACAGTTGAAGGACCACCTCTGATTCCCAATCTATCAAGGGCATCAGAGATTACACCCGTAGACAATTCAGAGAATCGCTTTCTCACTTTCTCATTCATAACCAAACTTCCTTAAACGCTTTTTCGAACAGATTCACCCGGTTTCTTTTCTACTCTTCCTTTCTCCACGATAGTTCTCAACATTTCGACCATATATACATGAATATCTTCAGATATTCCGTCTACCGCAGTTTCAGTCGCCCACGTATGGCCGTTTACAGCACCGGCGTCAGCACATTTTCCAAGAATTCTGCGTTCAATGGCGCCCGTGTGAAGTACATCATGCATTCCGGTAATTGCTGAAAGCGCTGCCGCCAAGCCATAACATCCCCAGTTGGAGATGCCGGCGATCACAGGTATATCAGCCGCAATGTCTGCTGCTATTCCTCCCTCACATGGGCATTTACACTTCTTGCCGGTTGGCACGTATTGTTTAACAGTCTCCTTGATTTTACCTAATCCTAACTCATTGCCGCCATCGCCTATTCCGATGGTCAATATGCCTCGTGATAATGCTTCTTCAAACAAGTAGTCCACTTTCGCCACTACAGGCGTAATATTGGAACCACTCAGGTAGTGGTACTCGCCTTTTTCATTGCGTCCTGGTCGTTCTACAGATATTATGGCAGATGGGTTCAAATCAGATACAAGTGTTTCCGACCTCTCCTTGGCCTTTTGCTTATCCATGGGAAATGCCTCAATGGCAACTGTCCGTTTAGCCCTTTTCGAGAGCTCTAAGTCATAAACATTCATACCCGCCCCTCTGCATGCCGCAAATAGTACATCCACTATTTGTTGTTCAGTCACTAGTACGGGGGTCACATCAAAAGCCAAACTTAATGCTCTAGCCAAAACAGCAGCTCCTGGAGGACCGTCGTTCTCGCCCATCAGGGGAGGACACATAAAACCTGTCGTGATGATGACTACATCTCTTGCCCCTAATGCTCTCATCAGCCTGTCAGCGGTATATAACGAGAGTGGCGCGTCTCCCGCTGTCTTCCTAGCACTCTCGTATAGTTTGGCTAGAACACTCTCTGATCCGAACTGATATCCCATCTCAATAGTCGTCAGTTGATCTATCTGTTCCCCGATTTTTCGCATTTCCACAGGGCATTCGCCTATCTGAGTAGTCTTGCCACTTTTTCTGCCGCTTCCAGAGTTTCATTTAGATCATCTTTGGTGTGAACCGCTGAATTATAGAGACCAGAAGGTGGGTAACAGTAGATGCCACGGTTGATTAACCCAATCTTGAAATCCAATAATTTCTGAGCAGCCTCGGTGCCGAACCCTGAGCTGACGATATCCTTTGGTCGTCCTTTGACAAAGTATGTCTGAGTTAGTGAGCATATCCCCATCACAGAAACTTCAATCTTGTTCTTGCTGAATATCTCCTCCAAACCTTGTCGAAGATTGTCTCCAAACCGATTTGCACAGTTGTTCAGACTGCCATCTTCAAGCTCTTTTAGGGAAGCAAGTCCCGCTGCCATTACAAGGGGGTTACCGCTAAATGTTCCCCCATGATAGGCGGTTTCATTCCGCGGTCTTGTAATAGTAGGATCATTAAAGAAAGCCATAATGTCCTTCTTACCAGCAACGGCTCCAACTGGTAGTCCTCCTCCAACGATCTTACCATAACACTCTATATCGGGGATGACACCGAAGTATTCCGAGGCACCTCCAGGCGCAAATCTGAAACCAGTAACGACTTCATCAAAGATCAGCAATATCCCCTTATCTTCGGTGATTTCTCTCAAACCCTCAAGAAAACCCTTTACAGGTGGGATTGAAAAATGCGGGGAAGGCTCGACGTACACACATGCAAGTTCTTTTTCCTGCTCTTTAATAACCTTTACAGTTCCTTCCAAATCGTTGTACGGCAACAAAACAGTATTCTCGATGGATTCTTCAGGTATACCACCAGAGGAGGGTACATTAAAAGGAGGTCTACCACCTATAGAGACATAATCAAACCAACCGTGATAGTGACCTTCAAATTTCGCTATTTTCTTCTTTCTGCTAATTGTTCTTGCGAGCCGACCAGCGGAGAAATTTGCCTCTGTTCCTGAGTTGCAGAATCGTACCATTTCGACTGAAGGAACCATCTTTATTATCTGTTTTGCCAATTCAAGCTCAAGGGGAGTACTCGTCCCCAGCTGCGAACCTTTTTCAATCTGACCTTCAACAGCGCTGACTATTTTTGGATGTGCATGACCAAGAAAGTTTACTCCATGACCTATCCAATAATCAACGTATTCGTTGCCGTCAACATCCCATATATGGCTGCCCTTCCCACGGTCTGTAGAAATTAGGTAGGGCTTATAGTATCGTGAACCCGCATGGCTGGTTGTTCCAGGAATTATATCCCGTGCTTTTTGGTTGAAGTTTTTAGATTTCTTGGTCCTTCTCAGGAATAACTCTTCTTCAGATTTGAGCATTTCAGATTTACCTCTTTTGGACGCAAGTTCTTTCTAATAAACACCCGTATCCTTTAACGTTATTCTTAAAGCTTACCTTCCTAAGCATTGACCAAAGGGTTGCTGTATTACTTGAGACGACGGGTTTCTTCAACTCAGACTCCAACTTTTCGATGATCTCAATTGTTCGGAAATTAGTACACCCTATAAATATTCCATCTGCTTCAGGCATGTAGGCCTTCTTGGCAAGACCGTAAGCAACTGCTGGCGGTTGTTTACCTATCTTGATGTTATCAGGACTCTCATTCAAGAAATCCCCGCTTTCGACCTTCAATACGTGGAACCCATGACTTTCCAAGAATTTTACAGTCATATTGTTGACCTCTTCACAATATGGTGTCGCAACAGATAATTTCTTAACCTTAAGGAAGTCCAGCGCCTCGACCATAGCACCGGATGTTGTGACTGCGGGGATTTCCGTTGCCTCTCTAATCCTGGAGACAATGACATTGTCATGATTGTGCCCTCGAGCCAAGCTTCCTGAAGTGCAACCGTATCCGATAACTTGGACCATCGCATCAGCCAAATATGCCGCAGCCCTAATAGAGTCAACTTCCATGGTCTCCAAGTCTTTGACGTTGCGTGTGGTAGCATATTGACTCATCTTCATCCTTTCTGAGTGAACAGTAGCATTGGAAGGAACCATACGACAGAACTCATGTTCCATGGTTGTGTTTGAGGATGGAACGATCAATCCTAACCTGATAAATTCCAAACATATCACGAAGTGTATCTTCATTAAATCCCATATTTATGCATTAAGCTTAAAGAAGTTGTACGTGTCCCCAAATCCTAGATTGCAGTAGGTTGAGTCATGAGCCTGTTTGCCCCCAGGCATTACAAGCAAAACAAACAGCATAAGGCAGTTCGCGAAAAATTCAAAAAGGGCATGCAATACAAGTACACAATCTAATGCTTTAATTGTGACCAACGCCAGTTATGGTGGGAGAACGTATTGAAAAATCACGAAAAACCAAAAATCCTGGCACATCCACGGTTTCTCTGTCTGCTTCCGAAAGAAAAGTTGGATGACTTGGAGCATATGGCTGAAATCAGAAATCTTTCAGAGATAGAGCCTAAGGTTTTCTCGAAAAAAGGGCTATTCAATGAAGAAGCGCTAAGCCAAGAGATCAAAGATGTAGATGTCATCGTAACAGACGGACCAGCCTATAGATTTACGGGCAAAATTCTGAAGGCTGCGAGAAGATTAAAATTGATTGCTATATATGGGCCTGCCAGCGGTGCAGAACATGTCAATGTTGACGTCGCCACTAACGAAGGAGTGATTGTGATTCACACGCCTTTTCCTACGGCTATCGCCGTACATGCTATAGGATTGATGATTAGTCTCGCAAAGAAAATCGTTGACGCGAACAATTCTCTGAAGAGTGGTCTATGGGAGCGCGAAGAATTTTGTGGATCAACGCTTGATGGAAAGACTCTTGGTCTCATAGGATGTGGACAAATCGGAACCAAAGTTGCAGAAATCGCCAACGCACTGGACATGAAGGTGCTCATCTATGATCCTTATGTTGAACCCGAAAAGCTGAAGAGGGCTGGAAAGTCCATCGACCTCGAAACACTGTTGAAGGAAGCGGACTTCATATCGATCCATGTGCCACTAACGGCCGAGACTAACAAGATGATAAGTGAGAAGGAACTTGACATGATGAAGAAAAGTGCGTATCTCATAAATACATCAAGAGGGAGCGTGATTAATCAGCAAGCACTCTGCAAGGCACTGATAGATTGCAGAATCGCAGGTGCGGGCTTGGACGTATTTGATGCTGAACCTGTGAAGCCTGATGACCCTTTGCTCAAGTTGCCGAATGTAGTTGTGACACCACACATTGCAGGATATGAAATTGAAAGATATAGACGGCAGTCGATGATAATCGCAGAGGAGATCTCTAGAGTCTTGGCAGGAGAAATGCCTCGAAACTTAGCTAACCCTGAAGTTCTGAGGAAACCCCACAGGCTTTCTTCTTGGCTAGAACGTGGAGAACCCTTGGCGTAGACGATTATTCGTAGGCTTTCTTGACCCTGTTAAGCTTCCTTGCTTTCTCGCGTGGTGTGGTTGAGCAGACCCTTTTGGTGACTTTCCCAGACGAATAGATGTATGTGTGCGAACGCGCACGCGTGTTCCGACTGCACATACTAGACTCAAAACACTACACACGATCTGACCCAAAGGATTTATAAACTAATGACCACGAATGAATGTCAAGGAGAATTTGAAATGCCAGGAAATTGGACAAATCCGAAGGTCATAGCTGCCATGATAGTAGTGGTTCTTCTAATAGGATTTGGGACAGGTTATCTCACAGCCACGTACACAATACAACCAACCTCATCAAAGCAACCTATATCGATTGGCCTTGTACTTGGGCTTTCAGGTCGCTATTCCTACGGAGCGCAGCAAGCTTTAAGTGGTGCCCGCATGGCGATTCAAGAAATCAATGATGGAGGAGGAGTCTTAGGTAGACCACTCGAGTTAATTGCCGAAGACGACAGAGGTGTTGTAGCGGATACCGTTTCGGGCGCCAACAAGCTTATCGATGTAAATGGAGTCCATTACCTTCTATCAACAGGTGCGAGTGGCGGTACATTGGCCATTATGCCAATTGCGTTGGAAAAGAAAGTCGTGCTCCTAAACTTCATGACATCAAGCCCAGCTATAACGAATCAATCAGGTATCGGTGGCAACCCTTGGACCTTTACTTTGTGCCCAGACGAATTCGCGTATGCGCGAGCCTTTGCTAGCCTAGTTAACACTTCAGAAATTCCAGCCAATAGTTTTTCGTTCTTGGCGTATGACATGGCATGGGGAAGAGACGCATGTGCGGCCTACGTCCAGTACATAGAAGCGGCAGGAGGCACAATTACATCGACCAACTTCTACGATCCGGCGTCGACAGAATTTACGACGATCCTGACTAAGATCAAGGCTGAAAACCCGGGCGGCATTATAACAATGACTACAACGGAGTCCCTGCTAATAATATTGAAGCAAGCCAACGAGCTGGGAATTACTCTGCCTGTATATAACAGAGCCGTCGGTTTGGGGCCAGCTTTGATAGCGTCTGGAGGCAATCTAACTGAAGGGTTATATGGTATGGATCCTTGGTACGCGGTCGTCAATACAACAGCAAACACAGAGTTCCTGCAGAAATTCAAATTGTTTTCGGGTACCGTGCCCGAGCAATACTGGCCATGGTCTGCGTATGAAACGATACATGCATTGGGAGAAGCCATTCAAAAAGCAGGTTCAGACGATGCAGAAGCCGTACGAACAGCCCTCACCACAATTGATATGCCCTCCGCAACTGGTGGAAGTATCAAATTCGACGAACATAATGCTGCCCATAACTATGTCTTCATAGCCAAAATACGTAACCAACAAGTGACAATCGTTACACAAGGCCCGGGCTAGGCGCATTAATAGCCTAGGTCATTGACATGGATCCGATTTGGCAAATACTCGTCAATGGCGTAGGCTTGGGCGCCGTATATGGCTTGGTGGCTGTGGGAATACAACTGATCATTGGCGTTTCGGGCGTTCCGAATTTCGCTAACGGGCAGTTCTACATGCTTGGGGGTTACGTTTTGTTCCTGATCCTCGGATTCGTCGGGATAGGCTATTTTCCTTCCCTTTTCCTCTGTATTCTGATACTTGCGGGAATCGGAGCTATCGCCGAGAGAATCTCGATACGCCCCTTAATGGAGAGACCACGATCTGCGGGTTTAATATCAACTCTTGCTTTAGGAATGTTCATTGAAGGTCTTATTCTCATATTATTCACGGCGGAACCTAAGACTATCAACACACCGTATTCCGGAATCATCCTTTCCATAGGGGACGTAAGTCTCTCTGTGCAGAGAATTATTATGGCCGTGGGCGGGGTAGGTGCATTTGTGTTAGCAGACTTTTTTGTAAGGAAGACAAAGGTGGGGAAAGGACTCAGGGCGATGTCTCAGAACAAGCAAGCATGCAGAATATTCGGCATTGATATATTCAAGATGTCACGAATAGCGTTCATGCTCGGCGTAGCGCTAGCGGCGTTCGCAGCCGGTCTGGTTGTGCCACTGTTTGCGTTAAGCCCTTTTATGGGATCTTTTATAATTTTCAAAGCATTCGCTGTAGTAATAATAGCTGGTATAGGAGAAATCAGAGGTGTGATGTTTGCAGCATTGCTAGTGGGACTAACTGAAAGTCTGGCATCCTTTTACATTGACCCACTTTTTAGGGATGTGACGGCCTTTCTATTTATGATCTGTGTGTTACTCATTAGACCGCAGGGGATATTTGGTGAGAAAAGCGACTTGCTCTTTGCGAAATAGAATGAATAGAATTCATTCTTTAGGACACCGTTCCATCTGGCTGATAATAATCGTATTATCCTTCTTACTTCCTTTAGCGCTGCAACTTGGATATATACAACATATAATGATAATGGCAATGGTCTACATTATCCTGACTCTGAGTCTAAACCTAATAGCTGGCAACACCGGCTATGTATCATTTGCTCACCCTGCGTTCTATGCCATTGGTGCATACACGTCTGGTATCCTTCTTAAAACCTCCGCGATTCCATTCCTTGGGATATTGCTTTTCTCAGGCATCTTGCCAATGGCGATAAGCATTGCACTGGGATATCTTTTCTTTTCCAGAGTTAGAGGTTTTGCGTTTGCTATGACTACATTAGCTTTCAATGCGATCGCGGGTCTGATACTCAGTTCCGTGTTGCCGAACATTGTAAAAGGCGTAGAATTTCAGGGGGTTTATGCCATTCCGCGTGCCACGATTTCAATCCCACCACTTTTCACTTTCACACTTACGTCAAATATTCATTATTATTATTTCTTGCTATGCATTACTCTTCCTTTCATAGGGTTGATGTCTCGACTTATGAGTACAAAAGTGGGACGAGCTCTGACTGCTATCCGTGAGAATGAACTACTTGCCGAGGCTCTAGGCATTAACACATTGAACAACAAGGTTTTGGCTTTTGCTATTGGCGCCTTCTTTGCAGGTATCGCGGGAGGCTTTCTTGCTCCCTATATTACCTTCGTAAGTCCCGATCTTGCATCAGCATATTATTGGGTGCTTTTTTTCACTATGTTATTTGCAGGCGGTCCTGGAACGCTTATAGGTCCTATCATAGGAGCAACGGTTTTCTCTGTTCTCCCAGAACTGTTAAGGTTTGCACCAGGTGTCAGCTTCACTCCGGAGCTGAGGCAAGCCCTATTCGGTTTGTCATTATTACTAATAATAATTCTCATTCCTGACGGCATAGGTGGTAAAATCAAAGAGATTATTTACAGGAGACGGGCTCGTGCTTGAAGTAGTCAACTTAACGAAAAAATTCGGTGGCATAACAGCTCTCGACAACGTAAGCATGAACGTCCAAGAGAAGGAGCTGGTAGCTCTGATCGGACCTAATGGATCAGGCAAGTCAACCTTATTCAATTGCATTAGCGGACTGCTCTCGCCGAGCAGTGGTCAAATCCTTTTTTGCGGAAAGAACATAACGCATATGCCGGTGCATGAAAGAACCTTGGGAGGTCTCTCTCGGACCTTTCAGTTAGTAGAACTGTTTGATAACATGACTTCTATGGAAAATCTGATTGTCACAGCAGAGCACCACAAACATTATGGGTTCTTGGGTTCTTTTTTGCGAACAAGAAAGGTAAAGGCCATCGAAAAAACGTGCGAAGAAGAGGCCCATAGACTACTTGATTTTTTGGGTCTGTCCCCCCTTGCGAACAGGTATGCAAAGGATTTATCGTATGGGCAGAGAAAACTGTTGCAGATAGGAGTAGGATTGGTGTCCCATCCTAGACTACTGCTTCTAGATGAACCAACCGCTGCAGTGAATCCCACGATGATAAAGCAGATAAAAGAATACCTGCTCAAGTTGCACAAAGCCGGTTTAACTATACTATTCGTGGAACACGAAATGTCTGTGGTTATGGATCTTGCGGAAAGAGTAATCGTCCTTAGTCGAGGAACAAAAATCGCCGACGGGACACCGGGTGAAATCCAGAAGAATGAAAGCGTATTGGAGGCCTATCTTGGCGTATAAGGAAATTCTTATTGTTGAAGATCTTCACTGCGGTTACATTCCTAGCTTAGACGTTTTGAATGGAGTCTCGATAAGAGTCACAGATAAGAACATCGTATCTATCATAGGTCCTAATGGCGCTGGCAAATCGACTCTTCTTAAGGCTATTTTTGGTCTACTAAAAGCAGGTAGCGGAAAGATCTATTTCCAAGAAAAGGATGTGACAAATCATAAACCAATAGAGAGACTGAAAATGGGATTGATGTACATACCTCAGGGGCGATGCAATTTTCCTAAGATGAGCGTGCATGAAAATCTAGAGATGGCCGCCTATATTCGAACTGATTCTAAGATTCAAGAAGATATAACAGAAGTTTATAGAAGGTTTCCAATTCTCAAAGAAAGAAAGAAACAGAAAGCAGGTTTGTTGAGTGGAGGCGAACAACAAATGATGGAGATCGGGATGAGCCTAATGTTGAAGCCAAAACTCATAATGCTGGATGAACCCTCTTTAGGGCTTGAGCCGAAGAAGATCCAGCTTGTTTTTCAGATGATAAAGGAACTCAATGAAGGCGGGTCAACAATTATTGTGGTTGAACAGAATGTTAGGAAGGCCCTCGAGTTTTCGCATTATTCGTTTGTTCTAGCATTGGGTAAGAACAGATTTGAAGGAACACCTTCTCAGGTCTTGGGAAATCCAGAGATCAGAACCTTGTATCTGGGCGGTTGAATAGTCAACTGTATTCAGGAGACTTTCCTAAATCCTATATCGGATGAGTCTTCCCCAACCTTCGATTTTGGCCGAAATGCAATGACATTCCGAAAACATCACCCACAAGGTTATAGTATTGCTTGAAATAACCCGCTTCCCAAGTCTGAGCGAGTTTCTTAGTAAGTCCCGAGCGTGGTAGATTATGCAGCTTACAAATATTCTCTGCTTCTTCATGTAAAATCGGTGACAACTTTGATGATTGTCTGACTTTCAACTTTTCCAATTTCAAGGATGAGTAAAAGCTCGCGAGAAGCCGCATGTGCCCCTCACGTAAAAATTCTCTAAGAGCTGAAAAGCATGATTAAAGTTCAAGGAATTTCTGTTGAGCTGCTGCTAATCCTGCTCCACTAGTGAAATTATACTTCAGACGCTTCAATGTGACTTCAATGCTGCCTATGGTGGACATTACGTCATTTTGGCTTACGTTTCCCATATGACCGACTCTGAAACCTTTACCTTTTATTGGCCCAATCGTCGCCGCCACCACAACTCCGCAATGTCGCATTCCACTCCTGAACGCCCCATCCTCGATGTTGTCAGGGTAGTAAGCTGCGGTAAGTGTATCTGCAGCACATTCAGCATCCGATACGAGTTTGATCTTCAAAGCCTCCATCGCAGATCGGAAAGCTTCGGCAATAATATGATGTCTTCGGAATCTTGGTTCCAACCCTTCAGCAATAATCGCTTTCAACGATTCAGAAAGGGAGTAGATCATATTTACGGCAGGTGTGGCGAAATACTTTGACGGATCCCTCATGATAGGTAACCAGTTCCTGAAATCTCCGTACCAAAAGCTTACAGGCGTTTTTCTATCTTCGATAAGATTCAGTACTCTATCGTTGGCGGAAACCAAAGCCAAACCCGGTGGAACTCCTATGCATTTTTGCGAACCACTTACACAAGCATCTATATGCCAGTCATCGGCTCGGACTTCTAACCCGCCTAAAGAGCAGACAGTGTCCACGATATAGAAAGCATCGCTGTTCTCATGGACAACCTGACCTATTTCTCTCACAGGATTGACCGCTCCCGTAGAAGTGTCAACATGAGTGATTGTTACAGCCTTGTAGTCTTCCTTCTCCAGAGCTTCTTTGACCTGAACTGGCTTCACGCATTTGCCCCACGGGATATCCAGAACTGCCGACACACCACCATGAGCCTTAGACATCTTCACAAAATAATCCCCAAAATAGCCCGTTACGATATTCAATATTTTGTCTCCGGGTTCAGTCACATTTGCAAGACCCATCTCCAAGGCCAAGGTTCCAGATCCAGCAATGGCAAAAACTTCATGTTTGGTCATGAAGACCTTTTTCAAGTTCTCAAGTGTTTCTCTGAAGATCTCAACAAACTGTGGATCTGTGTGTGCTAGAGTCGGTCTGCTCATAGCCCGAAGAACGTGCGGGTCGACATTTGTAGGACCCGGAATCATGACAAGTTTTCTTTCACTCATTGGAACCACGATTTTCTATGTTCTCAGACAAATATCCAATGGTTCAGCTAATAATGATTATGATTTTTGTCAACACATTACTCATTCAATTGTCTCGTTTCTGTTCTGCAGGTAATCCACAATCATCTAGAGCGCGCAATGGCAGCCTTCAAAAAGCCTAATACAAACGCCTTTTGCACTCACGAATTTTCAACATTCACATCAGACAAAGCCAAAATTCGAAAACGTTCAGACCCTGCTGGTCTCATTTCTCGGCGACAATCGGGCTCGACGGCATACCAATCTTTTCGATTTCCTTCAATATCAGAATCATCGCATTGCCAATTATCGTCTCGGCCGTAGAACCCAAGTTTCTGGCCGCTCTTTCAAAGTCCCGGTATATCTTCTTTTCCAAAGTAAGACTAACAAAATCTGCGTTTACATATGTTCTCACGACTAAGGTTTTCTCGTGCTGAGTTGAGACTAATTTCTCAAGGTCTATTGTTGCAGAGCGTGCAACTTTACAAACATTGTTTTTCGCTTTACATTTGTAAAGGTTCTGACGGCCAAACAATGTAGGTCCACCTAGACCTGGTCTGGCCTTCAAATCGTTTGGAAGGTACTTCATCACCCATCTGTAGCTCATCCCTGTTTCCTGAGCGATTCGATACGCAAGTTTTCCAGGTCGTTCACCAGCTTCCAAGTAAATTCTGCCAAGCCTTGCAAGCGTGTCGCTCTTCTCAGAACTTGACACTGTCCTGCGACATACGTTACTGATTAGTCTAGCAAGAAGCCTTTCTCTTTCACACCCTACGTGTTCAAGTTTAATCTTAGGCCAGCTTTCATCGGCAGCAAGACGATGCTTCCCATCAATAACATTACCATCTCTATCCAACAAGACAGGATACAGCTTTCCGACAGTCTTCGAAGATAATCTCAAGTCAGAAATATCGACTTCTTTAACCAATTCCCCTTACCACAGACCCCAGAAGAAAAGAATGGGCATTCTCGGAATTATTAACCTTGGGGTCGAGTGCATGCTCCAAAACCTACGAATCCCATACCGACTTATGCCAACGTGAATCATTTAAAAAAAAAGACACTTCTCAGAACATCGCTCTATCTCTGACAAAACCAATGTTCCCAACACGCAAACGCAAAAACACGCAGATCATATGCTAAAGAACCAAAAGCGTGCGCGCTATATTGAAGCAACGCTTAATAGTCCGTCCAGCAGTGTCCTTACAAGTGGTCGACATGGGCGATTGCCTTCCATGCTGCTAAATTCTCAAAAAACCTAGCTAATTTCATGAGAAAACCACATCAGAATTATATTCTCCAAACAAACAACAAAGGAGAGAGCAAAATGTCAAAAACAGCGAAAGCCAATGAAAAAATCGTCTCCAGAGAGAAATGGAGTAGACACTTCGGAAAATGGTTCCGAAAAGTTTTGATCGATGGAAGAATCTTCGACTACCGATACCCAATCAAAGGCGCAGGAGTCTGGTTACCCTACGGATTCAAAATACGAGAAAACGTGTTCAAAGTCATCCGTAATCAACTCGACTCAACAGGTCATAATGAAGCATTATTCCCCTTGCTCGTCCCTGAAACCTCTTTACAGAAAGAAGCAGAACACGTCGAAGGGTTTGAAGCCCAAGTCTTCTGGGTTACTCAAGGCGGGCAAAAACAGTTGAAACAGAAATTGGCACTGCGACCGACAAGCGAAACAATAATCGGACCCATGGAACACCTATGGATACGCTCCTACACGGATTTGCCGTTGAAACTCTACCAGATAGTAACAGTCTTCAGGTTCGAAACCAAAGCGACGAGGCCGATCCTGCGAATGCGAGAATTCGACTTCAAAGAAGCCCACACCGCACATGCCACAGAAGCAGAGGCTGAAGCAGAAGTAAAAGAAGAAATAGAAAACTACAAAAAAATATTCAACGAACTATGCGTCACATACTGCATATCACGGAGACCAGAATGGGACAAATTCGCAGGCGCAAAATACACAACCGCGTTCGACATGATATGCCCCGACGGCCGAACCCTTCAAATAGGCACAGTTCACCACTTAGGCCAACACTTCTCCAAAGCCTTCGACGTCTCATTCGAAACCAAAGACGGAGGCAGAGAACACGTTTGGCAAACCTGCGCCGGAATATCGGGAAGAGGAATAGCATCAGTCTTGATCATGCACGGCGACGATCATGGAGTAGTCTTGCCACCGAGGATCGCCCCGACACAGATCATAATCATCCCAATTCCGTACAAAGGCCAAGCAGAAACAGTAAACAAAGAATCCGCTAAGGTAGCCACTGAATTGAAGAACAACGGATTCAGAGCTGAAGTTGACCTTAGAGAAAACATAACGCCCGGATCAAAATACTTCGACTGGGAACTCAAAGGAGTACCCATACGCATCGAAATAGGCCCAAGAGACATGGAAAAAAAAGAAGTCACCGTCGTCAGAAGAGACACTCTGGAAAAACAAACGTGCAAACAACAGGAACTTGTTGAATTCTTAAACAGACTAACAGAGAAAATGACTGCCGATTTGAAACAAAGAGCTTGGGAATGGAGCCAACAGCACGTTTATCATGCGGAAGAACTGGAAGAAGCAAGAAAACTCTTGGAAAAACACTCAGGCATCGTGGAAGTGATGTGGTGTGGAAAGACGACCTGCGGACACAAACTTGAGGAAATTACCAACGCCCGAGTCTTAGGTACCCCTGAAGATTATAAAGCAAAGATCACTGGGAAATGCATAGTCTGCGGGCAACAAGCGAACGAAATGGTGAGAACTGCGGTTGCTTACTGAGACCAAACTCTCCTTTTCAACTCGAAAGAATCACATGATGCCCGAGTTCTTTCGCAACGTTTCCAAGCCCAAGGTTCGCAAGAGTTGATATTCGCGGTATTCCGCGTTCGTCCCATCCCCGTTTTTCATAGTAAATCTGCAACATTTTATCATATTTTGCTCTGTCAAGCTTTGCTCCTTTCAAGGATCCTTTGGTCAACGGCTCCTCGAACCATCTAGACGGTGGAACATCCATCTCAGAACCCCATTTATTACCGTACTCACGCACCCAAAACGCCCTCGTGAGGTTGAAGACCCTGTCACCTATCACGTTCAAGGTCTGCCACGACATTTCTACACCGGTCGCTGCCTGCAGAAGTTTCGGGTACCATTCAAGCTCAAAGCCTAACTCAACCCACGGAAACCTGCAAACTGTCAAACATTCGAAGACCCCACCCCGAATTCTCTGCAATTCAATAACTTTGTCAACTTTTTCAGCCGTGTAACCTTCCCGTCCAGCTTTGACCTCCCACGAAATCACCCACGCGTCTTTGTGATGGGCACCAATTGAACAAGTCCCGTAAGCCAACGCCATGCCAGGAGTTGTATGACAGTCGTAGGCTGATATTTCCAGCCCTTTTACGTGCATCGCCCATTTGCCAGAATCCTGACCTACCGTTTGGGATGCAGAATAGACACCGTCTGCCAACATATTGCCCAAGTCGCCTTTTCTAAAAGCAATGTCTTTGATCAATGACTGAGCCGCTTTGAACTTGCCCCACGGTACCTTCTCTTTGATCAAACCTTTTTCAGAGGCTTCCATCGCAAAGCCCAGAACATTACCCAGAGAAATCGTGTCTAAACCGTACTCGTCTGCAACACGGTTGAGAGCTGCAACTTGCTTAAGATTGCCTATGCCTATGTTGGAACCAAGCATGGCAACATTTTCGTAGTCAGGCTCGGCCTCTTTCCTGTCAGAGTCTTTTACAATGTTGCCGCACGTCATGTTGCACTGCGGACAACCACGATTCGAAACCTTAATCTTCTCCATCGCAGAACCACTTATGGCATTTGCTTTCTGAAAGACTCCTTCCCGGTAGTTGAAAGTGGGGAGCACGCTGTTCTCTTGACTCCATTCTATCGTGCTCATCGTGCCTTGGCGCTTCCAGAATGCATAGTTAGCCTTAGTCAGTACATCTCTAAGCGTTTCTGCCCCAAGGTCTTTCATTTCCTTAGGGTCTGCTGCCGGTAGCTCGTGTGAGCCTATGAAGATTGCGGCTTTCAAGTTCTTGGAACCCATGACGGCTCCCATGCCTGGTCTGCCACCTGCACGGCCTTCTTGCGAGACTATGTTTGCGAATTTTACGAGGTTTTCTCCGGCCTGTCCTATGCAGAGCACA